>JACCED010125268.1_pt1 | contig 13809 bp, 15 predicted proteins | sample 7455021 | NCBI WGS metagenome assembly JACCED01 (sample SAMN15323456, study PRJNA562643) | freshwater metagenome | isolation source: river surface water | place: USA:Blue River Watershed | collected 2017-08-19 | reverse complement strand
TTTTAGAAATTAAAAAAATGAAATTGATTTAGGAGTAACTAGTGGTATTAGTTAAATAAAATGGAAGAACGTATTCAAGTAATTCAAAAATATTTTAAAGATGAACACAATAAATTTGTATCAAGTCAAAATAATCCTAATAATACTAGTGCTTTAGTAAATGAACAAAGTAAAAATAATATTATGAATAAAGTAAGTAATGATGAACCTAAACCAATTCCTAAAAATGCTCATCCACTAATGATGAATAAAATTAATAAATATCGTAGAGATTTAGAGAAGAATAATATGAAAAAACAACAACAAGCATTTGTATCTGATGGTAATATTGATGATTGGGAAAAAGAACTAGGTCTAAAACCTTTTGAATATTAAATAGTTTTAGCATGAATAATCTTATTACTCTTTGAATCAAACTTTAAATCCTTAATTAATTCCTCTAGTAAATACTTTTTATCAACTGGTTCTAAGCTATTTAGATTTTCTAAAATCTTATTAATTCTTCCATCCAAATGATTACTTTTTACATGCTCAGTTTTAATAGGTTTCTCTGGTTTACTATCTAGTTTAGGTTGATGACTATATTTAGTAATATTACTATTAGGAGTTGGTGTATATCTAGGAGTAATAGAAGCAATAGGAATAGGATTAGCAATAGGAACACTAATAGGATTAGCAATAGGCTTAGTAGAAATAGTAGAAATAGGAGGAATAATAGAAGGGGCACTAATAGGCTTAGTAGAAATAGTAGAAATAGGAGGAATAATAGAAGGGGCACTAATAGGCTTAGTAGAAACAGTATGATTAGTAATAGGAGTAATGGGTATATCAATAGTTTTTTCTCTGATTAAGACTTCTTCGATATTTTTTTGAACTTGGTGTGGGAATAGAATATTCTTTAATTTCTCTTGTTGAGAATCCCAATTGGTAAAACCATTAAATTTTTTAGTATAATGAGAAAAATTACTGATTAAAATATCTCTAAACTTTTTAATAATTGTATATTCTACAATAGGTTTAAAATCATCTCTATTAGTTGCATTTTTATTGTTACGAATACTTAAATAGTTTTCACAAAAAGACATATTATCAGCATTGATATAAATAGCAAAAATAAAATTACCAGTATTTCTTAGAAAATCTCCACTACTTGCATCTTTTTTAGAATGAGAATAAAATCTTAGTTTTCCATTATGAAAATCAAATAAAATTTGACGTTTTTCTCCCCTCCATAATTCACATAACGAATCAAAATCATCTTCATTAAGACATTGATATGTAGATTTAACACGACCTAAAAATTCAAAAGATTCTAAATTTTTATCTTTGATTTCATCTAGTTTATTTTTAGAACTGATATAGGAATAAATCTCTTCTCCAATGTGTTTTTCCTCAGAACCAGATAAATAAGTTACTTTAAATTTTACCCTATATTGATTTTTATCATTCTTATAATATTCACAATAACAAATAACTGGAGGATATTTTGATTTTTCTAAGATATCTTTATAAATAGGAATATGAATATTATTATTTTCATAAAAATGAACTTTATTTACATCAGAACTAGTAATAGGTAGTTGTTTCATAAATTTACAATTATTATTAAAAATATTTGCCCTTAATTCTTCATAAATTTCTGGTATAATTTCAAAAATAATCATAGTTCCTTGATGATTTACTTTATTATCTTTACCACCTTTATTTGCTTTGTCAAACCAGTCCATAAAAGGTGCAAATGATTCTTTGAATCTACCTTCGTTGATTTCCTTAAAGATTTCTTCTAAATCGGACATCATACATTCTTCAAAAAAGGACTCATCTCTAATATTTCTATAATTTCTTTCTTGTAATTCAGAAGAATTTTGAATGATTTTAATAGTATTAATATGTTCTATAGTTTTATATGTTAGAGATTTTCTATTTTCACCCTTAGTCTTAGTTACAATATGTACTTTAAAAGGATTAATAGTACAAACTGATGATAAAAATCCAGAATTCTTTTTGCCAATTTTATCATCAGTTTTTTTAATAATTTCGTCACCTACCCCAAAAAATGAATAGGGATTTGTAGAGCCATGGCCATTATCTTGAATAATTAAATATTTATTTTCGCTATTAGTAAATAATCCAAAATTAATCTGGGTAGCATCTGTATCTTGTGAATTATTCATTAATTCGTTAATAGAATCTTTAATATCTACTCCTGATGCACCATTTAGATAACCAGCAATAACTAAAGCGAAAGGTCTATTAATCGAGGCCATTTACTAAATTTTAATAAATATATGGGGTAATTTATCAATTTTAAATATCCAGTAGAACTAAATTAATAATGAAATTGATTATTTCAAAAGGATTTAAAGAAACAAAATTTAGTTATTGTAGTATAATGGAGAATAACGATTTAGATTATTTTCAGCATCTAGAAGATATTGAAAAAGAAGAAGAAGAAAATGATATTGACAATGTTCTATATCATTTTAGAAATACCCTACAAATCGAAAGAGATTTTGAAGACGTAGATTGGGAAGAAGTAGAAGAAATCTACGAAAGATATAAAAGATGGAAACAACAAAAATTCCAAGTTAACTTTCTTAAAATGATTCGTCAACCTGAACAACGTTCTAAAGAATGGTATGACATGCGTAATAATATGATTACTGCTAGTGATATTGCTGCTGTTGTCGGCGAAGATCCCTATGGTAACCTTAAAAAAGTCTTTAATAAAAAAGCATTCTTATCTAAAGATGAATTCACTGGTAATTTTGCTACTGAATGGGGAGTTAAATATGAACCTATGGCTTGTGCTATTTATGAAAGAAAAAGTAATTCTAGAATTAATCATTTTGGTCTACTACCCCATTATTCTAACTTTCAACCTCAAGATAAATATCTACAACCTATTACTTTCTTAGGTGCTAGTCCTGATGGTATTCGTGATGACGGTATTATGTTAGAAATTAAGTGTCCTACTAGTAGAGAAATCACAGGTATTCCTCCTAGATATTATTGGGTTCAAATGCAAATTCAAATGGAATGTTGTAATTTAGATATGTGTCATTTCCTAGAATGTAAATTTATCGAATACAAAAATAAAGATGAATTTTTTACTACTATTGATACGAATACACAAGAAAAAGGCATAGTTAGTTATAATGAATCAACTAAAGAATATCAATATTTATATCCACTACCTTCTATTTCTGAAATTCATAAATGGTGCGAAGAATATTCACATACTAAAATTACTTATTTTGAATTAGCTAAATATTCATGTGTAGAAGTTAAAAGAGATACTGAATGGTTTAAGTCAGTAGTTGGTAAAATTAGAGATTTTTGGAGAGATGTATTAGATGCTAGAAAAAATCCTGAAAAATATATGAAAAAAGAAAAAGAACAAGTTATTAAAACTGTAAAGAAAAATAGTAAAAAGAATTTATGTAGTATTGTTGTAGACCAATTTGAACAATTAGAAGATGAAACTAAATCTATTGTATTATCAGATGAACAACTAAATGATTTAGTAAAAACTACTAACCAAATTATTGAAGTTTCTGATGAAAGTTCTGGTTCTGAAGAATGTCTACTATAAATATAAAAATTAATAAATCAAAGAATATATTTAATTTATTAATTAATCTATAACCTTTTCTTTGGTAGGTACACCATACTTTTTACAATAAGAATACCATGATAATCCACTATCATCACTATCATATCCCTCTTCATCATCTTCCTCCTCCTCCTCCTCTTCTTCCTCGCTATCATTAATTTTCTTAATAGATTCTAATAATTTACCAATAGAATCTTTAGAATTTTTTCTATATTCCTCGAAATAATCTTGTTTCTTTTCTGAATCAGAATCAATCTTTTTATTTAATATTTCTTCAAATAAACTACTAAATAAAAATTTAAATACACGATTTAACGTTACTTTTGTAGTGATTAAACCTACTTTAGGTATATGTAGTTTTAATTTAGTATTAAGACTTAAATAATTATTAGGAACCATAATAGAATATTCTTCATCGATATATTCGTTTCTATTTATATAATAACTAGGTTCATTTTTTGATGTATAAAATAATAAATTGTCATTTCTTTGAAACCTTTTAGATTTCTTATAGTCTACCTCGAAACAAATAATACTGATATTACTATTAATATTAAGTTCAGAAATAGATTTGATATTATTTAATCTAAACTTTTTAAGAACTAGTTCTAAATCATCATCCTGACTGAGGTCTAATTGTCGGTCAGATGTATAAACAAATAAGCCCCTATTTTTATATAGTGAATAGTAGGAGAATGAAAATACATAGATACTATCTTTGGATAGTTTACTAGGAATATCATTAGGATTATATGTATAAATAAATATCCAATAGTTATAGATATTTTTACAGGTGTTTAGTTTGGTAACTAGAGTATCCATTAGGTCGTTTCGAACTATTTTTAAGAATCTAAAAATCTTTAGATTCAATTTGTTTATTTCATTTCTAAACTAGTTCGTTCTAAAATATTTTAATTAAAAATAAACTAGATTAAAAATATAGCGTTTAAAATATTAAATAAGAGTCTTTTATATTTATAGGCTATGAGCGAAGAGTTTAAACTACAGAAAGAACCTAAAAAAACTATAGAAATAACTACAGATGATTTAGATGATTTGGATATAGATTTAGATGAACTAAAAAATGTCGATTTAGATGATTCAGAAGATTCTATTCGTTTCACTAAGGAAAAAGCTAATGGATTAGATGGACTATTTGGTAATAATAAAAAGCCTGAAGTTAATCTAAATGATATTTTTGGTTCAAATAAAAAAACTAATGATAAAAAAAGTCCTCCTAGGACTAGTGTTAATATCAAAAAAGACAATGTTAAACCCACTGTACCTAATAAACCATCAATACCCTCTAAACCTATTATAGAACCTAATAGTGTTGAACTAGGTTTAGAAAATCTAATTAATCCTAGTAAGAAAAATAAGGATAATGATGAAAAATCTGAAATAAGTCTAGGTAGTTTTGTGAGTAGAAATAGCAATAATAGTGGTAGAAGTGGAGCAGGTTCAGAACTAGATTTAGATGCGGTAAAAAATATTATGGATGAAAGAAGTCAAGATAGTAAAGGTAGTCAAAGAAGTTATAATAGTCATAAAAGTAATAATTCTGATTTATCTAGTCTAGTCAAGGAAAAAATCAAGGCCAAGTCTAATCTAACTGAAAATCAACGTAAAGAAGAATTATTATTCCTTTTTAATAAATTAGAAAAGAAAGGTTTTAGATTAAATCAAAAATTTACTATGCGTTCATCTCTAGAGGATATGGAACGTGTTTATGAAAGATTATTAAATGAAAAAAACATGAAAGCCAGCATTAATTTCCAAAGAAAAGTTTTAATGGGTATAGTTAGTACTTTAGAATTCCTTAATACATCTGTTAATCCATTTGATATAGATTTAGATGGTTGGTCTGAAAGTGTTATGGAGAATCAAAATGAATATGATGATATTTTCGAAGAACTATATGAAAAATATAAGAATAGAGGTAACGTTAGTCCTGAACTTAAATTATTAATGACATTAGCTGGTAGTGCTTTCTATTTCCATTTATCAAAGACAGTTATTAAGAGTGGTCAACAAAAGATGAATGAAATGTTTGGAGAAGGTGCTCCAGATCTAGCTAAAGGTGGATTAGGTGGAATGATGGGAGGATTTATGAAGAACTTTATGAGTGGCGGAGGCGACGAAGATGTACCTAGAAGTAATGGTATGAGAGGCCCTCAAGGTTTTGACGATATTATTAGTAAAGATTCTGGTAAATCTAGTGATATACCCAGTGTCCATTCATCAATAGTATCTGGTCCCAAGAAGAAACGTACATTAAACTTTTAAATTATCCTTTTGGAAAAGGTCTAATAAAACTTAGAAATCTATTAATATAAATTTATAATTTAGTTATAATAAATTATAAATCTATTTATTTTCTTTAGTAATCTATTTGTCTATTTCATGAGATTTAATATAGTTATTAAGAAAATTACTAAATGATTTAAAAGAATGATTATCTAGAATAGGAAAAATATATTCTTTAGATTCCATATAGTTTTTAATAAAATCATAAAAATTACTAAATAGTTCAAATTGTTCATCTAATTGGTTTTGTTTAAATTCCTCAGGACTTATATAGATAATTTCATCATTATCCATAGTATCTTGAATATCTATAATATCATTATTTTCATTGGAATCTAAATAGGTATCGTATTTATTCATTAGTAATTTATCAATATAAATAATAAAAAAATATATATTTAAATAAGTTAAGATTTTTTCTAAAAATACTATAAAATGGAAAACTACTCAGTCTATTCATATAGATATACAAATAACAATGGTAAAGAAAATGAAGAATCTAAAAGCTATTCTAAAAGATTTAATGGAGATGAAAGTTTTAGAATATTAGAAAAAGAAAATAAAAAGGTTAAAAGGGATGTAAGGGGCAATTCAACTAAAACTTCTAATTCATTTATTATAAAATCTAATAGAAAAGTAGAAGAAATGGAGAGACAAAGAGTTTATCAAATGTTGATAAAAGAATTTGGTGTAGAAAACCAAGAAATAATAAAAGACTTTATTAAATCTAAAGAATATAAACAATTAGAAAATAAAACTATACAAAAAGGAGGGTGAGGTCCTGCTAAAAAATAAATAATAAATTCATTTAATTATATCTAATTAATTAATAATTAATTGTTATGACGAATTAAAATTAAAACCGTATAGGAGATTTATAATTCTGAGAAAGATATAATAAATGAATGGATGAATAGATAAAGGTAGAGTAAATAAATGACTTTAGAGAATTTAATATTCCCATACTATACATCCAATACCTAATAAAATAAAGATTACCCCTAATTTATCTAGAAATGTTATTTTCTCATGAAAAAATAAGATTCCTGTACTTAATATAACAAGAACTGAAATACCACTCCATAGAACATTAACTAATCCCATACTTTTATATTTATAACTCATTAATAAAAGTAAACAAACAATACTATAAAATAATACAGCTAAGTAGTATAAATAATTATTTTCAGGTAAAGGATTAGTATGGAATTTTTTAAGACAACTTTGTCCTAAACATTCAGATATAGAAATAAATAATACTAAACTTAATAAAGAAACTGTTTCAGGTTTCATTCTAATAATTTAAAAGAAATTAGTTTGATTATAAATAGAAATATCTAAATATTTTATAATATGTTTAAAAAGATAAAAGTTAATGGTAATGATGAAGCATTTTATACATTTGAAAAAGAAGAAAGTCTAAGTATGAAAAATTTAGAAGGAGTAATATATTATGATAAACAAAAGGAATTATATAATTTTCCTTATATATTAGAATTTACAAATGAAAAAATAGAATTAGATTATATTTTCCATTCAGATAATTTCAAAAATGAAAAGGAGATGTTATTAGATAGAGATATTGAAGTAAGTAAACAGATATTAGATAAATATTTCATGAAACAATTTGAAATATTACAAGAGATTTGTTTAGAACAAACTGATAATAATAATAATGAATTAATGGATGAAATAACTGAACGTTTAGATATATTATATTATTTATTTGTTTTAATAAATAAATTAAATAAGGATAAGGTAGTTAAAAAAGAAGAGAATAGTGTATTAGATGTAGTTTGGTCAATGTATGATGAATTATTAGAGATGTTTATATTATTAGAGGATTTATATTCAGGAGTAAGAAAATTGGAAATAATAGAAAGAAAGAAAAAGTATTTAGAATTAGAAAATAAATAAATAGTAAGAAAAAAAGTATCACTTATAATTATAATGGCAAGTTACGCATCAAAAGCATACTATTATTCAAAAAAGGCTACTTTAGATAAAGAGCTTAATAATATAATTACAAATGAAACAGCTATGTCAGTTATTTGTGATTTCCTCAATGAACCTTACTCATGTAATGCTGAAGCTAGATATGAATCATCTATAGGATTTTTAAAATATTTCATTGATAGTTTTGATTTAACTAATTATCCTGCTAATATAATTATACGTATTGTAGCTACTTTACCTGATGGTACTGTTTGGTATGATTCATCTAAATGTAATAATTCATATCAACACTTTTTAAATAAATGTATTAATGAAAATCATAATACTAGACCTGCTTTCTTACAAGCTTTAATATCTGATTGTGGTAAAGGTTTTGAAACTAAGCCTTCATCTACTACTGCAGTTAATTATCAAGCTCGTAGTGTTGTTCGTTTAGGTTCATGCCAAGACAATGCCTTAGGATTAATTGGTTTTAGTTTATCCTTCTGTGTTGTTAATAATGTTACTGGTCCCCCAGATGGCTGTCCTGATAATGATTGCTATGATGGTGGTTGCAGTGAACCTTTACCTCCCTGCCCTCCTCAACCCCCTTGTGATAGAGAGTTAGTAGTTCCTGTTAATAAATCAAATCATAGATGTCATGCTAGATGTGGTTGTAAGAAATTATAAACTTAAATCTAAATAATATTTAATAAAGCACATTTAATTAATAATATTGTATATTATTAAATGAATGATTTTGTCATAGGTACAGTAACATTATTGACATCGAATGTTTTACTTAGTTCATATCCAATATTAATAAAAAATTTTATAAAAGATGTAGATATAACAACACAATTAATTATTCGATGTATTGTATATGTATTTTTAGCAATACCTTTTATGATTTTTGGAAGGGAATCTTTAGGTATAATAACTAATCTAGTACAGCCTAAGTTTTTATTTATTTCATTTATAAATTTAATACATATTTATTGTTCTTATAAAGGTTTTGAGTATTTGAATCCGGGTATAGCTATGACTACATTTTATACCTATCCTATAATTCAATTAATATTATCTAATTTTTTACTTGGTTCATCTATAAATTATAAAGTTATGTATAATTTAGTTGGAAGTTTAATTGGTTTAATTATATTAAATAAACAATTATTTAGTACAAATAATAATAATGGAATTATAATTAAAGGGTTACTATTTATTGCTATAGCAGCTTTAACTGAAGCTATTATTACTATATTTTATAAACAGGTTAATATAGGTAATCCATTTACGAGTTTATATACATTATACGCACCAGCTTTTATAATATATTTAGGATATATGTGGTATAGAAGAAATGGACAAGTGAGTAATATACAATCGATAAATAAGGATATATTAAAAAAAATAGTATTATTTAATTTACTAATAGGAGGTCTAGGATATACATTAAGATTATTTAGTTTAACAAAGATATCTATAGAATGGTTTAGTGGTTTATCATTTACAAATAGTATTAATGCTTTTATTTTAGGATGGTTACTATTAGGTGAAAAGATAAAATTAAATCATATTATAGGAACTGCTATAATATTCTATAATATTCAAAAAATAAAAACTAGTATGTAAGTATTGAAATTGAAATAAAGATATAATATTTATTAGATATTAATAGTAAAGATGGAATATGTTAGAAGATATAATGAAACTGCTGAAGAAAGGGCATTAAGAGAGAAACAATATGAAAAGAACATTCATAATCCGAATAATAGGATGATAACTAGAGAGGATTTAATTTCTATTTTAGATAAGACAGAAATGGATTATACTAAAATAAAAAGTAAATTAAAAACAATGAATTTTAGTGAAATTCAAACAGCTTTTATTCATAAATCATTTTGTGTTTATAATATTAAAGTAAGTGATGAATTAAAAGAGGAGTCAAAAAGTTGGGAAATTCCTCTACAAAAAACAAGTAATGAAAGGTTTGAATTTTTAGGTGATTCAGTAATTGATTTAATTGTAGCAGAATATTTATTTGATAGATATCCTAAAGAAAAAGAAGGTTTTATGACAAAACTAAGAACTAAATTAGTTCGTACTAGTACATTAGCTAAGTTAAGTAGTTATTTAAGATTAACAGATTTTATTATAATGTCAAAATATGTAGAAGATTTATGTGATGGTAGACAAAATCCTAAACTATTAGAAAATTGTTTTGAATCTTTAGTAGGTGTTTTATATAAGAATTTTGGTTTTGAGTTTTGTAATGATTTTGTATTAGCATTAATTGAAAATGTGGATTTAATTGATATTTCAGATATGATTGAAAATGATGATAACTTTAAGGATCAATTAATGAGATATTGTCATAGAACTTATGAAGGAAGAAATGCTATATATAAAGAATTAAATGTAGAAGGACTAAGTAATCAAGCTATATTTACAATGGGTGTTATGGTACCAATTACTAGTGATAAAATGGTAATGTTAGGTATGGCGAAGGGTCCTAGTAAAAAGGATGCTGAACAGGAAGCTGCTAAAATGGCTTTAAATAAATTAATGAAAAATGATTTAAAGGAACTTAATTATATTAAATAATTATTTTAATTAAATAAAATCTTACTTTGAAAATTCATTAGTAATTTAAAGAATTACTATATAAATAAATATAAAGTTTCAATGAACAAAGACGATAGTAAAGAAAATAATGGAAAATTAGATAGTATACAACCAGTTTTAGTAAAAAAACGAGGAAGAAAACCTAAAAATAGAGATAATGTTGTAGAATTTGATAAAATTAACGAAACTTCAGATATTAAAAAGAAAGACATTAATATTCTTCCTAGTCCTAAAAAAAATTCCATTATTTCTAAAATAGAAAATACCATCTTACATTTTCCTATTAAATCTGATATTATACCTATTAGTAAACCTAGTAATAATATATTTAATATTAATACACAACCATTAACATTTAATAATACAGTCGAACCTAAACCTTATGATCCAAATATTTTTATTAATATGCACGCTGACTTCGAAAATACTACACATTCATTTGCTTTTATTGAAAACGAATTTCCTAAGAACAAAAACCTCAAACTAAATTCTATTAATAAAAATATTAAAATTGTTTCTTTATTAGATTCATTTATTAAAGAAAATGATAATAAAACATTACCTGCTTCGACAAATGTTTGTTGTTTTTGGGATACTGAACAATTTGATACTCAACCTTTAGGTTTACCTGAAAAAAAATTAGGCGATACCTTCTTTGTAAGAGGTTGTTTCTGTAGTTTTAATTGTATGGCTAGTTATAATTTTAGTTTAAATGATGACAAGGTATGGGAAAGATACGCATTAATTAATTTAATGTATAAAAAAATGTATAATCTTAATCAGAATTTTAAAGTTGAATTAGCTCCTCCTAGAGAAGCTTTGAGTAAATTTGGTGGTGTTTATGATATTAATAAATTTAGAGAAATTAGTGGAGAAAAATTCATAAAAATTCTATCTTTCCCAATAATTAATATACAATTCTATTTAGAAGAAATGAATCTTAATAATAATAATGAAAATATGTCTAGTAGTGGTCCTACACAACTAGATGTTAAAAATTATTTAGAAAAGGTAAATAATGATTTTAAATTAAGTAGAAATAAAATGGTTTCTAGTACTAAGAATACTTTAGAAATGTGTATGGGTCTTAAAAAATTATAAATTAATTAGGTTTATTTTATGATTAATTTACTAATTACTAATTAAGTAGTAATTAATAAATATGTATTTAGATATTGATGAATTAAAGAAAAATTTTCCTATATTAACTTTTTATATAGAAAAATATAAAAATGAATTTTATAATTTAGATAAGAATAATATAATTTCTACTTTTACTCAATTTAAAAATGAATTCATTAATAATATTTTTATTACTCAACAAACTAAAATAGATATAGTAAAATATTTAAATAATATAGTAAGACAACATTATTTAGAAAATAAATATTTTAATCTATGGAGAAATAACTTAGTTAAAAATAAAATACTAAATAGTGAACCAGTCAATCAATATGATTTAGAATTTAATCATATAAATTTAGATGATAAAACAAATATAGTTTATATTAATTTTAGTAATGGTAGAAAATATATTTTTACACAAAAAGACTTTACTAAAATTATAGAAAATTGTCTATTTCATAGTTGGGAATATGATTATCTAGCTGACCCAATACATATAAAAAATCCATATGAACATCATATTTTTACAAAAGAAGAACTAAAACATATTGATAGTCAATTAATAAAGCCTCCTATCGTTTGGTCTTTATTTAAAGATTCTAATTATGAAATATTAACCTTAAAAGAAAACTATAATCATTATCTATTAAAAAATTGTTTACCTAGTTTTATTAATTCATTAGAAAATGAAGATTATATATATTATTTAGAAGACATCATAATTTATCTAAAAATTTATAGAAAAAATATTATTTGTTCCGAATGTCTAAATAATCCATCAATATATAGAAGTAGAAAAATAAAAAAGGTGATTGAAAAATGGTTATTATCAATAAAATTTGAAATAGAATTTTCAAAAGAAACTATTGATATTTTTAAAAATACATTTAAAAAACCTTGTAAAATTCATGATAAATCTACATCTATAATTAGTTATCCTAAACCATTTATTTTAAACAATTCATTTATATTCAATATTGATTCATCAATAATAAATTTTGATTTTAGTAAAGATGAAAATAATCTATTTTTATTTCAATCTAGTATAATTAGTTATACTAATAAACTTATAAAAAAAAATAGAAATAGAGTATTAAAAAGAATACTACCTACAAAAGTAAAAAAAGAAAAGAAGTTTTATGATTTTAAGTTTGATTTAACAAATGTATCTAGTTATATTTCAGTTAATCTAATAGAAATAGATGGTAAAATAAAAGTTGAATTAAGTGAAAACTCATTTAATAATAATAGATTTATTAAAACTATACTATAAATGAAAATAATTGGTATAGATATTGCTATTGAAAATTTAGCATTTTGTGGAGGAATAGTTAAAGAAGATGGAAGTGGTTTAGATATAATAAAAGATGAATGGTTTGTCTTAGATACTACGCCAGAAGATTATAAACAAGTATGTATTTATGAAAATAAGAAGAAATGTAGTAAGGATGCTGGTTGGTTCTATATAGAAAAAGAAAGTAATCTATATCAGTTTTATTGTGCTTCACATAAAAAAATTATAGATAAAGAAGGAAAGCATACTTGGAAAACATTAAATAAGAATTATCTTAATAGTAATGAAGTAATTCAAAGTATGTTTAAAAAATTGGATGAACATATTGAGTTTTTTAGAAGTGCTAATTATATAGTAATAGAAAAACAGCCTCCTAAAAATCCTAAAATGATTGCTATAATGAATTATTTATATAGTTATTTTGTAATTCGTTTATGGAATGATGTAGAAAAATCTAAATGTAATTTGAAAGATATTATATTTGTTGATGCTAAAAATAAAGTTAATTATTGTCTAGGTATATTAGAAAAAACTAAAAAAGAAGAGATAGAGAAGAAGCATGACCCTAAGAAAAATAAATATCAATACTATAAGAAAATTAGTATTGCTGGTGTACAACAAGAACTAGCTAATGAAAAAGAATTATTAGATTATTTTAATAGTTATAAAAAGATTGATGATTTAGCAGATAGTAGAAATATGATATTATGGTGGATTGCTAAGAATAAAAAACTATTTACTAATGAAATACCTATTAAAAAAGAAAAAGTTACTAGAACTAAAAAAACTAAAGACCTATAGAGAAAGTCTTATAGTAATGAACTAGTGGTATAGAATTTCATGGAGCCCCATAGAATTCCTATATGGCCACATACTAAACCCACTAGTTACTTTATAAAAAAAT
>JACCED011145153.1_pt1 | contig 13813 bp, 8 predicted proteins | sample 7455021 | NCBI WGS metagenome assembly JACCED01 (sample SAMN15323456, study PRJNA562643) | freshwater metagenome | isolation source: river surface water | place: USA:Blue River Watershed | collected 2017-08-19 | reverse complement strand
TCAAATTGCCTGGTCGCCAAGACGGCGAAATCGTTTACCTGCCTATCGACTCCAAGTTCCCGCAGGAGGATTACGAGCGCTTGCTTGCAGCTCAGGAGAGTGCAGATAAGGACGCCATTGAAGTCGCATCCAAGGTGCTGGAGCGTGCAATCAAGACGCAGGCCAAGACCATTGCGGAAAAGTACATCGATGTTCCACAGAGCACCGACTTTGCCATCATGTACTTGCCTACCGAGGGGCTGTTTGCCGAAGTGGTTCGTCGCCCAGGACTGGCGAGTGAACTTCAGAACAAGTTCCGAGTTTTGATTACTGGTCCAACTACTTTGATGTCGCTACTAAACAGCCTGCAGATGGGATTCAAGACCCTGGCGATCGAGAAGAGCACCAGCGATGTCTGGAAGATTCTCAGCGCCGCCAAGGCGGAATTCCAAAAGTATGGCCAAGTTTGGGACAAACTACAGAAGCAGCTTAACACGGCACAGAACACCGTTTCACAGGCTAAGACCCGCACCAACGCCATCGAGCGCACGCTAAAGAATGTCGAGACCGGTGCCGGTATCGAAGCAACGAGCGAGTATCAAGCCATCGAATCGCTGGCCGAAGAGATTGAAGCTGAAGATGCAATCGACCAGGGTGACGAAGAGCAAGACTAAGCACCACTGTTAGACTGTCGCTGCGCCAATTTAGGTGCGGGCCTCTAGCTCAGTCGGTAGAGCAACGGACTTTTAATCCGTGGGTCGTCGGTTCGAGCCCGACGGGGCCTACTTCCAAAATGCACCTCTGTACAGAGGTGCATTTTTATTTGGCTTAGGGGTAAGTCACACCCACCTGGCGACGGATCTCCTCACCAATCCTTATTGCCTCGACCACTTCATCGTGAGGATGGATGGGTGATTCAAGCAAACCTTGGCTTATGAATTTGGCCATATAGTTTGCCTGGTGGCTCAAGCCTTCATGTCCAACCACACCACTTTCATCACGCCAACGCGGGCCATGCGAATTGAAAAGCGCTGGTCGCAGTTCTAGGGATGTCGGGATGAAAAATGGGCCATCTAGAACTAAGACTCCATCGTCGCCCGATATTGATGCAGTCGTAGGGACGTGCGAGTGACCAGACATCGTCAGCACTGCTCGAGCACCAGATTCATATTCCAAGATGGCGGCTGCCATAGCCTCAACGTTTTCGTTGTGCATTTTTCCGCTTGCAATGATGCGTGAGGGTGAACCAAGAACCATCTGAACAAAGGAAATTGGATAGATCCCCATGTCCATAACAATCGAGGAGTCCTTTAGCCAAAGCCTGGAAATTTCTCGATTGTCTTGACCAAAGTCGGCTTGCAGCAACGAGATTTTTCCAAGAGTTCCGGCAGCAATCATCTGTCGAATAACTGATGCTTGCGGCAGATACCTACTCCACATCGCTTCCATCGCAAACACGCCCGCGGCTTTCGCCTCGGCATAGAGGGTTTCAGTATCTTTCGCTGTAAGAGTCGAGGGCTTTTCGATCAATAGGTGTTTACCTGCTCGAATTGCATGGCGGGCATCTTCGAGGTGGGTATGCGGCAACGTTGCGACATAAACGATGTCCACCTCTGGATCGTTCGCTAAGTCAACATAGTTGTCGTAGTGGCGCGCCAAACCGAAGCGCTTGGCGAACGCCTTGGCTTTTCCTGGAGTCTTAGAACCAACTGCAACAACTCGCTGGTTGGTGTGTTTCGAGAGCGTTTCAGCCATAACTTCAGCAATGTCCCCGGCACCAATAAAGCCCCAATGAAAGCTTGGAACACTGTTGGGATCGATGATTTCAGGTTTCGGAATGTCGGCCGCGGTAAAGTCACGCGGTGCTTCGGAAAACATGGCCATAGTTCAATAATGCCCCAGCCAAAGGCAAACGCCTACCTCATTGAATTGGAAGAGGAACCAAGGCCTGGAACATTCGGGCAATTTACAGCGCCTCCTAGAATCTTTTTGAGCTAACGTTTGGAGTTTTTGTTTCATGACCTACCCCATGGAAACCCGTCGATTGAGAATAGGGCCGTTGACGCAGGGAGACCTACACGCTTTTGCGGCCTACCGATCTGACCCAGAAATAGCGCGTTTCCAAAGCTGGAATACCCCATACAGCGAAGCAAAAGCGATGGAACTAATTCAGTCCCAAGGGGGCATGGAACTGCCCTCGAAGGGTGAATGGCTGCAGCTTGCTATTCATTTGACGGAATCCGATGAACTCATCGGTGACTTAGCTCTGCATTCTCTTGAAGAGCCTGAAGAAGGCTTTGAAATTGGATTCACGTTAGCCCAGCGATTTCAAGGTCAGGGCTATGCCAAGGAGGCGGCTAGTGCGCTCATTGATCTTCTTATTCGAGGACAAGGTGCGAAGCGATTCATCGCAACCCCAGACAGACGAAACCTACCCTCGATAAAGCTGCTTGAGTCGCTTGGCTTTATCCAGCGCCTTGAGAAGAGCTGGGAAGAGTTTTTCAAAGGTGAGAATGTCACCGTTGATTACTTTGAGTTAGTTCACACCCAGTAGGTCAATTACAAACACCAATGTGCGGCCAGATAGCGAGTGGCCGCCACCCGCTGGTCCATAGGCCATCTCTGGTGGGCAAATCAGCATCCTGCGGCCACCAACCTTCATGCCAGGAATACCTTCCTGCCAACCCTTAATCAGTCGCTGAAGTGGAAAAGTGATTGACTCACCGCGACCCCAAGAAGAGTCAAATTCTTCTCCCGTTTCGTAGTCAACTCCAAGGTAGTGAACCTCTACGGTTGCTCCTACCGGCGCTGCTGCGCCGTCACCGACGACGATGTCTTTCAGAGTCAGCTCCTTTGGGGCTGGCTCCATCATTGGCTCTACTTCTGGGCGATCAAGATTTGTCATAACGAAAAGTATGCCCGTCTAAATTGCACTGTGGTGCAGATCTGAGCAATTTCTATCGATTTCGGCTAACCCCGAACTAACCCCTTGCAGAGTTATTGTGAGACCTTAGTCGCCGCTATGAGAGCCTCAAACAGCCTTAGGTCATCGAGTGTTTGCTCTGGATGCCACTGCACAGCCAGTCCAAATGGGTGACCTTCAACCTCAACCGCCTGCACAATCCCATCCGGAGAATATGCCACCACTTGTAGGCCTTCGCCTGGTTCGTCGATGGCTTGGTGATGATAGAGCGCTGCATTTTGAACCTGCTCCCCCACAATCGAGCTGAGCATTGAACCTTCACGCACGGACATCCGCATGTGGGCAAAGTTGCCTTCACCTTGCAGGTATCGATTGTCCCCAACAACATCTGGCAGGTGTTGAATAATCGTGCCTCCGCGATTCACATTCAACATCTGTGCTCCTCGACAGATCCCCAAGAATGGCAATTTCATTTGAATGGCCGCGGTAATCAGCTCATCTTCCAGAAGGTCGCGTAAACGATCTGGCTTCTCTGCTTTTTCGTGAGACTCGTGTCCGTATCTCGCTGCCTCAACATCTCTGCCACCAGTGACGATCAAAGCGTCTAGGCCGGCAAGAAGGTTTCTCGCGTCCTCAGAATCGACCTGCTGCGGTGGAAGGATGACCGCGAGTCCACCGGCTCGTGTGACACCCTCGAGATAGAAGGCTGGCAACATCGCCATTTCGGTATCCCAGACGCCGGTTTGACCGCGCTGGCGATAACTGGTGAGTCCAATTACAGGTTTCATGCAGCAAAACTACTTCAGTAAGGCTAGAAACCAAAAACCTAGATGGGAAGTAGATGCTTGAGCAAAGTGTTCTCTCTATGGTGCAATCAAATGGGGCGACACTTATCGGTGTCTACAAAGCAGACGGTGGAATCATCGGAGAAGTTTCCTATTTCCTTGGGCACCTAATTGGAATCAGAGAGTGCAATCTCTGCGACATCACACACTCCCCGATTAAGAAAAAGGCGAAGTTCAAGGAATTTGAAAAGAAGCTGCTTCAGGATCACGGCATTCAAATGAAGCTTGTTCACATGAATGAACGAAACGATGCTGAATTAGCCGCTTCAAAGGGACGAGAACCCTGCGTCCTGCTTCAGTACCCAGATGGATCAATTTCAATGTTCCTTGACTACGTGGAGCTCAAGGCAGCCTCAGGCTCCGTCGCATCTTTTGCAAAGCTCGTTGAATCCCGCCTCAGCATTTACTTTTAGTCAAAGCAAACGGTCCTCGACCTAGTGCGTGAAGGTGACCAACCGTTCAAGCTCTCCGCTTGGATTTGAAACTACGATCCGGTATGTGTAGGTGCCGCGCGTCACAGGCAGTGCAACTGTCACCGCGACGCTCGCCCCTGGCCTAAGCAACTTAATCTCATTGCTGGAAACCCAAGCCAGTGCACCTTGGCGCTCGATTACCAAACTGAGCTCCGAGTAACCACCAAAGTCCAAAGGTGCTGTGACCGTAAAGGTGACTTTGTCCGTAGCTACCTTTCGACCCGAAGCGCTAATCGTTCCAATTGGCGCGGTGAATGGGTTCAGGAATGAGATTTGCTGAGACGGTGCTGCTCTGCCCGCGGCATTTATCACTATCACTCGATAGCTAAGGCTTCGACCCTTGCCTGGAAGAGCTACGGTTGCGCTGGTTGAGTTAACATTGGCAACCCTAACCCAGCTGACACCATCGACACTGGACTGAACCTCAGCTTGAGTTGGGACAGAACCGCCGGTGAAGGTCGGGTTGTTCCAATTCAAGATCAGCGAATTTCCCTGAGCTCGAGCGGTCAGATCAGTGGCGGCACCCGAAACCACAATTGCGTGTCGGAGGCTAAATGGTGTCGAGTTAACCGAAACGCCAACCTCGTTTGAGATACGCAATACATAGCGGTGGGTCTGACCCAGTAAGTTGTTCGCAACCTGCATGGTTCCGGCGGTAGCGCTTGCATCACCGACCAAAACCCACTCTCCAGAAACGTCTCTATAGAGCAGGGCCCGGTCGAGGGTTCCACCGCCGGTCGCACCAACGCGCCAAGTGAATGTGTTCACCAGCCCGACAGATTGTGCCGACAAGACCACAGGCGCTTCTGGGGCAACCTTAGGAGCAGTGACCTCGGCGTCGGCGAAGCTTCCGACTCCAGCATTCGTGTTAGCAAAGACTCGGTAGACCGCAGTCTGTCCAGGCGCTGGAACACGGTGAACTGCAAATAGAGCTCTCGTGGTGAAGATTCGAGTGAAAACGCCACCGCGAAGCTCCTGCACTTCATATGAAGAAAGCACTCCGCCCATAATCGCTGGCGCTTGCCAACTGAGCACAACGCTGCTGCCAGATATGACTGCGCTGAAGGACAGCGGGGCAGTAGCCGGCGCAGTGCCCATCTGGGTCGAGACGATTCTGCTGCCCGCTGAGTTGCCCACCGCGTTCACTGCTACCACTCGGTGCAACATGGTTACACCTGGGTTGCCAAGTGGAGCTAAGAAAGTCAGGTTAGAAGTGCGAGTTAGCAATACCCAGCCCTGAGCAGTGGAAAGTTCTACTCGATACTCAAGCACTGGCGAACCACCATCGCTGGCTGGAGGAGTCCAATTCAATTGAACGCCAACCGCTGGTCGCATTTGTCCAGTGATGGATTGAGGATCTTGCGGCACAGTGGCAGGAACGGCCACCAAAACATCAGGAGAAGCTGCACCGACACCGGCCCCCTGAGTCTCTGCATGCAATCGGAATGAAGCGGTCTTTCCTGGGGTCACCGCTGCAAAAAGTGCAGTTCTATCGGTAGCTGGGTAAGTCGCGACCGACCTCCATGCGGCTCCGTCAATTGACAATGAGAGGACATAGCGGCTGACCGTGCTGCCACCGGCAGATGCTGGGGCGGTCCAGTTAAGCCTTACTCGACCGGCCTCCATTACTGCAGCAAAGTTTTGTGGCGCCGTAGCTCGGTCAAATGGAATGGTTACACCACGCTCGCCGCTTGGAGCAGAGAATCCCAGGGCATTTTCTGCCAGCACCCTGAACAACATGACTTGTCCCGGTGCAGCGATTGGAAGCGAGAAGCTAGGTGTTGATACGCCCTGTGCAATTACGGACCAATCTGCACCGTTTCGCTGCTCGATTCGATAGCCAAGAGTTGGACTTCCACCGTCATCAGTGGGAGCACTCCAATTCAAGCGAACAACACCATTTGTAATGGTTGCAGTTAGCCCTGCCACCGCACCCGGAACTGTCGCTGCCCTTGAGAAAGCGATGGCAGGGGTTGGATCCGAGAAACCGACAGTGTTCGCAGCCAAAACTCGGTAACTCACGGTCGTACCCTTGGGAACAACAATTGAAGAGTTGGTGAGATTGCGCTGGGTAGTGAGGGTTGACCAAACTCCGCCTCGAAGCACCTCAATGCGGTAGTTCGATACCGCTGCTCCACCATCATCAGCCGGAGCTCCCCAGCTCATTTGAACCCGACCATCAGCTTGGAGTTCTGCGGAGAAATTCTGGGGTGCGCTAGGCCTTACTGCAGGAGTCGAAATGCGAATAAGGCTGCTCGGTACGGAGTCTCCGATGGCATTAACAGCGATAAGGCGGAAGTCTTGGAAGGTTCCTCTCGCTGGCAGCGGGACGGTGAACACTGTTGAAGAACTGGTTTGGGCAGTTATCCAGGTGCTACCCGAGAGCTGCTCCAAGCGATAAGAGGTAATTGGAGTCCCGCCATTGTCTAGCGGAGCATCAAAAGTCAGCACCCAACCAGCTTCTTGTCGACTATTTGAGATAACTCGCGGAGCACTTGGGGCTACCGCGGCAGTTGCAAATGCGGTGGCTGACTGAAGACCCCTGATGGTTCCGATCGGAGTCACGGTGACTCGGTAATCAGTCGACCGGGTCAAACCGGTCAACCGGTGCCGATTACCTAGAACCACGAAGGTCACCGGAGTTGGTAAACCGGCGGTCCTTGTCAGCACAACTTCAAAGTTGGTCCCAGCTGGAGCATCAGAAACCCAAGAAACAATTGCATTGCTTCCGCCCTCAATGGTTGCGGAGACGGTCTGGACCGCATACACCAGCGCTGGGTCGAAGGTAACTTCGGTTGAAGGTGCCGACTGGCCAGCCTCGTTTATAGCAAACACCCTGAACCGATGAGGGGTCGTCATATTTGAAATACGAAGATTGTTTGTTGGACCGGAGGATACCGAATTCCAATCTCCGGTCGTTTTCATTTCCACCCGATAGCTCAGGTTGGAGGCACCGCCGAGGTAGGTTGGGGTGGCCCAGGATAAAACCATTCCAAACTTCGATGTGGCATCTAGCGTTAGGTTTCGAGGTTCCGAGCTGACCTCGACTGAGGATCTCGCTCCGACAGTGGAGCTGAACTTGCTGACACCCGCGGCGGAGACGGCGCGGACTCTGATGTAACCCATTTCGCCGCCGGAGAGGCCGTCGACTCTAAATCTATTGACAGTGACGGTGGCGGAACTAAAGGCGTTCTGGCTACCTTTGCGGAACTCAACCTGGTATCCAGTCGCACCATCTACCGCATTCCAGCTGAAGGCTGCAAATCCTCGGCCAGTCTCGGTTGCGACCAATCCAGTTGGCGCGCCGGGGATGGTTGGGATTGGAGTCCAAGTTGGACCCGGAACAATTGCCAGGCGGTTGCCTCGCGTGGTCTGTGAATTGTTCACTACTCCAGGCCGGCTGAGTTGAACCAACGCAGCTTCCACTTGCTCCGGAAGGGCACCGGGGCTCTGTCCCAAAATCAGTGCTGAGATTCCAGCGACGTGTGGTGCAGCCATAGATGTTCCAGAAAGCGCGACAGGGCGGGTGTAGTTGCGAGCATCCGCGGAAACAATTTGCGAGCCGGGGGCAAACATGTCGACACACTCACCGAAGTTTGAGAATGACGAGCGAGTGTCGAAACGGTCGGTAGCACCAACCGTGATCGCCTCAATGGTTGATGCTGGAGAGCGGGTGCAGGCGTCAGTGCGCTCGTTGCCAGCCGCCACCACCGTCGTGATACCGCTTTCAACCAAAGTGGCAATAGCGGCGTTGAATGCAGTGCTTCGTCCGCCACCCAAGCTGAAGTTGGCTACCGCTGGAACACCAGCTGGGTGGTTGGCGATAGTCCAGTTGATGGCTCGCATAACTCCCGAGATGCTTCCACTGCCGTTGCAGTCCAAGACCCTTAGCGGAACTACTGATGCCTTCTTGGCCACCCCATACTCAGTGCCCGCAATCGTGCCGGCCACGTGGGTTCCGTGATAGTGGCAATCTCTATTGGCTTGGTTCGTACCAAATGCATCGAAGCCCTGAGAAACGCGGCCAACCAGGTCGGGGTGATCACCTGCAACTCCGGTGTCAAAAACGTAGGCGATGACGCCTTCACCAGCCTGATCTGGGAATCCGAATGAGCCATCCATAGCTCCATCGACACGGTCCAGTCCCCAAGATGGAGTTGGGTTCTGAGTTCCAGCAGTGGTTACCTGGGTGTCTTGTTCGACAAAGGCAACCAACTCGCTTTGTGCGAGTCTGACAGCATCAACCGGTAGCAGCTCAACAATAAACAGGTCGTCAACCAGGGCGAGCTGGGCCTCTGGGTATTCGCCGAGGCTTGCAATCAGCGATCTCACATCGGCGGCGGCGCCGGAATTTGGCATGACGATGTAAGTGACCCGCGAGTCTGCATAAGCCGGCAGGTTGGAAGTTGCGCCGAGCATAACCGAAAGCAAAAGAACAAATAGCGCACGCATAAATCTGATCAAGTTGTCCTCCTGGACCCCGTCACAATGACATTACGCTGAATGCCCGACAATTAGAAGTAGATAAAGGGGAAACTAGCCTTTTTCTTCATCGGCCCCGTGAGGGAACCGAGCTGATTTTTAGAGGCACTTAGCCAAACAACTCTTCCCCTTCGAGGTCCATGAGCTTGTCTTTCTCTTTTTTACGCTGATGCAGATACTGCGCCCAGATAGCAAATGAGAGCCACACCACCTGCATAACCGCGATAACTCGCTCCGAAAGCCCAACGATAGGCTGACCCGGCTCAAGCCACGTAAGCAGGAACCACAGAGTGGTCAGGCCCATCACGACGGTTGCACTAATCGCACCTACTGGCCTGAGTGCCCAGTGGTAACGCTTATCGAATCGCATCGCCAAGATCGGCCAGGCTGAAAACAAAACAAAGGCGATGGTGGCGTAGAAGCGATGTTCATCGGAGTGGGAAATCTGCGATGGGGTTGCGTAGTAGGTGTATCCAATGGCGGCAAAGCCCGCCATGCCTAGAGCAATTCGACCGGGTAGCGCAAAAGCTCTGGCGCTCCAGGCTCCGATAAGGGTCAGTAGTGCTCCAAAGAGAAAGAAACTGGACTGAATCCACTTCACTGGAGAATCGTCGGCAGCTAGGTCGCTTATGGTTTTTGCGATCGGGTCGTAACCCGGCCAAAGTGCCCCTGAGATGCCCCAGCCCAAGACGTTCTGAATCGGACCCAAGGTCGCGGCAATAACTGCCCAGATTCCAATTAGCTGCATTCCTAAAACATACTGCTTGAGCGAAACAATTGGGCTTTGGCCTTCAAAGAGCGGGTAATCTTGTGTTGTTGCGCAGGCCTGCGAATTCCCAAATTTCTAACGGAGTCCTTTTGTATCTGCATGAGTTCAAGAAGGTAGCTCTAACTGCGCGCGCTCAAGAGTTGATGGATGCGCTGGCAAGCCGAGTGGTAATTGCCGATGGCGCGATGGGAACCATGCTGCAAGACCAAAAGCCAACCCTTGCCGACTTCGAAGGCCACGAGGGCTGCAATGAGGTACTAAATGTAACTCGACCCGACATCGTCTCATCGGTCCACGACGCCTACTTTGAGGCTGGAGTGGACTGCGTTGAAACCAATACCTTCGGCGCCTACTGGTCAAACCTCTCCGACTACGGCATCGAGGATCGCATTGAGGAGCTCGCTCGCACAGGTGCTGAGATTGCTCGCCAAAGCGCAGATCGCTTCACTGCAAAAGACGGAAAGACTCGCTGGGTGTTGGGGTCGATGGGTCCGGGAACCAAGCTTCCAACCCTGGGTCACACCACTTACGACAACCTAAAGCAAACCTTCGCGTTACAGGCCAAAGGACTTATATCCGGCGGTGCTGATGCCTTCATGGTGGAGACTAGCCAGGACCTACTCCAGACCAAGGCAGCAATCAATGCTTGCCGCCTCGCAATCGTTGAGTCTGGCGTCAGGCTGCCAATCTTTGTTGAGGTCACCGTAGAGACCACCGGCACCATGCTGCTTGGTAGCGAGATTGGTGCGGCACTCACCGCTTTGGAGCCACTGGGTATCGACATGATCGGTCTGAACTGTGCCACCGGCCCTGCCGAGATGAGCGAGCACCTTAGGCAGCTAAGTAAGCACTCGCAGGTGCCGGTAATGGTTATGCCAAACGCCGGTTTGCCGATTCTCTCGGGCGATGGTGCGCTCTACCCGCTCTCGCCAGCCGAACTCGCCACCGCTCACGAGCAGTTCGTCAAAGAGTTTGGGCTTGCCATGGTCGGCGGTTGCTGCGGCACCACCCCGGCTCACCTAAAGGCAGTAGTTGATCGACTAGCTGGCACTCCGGTGCCGAATCGTAAGCTCGAAATCGAGCCAGGAGTCTCAAGCCTCTACCAACACGTGCCACTCAAGCAGGACAACAGCTACCTAGCGATTGGTGAGCGCACCAATGCCAATGGCTCAAAGGCGTTCCGAGAGGCGATGCTGGAGGAGCGCTGGGATGACTGCGTTGAGATTGCCAAGAAGCAGGTGCGTGATGGCGCACACCTGCTAGATGTTTGTGTTGATTACGTGGGTCGCGATGGCGTTCGCGATATCACCGAGATCGTCTCGCGCTTCACCACCTCCTCCACCCTGCCGTTGGTAATTGACTCGACAGAACCTGAGGTTATGAAGGCCGGTCTTGAGCTAATTGGTGGCCGACCAGTCATCAACTCGGTGAACTTCGAGGATGGTTACCAACCGGGCTCGCGCTTCCAGCGCACCATGCCGCTGGGGAAAGAGCACGGCGCTGCGGTGGTGGCTTTGACAATCGATGAGCAGGGTCAGGCCAGAACTCGCGAGGACAAGGTTCGTATTGCTTCCAGACTGATCGACACCTTGATTGCCGATTGGGGCATGAGAGTCGAAGACATCATCGTTGACTGCCTAACCTTCCCGATTGCCACCGGGCAGGAAGAGACTCGTCGCGATGCCATCGAGACCATCGAGGCAATCCGCGAGGTAAACCGGCTCTACCCAGGCGTTCACACCACTCTGGGTGTCTCGAATGTTTCGTTTGGCCTAAACCCGGTATCGCGTGCGGTACTTAATTCGGTGTTCCTGCATGAAGCCACCGAGGCTGGTTTGGACACCGGAATCATCGATGCCGCCAAGATCATGCCGCTGGCTAACATTCCCGACGAGCAGCGCAAGGTTGCGCTCGATCTGATTTATGACCGTCGCGAATATGACGCCGATGGCAACCTAAGTTACGACCCGCTTGAAGCAATCCTGCAAATGTTTGATGGCGCAAGTTCCGCCGCGCTGAAGGATGCCAGGGCTGCCGAACTGGCCGCATTGCCGGTAACCGAACGCCTACAGCGCAGAATCATCGACGGTGAAGCAAAGGGGCTGGAACAGGATCTAGATCTTGCTCGAGCCGATGGCATTGCACCGCTGGCCATCATCAACGACCACCTACTTGAGGGCATGAAGGTGGTGGGTGAGCGCTTTGGTAAGGGCGAGATGCAGTTGCCATTTGTGCTGCAGTCAGCCGAAGTTATGAAGGCCGCGGTGGCACTGCTGGAGCCACACATGGAGAAGACGGATGAGGCCGGCAAGGGCACGATCGTTCTTGCCACGGTTCGCGGTGACGTACACGATATCGGCAAAAACCTGGTGGATATCATCCTTACCAACAACGGCTACCAGGTAATCAATATCGGCATCAAGCAGCCGATTTCGGACATCATTGCCGCAGCTGAAGAACACAACGCTGACGTGATTGGCATGTCAGGTCTGCTGGTGAAGTCCACCCTCGTCATGAAAGAAAACCTTCAGGAACTTGAAAGTCGCGGATTGGCCAAGAAGTGGCCGGTGATTCTCGGAGGCGCCGCGCTAACCAGAGCGTTCGTCGAGGACGATCTAGCTAGCCAGTTCCCAGGAGTGGTTCGCTACGCGAAAGACGCCTTCGAGGGCCTTGCGCTCATGGAGCCACTGGTGCAGATTGCCCGAGGAGCAAATCCTGAAAGCGTTGGATTGCCAGCCTTGAAAAAGCGGATTCACGCCAAGACCACCCTCACACTCACCGAGCCAGAGGACATGCCAACTCGCTCGGATGTTGCGCTAGATAACCCCGTTCCAACCCCACCTTTCTGGGGAACCAGATTGGTGCGAGGTCTAAAGCTGGCGGATTACTCGTCGTTCCTTGATGAGCGAGCAACCTTCATGGGTCAGTGGGGACTCAAGCCCTCCAGAGGCGATGATCAAACCAGCTATGAGCAGTTGGTTGAAGCCGAAGGTCGCCCAAGGCTTCGCTATTGGCTGGATCGAATCTTGGCCGAGGGAGTCTTTGATGCTTCGGTTGCCTACGGCTACTTCCCGGTCTACTCCGAGGATAACGACGTTGTCGTCCTCCACCACGCCGATGACCCAACCGGAGTCCTAGGCAAGCCTGGGTTGCTTGCTCCAGATGGAGCATCAGGCGCAATTGGCACCGAGCGGATGCGCTTCAACTTCCCGCGTCAGCGGAGAGATCGTCACCTCTGCCTGGCTGACTTTGTGAAGAGCAAAGAGTCTGGGCTAATTGATGTCATGCCGCTTCAGTTGGTAACCGTTGGTGGCAACGTCGATAACTTCACGGCCAAGCTATTCAAAGAAAATGCCTACCGCGATTACATGGAACTCAATGGTCTTGCCATGCAGCTAACCGAAGCGCTCGCGGAGTTTTGGCACAGCCGAATTCGTTCTGAGCTCGGTTTCGAGAACGAAGACCCAAGTGACATTGCTGGCTACTTCGATCTGCAATACCGCGGAGCACGTTTCTCGCTCGGCTATCCAGCCTGCCCAGAGATGGAAGATCGCCGCAAGGTGGTTCAGCTTCTCAAGCCTGAGCGCTTAGGGATTGAACTGAGCGAAGAGCTCCAGCTCCACCCGGAGCAATCCACCGATGCATTTGTTTTCCACCACCCAGAGGCGAAGTACTTCTCGGTCTAGAACTTATAGCGGCGCAGTGTGTCGATAAAGGGCTTGCCGATTAGCAAGATCAGCCCCGCAGAGCTGATCGCTCTAACGGTGTCCCAGGTGAGGGTTGAACTCACCAAGCTGTAAGTCAGGAAACTCAACAGGTTCTGCCCCATTGAAGCCTCACTATCAAACGAAATTGAGGTCTGCGGGCCTACCGCAAACGGCCAGAACCAGAGGTTCATGATTAGGCCAAAGAGGTAGGCAGCAGCAACTGCGTAAATCGCAAGCTGCCAGCTCTTTAGCTTTTTACCCAGCCGCTTTCCAATCAATCCAGCGCCTGCGCCAACCCAGCCAACCGCAAACACTTGGAAAACAGTCCAAGGGCCAATACCGCCAAAGAACAGCGATGATAAAAGGATTGCGGTTGCACCGAGCAGGAAGCCGAATCTGGCACCCAGTGCAGCAGCACCAAGGATTACCACCACAAAAATCAACTCAAAGCCGCCGACGCCACTGGTGGCGATGCGGGTCGCCGCGGCAATCGCTGCGAGCAAGCCGAGAAGCGCAATCTGCCGAGGGCCAGCGAGCTTACCCTGCGCAAACCAGAGTGCGATGATTGCCAACAGTGGCAGCAGTGCGAGAGCCAACCAGCCAGATGCTGACTCGGGAGTGCCAACAGCTTGCGG
>JACCED011076023.1_pt1 | contig 13823 bp, 9 predicted proteins | sample 7455021 | NCBI WGS metagenome assembly JACCED01 (sample SAMN15323456, study PRJNA562643) | freshwater metagenome | isolation source: river surface water | place: USA:Blue River Watershed | collected 2017-08-19 | reverse complement strand
GAGGTTCGAATCCTCCCGAGTGCGCCATATTAAAAAAGCCTGTCAGAAATGACAGGCTTTTTTCATTTCTGCGATTAAATTTTCGTTATCAGTCTTCCATTTTTTGACGTCTGCAATTGCGATAAGCTAAAGCTTTGCTATACCAAATCTCAGGCGAGGGATTTTGGGTTGGATGTCGACCTTGCCGTTTGACCATACAAGAAGCAAGCGAGGGTATTGTGGAGCTTAAAAATTTAATCGATAACGCTCAGAAGTTGCCGAATATTCCTAAAGTCGTTCAGGAGTTAATCGAAAGCTTCGGTGATGAAAATGTCAATAATGAAGCTATTGCAAAAAAAGTTGGCGCTGATCAGGTCTTGACCGCCAAGCTGCTGCGTGCAGCAAACTCTGCGCATTACGGCGGCAATCGCAAAGTAGGTTCGGTTAGTGATGCGGTATTTATTCTCGGGTTTAACGCGGTGCGTACGCTGGTTCTTGCATCGGGGATGACGGGAGCATTCAAGGCGCCTGAAGGGTTTGATCTGCCTGCCTTCTGGCACAACAGTTTTGCGGTGGCCGCAACCTGTAAATGGCTGGCAAAATTCTCTAAGGATGATGCGGAAACGGCATTTACCTGCGGCATGATCCACAACATTGGCGAATTACTTATCCATATTTTGTTGCCCGAAGAGTGCAAAGAGATCCAGAAGGTAGTGGATCGTGGTGCGCGCAATTCGGATATCGAAAAAAATGTGCTTGGATTTAATTTTCCAGAGGCAGGCGCTGAGTTGGCGAATCGCTGGAAGTTTCCTGATGCAATAGTCGCGGGTATTCGCTACCAGCTTAATCCATTGGCAGCGCCGGAATTCTCACGCTTTGCTGCCTTAATCAGTATTGCGGATTACATAGTGCACACTCACGAGAAAGGAAATGATGCAGATTTGTTGGTGCATTTCCCGAATGACCTGGCAACCAAGCTGGGAATTAATATGGTGAAGTTGGCGGAAAAAATTGATGAGACGAATGATTTGATGGGCGGTTTCGATGAGCTGATCCATTAGTCGCTAGTAAAAGTTAACTACAACGACGGTGAGAGTAAAAGGCCCGCAATTCTTGCGGGCCTTTTTCATTGTGCGGTAATTGCTGTGTGATGTGTCTCAACAGGCTGCTAGTGCTTCCTGGAAGCAGGCCTCTAATTCCGATGGTGTGGTTTTGCGTTTTATTGCCTCAAAAAACACCTGGGCTTGGGGGTACTGGCGGCTTAAATACATCAGCCATTGCTTCACCCGGTTGCCGCAGTTGCGCTCACAATATAGCGGAGTCGTGAGCCGATAATAGTCATAGAGCATGATGCAGATTTCTGCCCAGGTCAGCGGGGTGTACTCCTCATTATTGATGTGTGCTTTGATTTGTCTCGCCAGATCAGGGCAGGAGAGCAGGCCGCGACCGAGCATTACATCGGCACCGCCAGCCTGTTCGCGACAGCGCAAGTAATCGTCCACCGACCAGATTTCCCCATTTGCCACGACTGGAATTTTTAACTCGGCGCGAATATCGGCGATGTAATGCCAGTAGGCGGGTGGCTTGTAGCCATCGGCTTTGGAACGGGCGTGTACGGTAAGCTCATTGGCGCCCGCGGCCTCTACGGCGCGGGCGTTATCCATATAGCTACTGCGATCTTCGTAGCCGAGTCGAATTTTGGCGGTAACGGGAATTTCCTGTGGCACCGCATCCCGTACTGCCTTAATAATGGAGTAAACACGGTCGGGTGTGCGTAATAAACAGGCGCCGCCCTCGTGGGAGTTTACTGTTTTTGCCGGGCAACCGAAGTTTAGGTCTATTGCTTTGGCTCCATAATTAACGAGCTCAAGGGCGTTAATTGCCATTGGTTCGGGCTTGCTGCCTAATAATTGCACTCGTACCGGTGTGCCGTTGGGGGTGTTACAGTCGCTTTCCAGCTCGGGGGCGAATTTATAAAAGACTTTGTAAGGCAGTTTTTGATCGGTAATGCGAATGAACTCGGTGACGCAGCCGTCCAGTCCGCCAATACGGGTAAGGATATCGCGTACGTGGTGCTCGACTACGCCCTCCATCGGGGCCAGCATAATTCTCATGAGGGTTGCTCAGTATTGCGAAAGGGCGGCATTTTAACGACATAGAACCAGTTTTGGTTGAAAAATTGTTCAACCCTGCGTAGATTGCGCGGCCTTTTTGCTTATTCCTGACTTTTATCGAGGTTTACCATGACTCAATCCAGCTTTCATGACCTGATTAGCGATAGCCAATTGCGCAAGGCCATTGACCTGCTGGGTTATGAGCAACCTACACCAGTCCAGGCAAAGGCTATTCCCGCGGTATTGGCCGGGAAGAATCTTATCGTGAGCTCCAAAACTGGCAGTGGCAAAACAGTCGCTTTTTTGTTGCCTGCGCTACAAGCAATGTTGAGTCGCCCTTCGGTAAACCCTAGTTCGACCCGTATGCTGATTTTGACTCCCACGCGAGAACTGGCTAGGCAGATAGTAAAAAATGCGGAGCAACTGTTGAAATTCACCGGCATGAAAGTCGGTACGATTTGCGGTGGTGAGGAACTTAAATACCAAAAAGCCATGTTACGCAAAAATCCGGAAATTGTGGTGGGTACTCCGGGGCGTCTGGCCGAGCACGTGATGCTGAAGTCTACCGAGTTCTCCGGCCTGGAGTTTCTGGTGCTGGACGAAGCAGACCGCATGCTCGATATGGGCTTGAGTGAAGATGTGCTCAAAATTACCGCCAGCTGCCGCTCAGAACGTCAGACATTATTGTTCTCTGCCACCATGGAGCAAAAAGGTCTGCGTCATTTGATTAAGCAAGTCATTCTCGGCGAGGCGGAAGAAATCTATTTGGATGAAAAGCCTAATGCCATTATCCAGCAAATGATGTTGGCGGACGATTACAAGCACAAAGAAAAGTTGCTGGTTGCGCTGTTGCAAAAAGCTTCTTTTGAAAAGGCAATAATTTTTACCAATACCAAAGCGCGCGCAACCCAGCTGGATAATTTTCTGCGGTACAACAAATATCGCGTAAGTTGCTTGCACGGCGATATCACCCAGGATCAGCGCAAAATTGCGTTAGAGCATTTCCGTCAAGGGCGCACCCAATTATTAGTGGCAACTGATGTGGCGGCGCGTGGCCTGGATATTCCCGGTGTGGAATTGGTGGTGAATATTGATGTGGCGCATTCGGGCGATGAATACTTGCATCGAATTGGTCGTACTGGTCGCGCCGATGCAGAGGGTAGAGCGGTGACCCTGGTGGACGCTAAAGAATGGAATCTGTGCAAAAGCATTGAGCGCTATTTGAGTGTTTCCTTCGAAACTATTGGAATGCCCGGCTTGAAGGGCAGGTACCAAGGGCCAGACAAAGTGAAGGCGTCTGGTAAGGCGGCGGGCACTAAAAAGAAATCAGCTAAAGATGAAAAGGTTGATGATAAAAAGCCCAAGGTAAAAGTACGCGAGCGCGATAAGAAAAATATAGGTAATCGTCGTGTTCCTACCGCATTAAAAAATACTCAGGTTGTTGATGGATTTGCGCCACCGAAAAAGAAGATCAGTAAAAATCTGGATGATGCGGGTGATGAATAATATCCGTCTGCCTGATTTTAATGCCTGCCGGCTATGTCACTTTTATTGCAAAGAAGTGATTGACCCAAATCAAAAATAAGCCTAGTATCAAATCAAGGGTAACGAACACAACCAGTAGTTGCCCGCTACAACTTAAACCACAATCGGTTGCTTTTTTTGAAGGTGACTGCAGGTTGGAGTCGCGAGCAAATCTGGAATTTGCAAGAGTGCTTTTCACTAGATTAAAAGTGCTTATACGCGATGAAATTGACTCTATCTGCCGTCATGTTTCTGTCATAGCCTTTTGCTTTACTTGACGTGTTTTTGTTTGAATTCAGTTTTTAAACAGATCTAATTAAGAGGAGGTGAATCGGCATATCATGTAATCCACATTATCGAATTGCGTAAATCGGGTGACTCATACTAACGGGTATTGCTTTAAGTACTCGTGATACTTACCGACCTGAAGGGGATTATGATTTATGGCAAAAAAATCGCATGCCAGACGCAGTGCAAATCACCAACACTTTGACGATAATAGCTACTCAACGTCACGGCATAAATCGCGAAAGAACCAGCACCAACGGACTGATGACAATATCGTCGACCTCAAATCCCGCTCGCAACAACTCGAAACTGCTTACTCTCCCCCTCGCTCTCCCCAACCGCTCCGCGCGAAGACAAAATCCCAGCAAGACTATATCCACGCTATAAACACCCACATGCTTACCTTTGGTATTGGCCCCGCCGGTACCGGCAAAAGCTATTGTGCAGGTGCTTTAGCGGCGGAAGCGCTGGAGTCAGGGCGAATTGAGCGGATTATCCTGACTCGCCCTGCGGTGGAGTCCGGCGAAAACCTGGGCTTTTTGCCGGGTGATCTGGATGAGAAATTCTCGGTATATATTGATGCCTTCCGCGATATTCTGAATGAGCGTTTGGGAGCGGGGACTGTGGATTACTGCCTGCGTCATGGTCGGATAGTGGCTGCGCCACTGGCGTTCATGCGCGGTAAGACTTTTAACAGCAAAACTTTTGTGATTCTGGATGAAGCGCAAAATACTAGCCCGGCGCAAATGAAAATGTTTTTAACTCGCATCGGTGAAGATTGTAAAGTGGTGATTAACGGCGATATCAAGCAAAGTGATATTCGTGGCCCCAACGGTTTGGCTGACGCGGTTGAGCGGTTGCAAGGTCTGCCTAATGTGTACGTGCATGAGTTTGAGCGTGAAGATATAGTGCGTAGCGGTTTGGTGCGCGACATTATTGATCGCTACGAGGTGCCAGAAGAAAACTGACATTCAATTCAAGCCGGAGTTTGCCCTCAGTAACTCAACTGGCATCTCCGGCTTTTTCCAGAGCAATGACTTGCTTAATTACCGGTGAGTCGCCATCCTGCGCGCTTATTTTTTGTAGCTTTTTCCAATAAAGATTTGTGCTCTATGAAAGATTTGCGTTGCCCCTTATGCAAGTTGCCATTGCAAGTAAATTCGCAAGGACTTGCCTGTGAAAATCACCACCAGTTTGATCGCGCCAAAGAAGGCTACTTCAATTTATTGCCGGTGCATCATAAAAACTCACGCGAGCCCGGTGATGCAAAAGAGCAACTGCAAGCTCGCCGTGAATTTTTACAAGCCGGTTTTTTTGAGCCGTTAAAAAGCCGGCTGCAAGCGGTGGTCCGCGCACAACTACAAACTCCTGCGCAAACCCTGCTGGATATCGGTTGTGGCGAGGGGTATTTCACAGATGGCCTCGCGGAGACCTTACCTCAGGCTCAAATTTATGGGCTGGATATCGCCAAAGTTGGCGTAAGACTTGCCGCTAAATCTACGCTCGATAAATTACGTTGTTTGTATGTCGTGGCATCAAGCTTTGATTTGCCCTTTGCGGATCAATCAATGGATATGGTTACACGCATTTATGCACCCAGTAAGGATTCAGAGTTATGGCGTGTAATAAAGGATGATGGCTATTTAGTTATAGTTGCGCCCGCCGAAGATCATCTATTGAACTTGCGGCAACGTATTTATACCCAGGTACGCCCGCACGAGGCGCCGCCTGTGCCGCTCGGTTTCAGGTTGGTTGGGCAGGAGCGGCTGACGTCGGCATTGACGATTACGGACAAGGCACTTTGTAAGGCTTTATTGGCGATGACGCCATTTGCCTGGAGGATGTCGATCGATTTACGTACCCAAATAGAAGAAGAGGGGTTAGTGGATCAGTTGGATTTCGGTATTCACATTTATCGGCGTAACTCGGAATACTCATAAAGCGATAACCAGTATTTTGGTTATAGCAATGTGATATTGATCACACTTATAAATTCTGTTGTGGAATAAATCAGCGTTGGGTTATGATGAAAATCAAGGTTTGGATGTTTTTTGTGCCAGTTTCAGCGTCTTAATGAAAGTAGCTAGGTAATAGCAAGCCATAAATCGCTTTACTGAGGCAAAGCAGAGTGTGGTTAGTAACCAGACGGCACTGGATTGACGAGATGATACCGGCGGGATTTACTCCCCCTTTAATAATAAACATTTCCAGTTACCGATTTCTCCGCCAATATTTCAACGGAACAGTTGGCTGGGTAAGACACTTGCAGTGCATTGGCTAAAATGCAGATATAACTGGTGCGCCTTATGTTATCTGGGAGCGTGGGCACCATAGTGTTAGGGACATGAACCGTATTAAATTTCTAACATTTATAAAATCGGAAAATAGCTTAATGATCCGTTCACTTTTACCTCCCGGTCGTTCATTCAAACAATCCCTTTTATTTCTTTCTTTGTATGCCTTGTCTTCTTCTATCTTTGCGCAAAGCACAGTAAAAGATGCGGCGTTGAAAGCCATTGAGTCCAACCCCGATGTGCAGGCCAGCTGGCACGAGTTTAAAGCTTCAGCGCTGGATGTGCGCGTTGCTCGTGCGGGATATTTACCATCGGTAGATTTATCGGCAACGTCAGGAGAAACCTCGCGTGACTATGATGGTCGCGGCACTTATTCCACCGGCCAGGGGCAAGTTAGCCTAACGCAAATGTTGTTTGACGGTTTCCGAACCTCCGGTGAAGTGAAGCGTATGGATGGTATTCGCTTGGTGCGCTATTACGAATTATTGGGTTCTGTTGAAACGACTGCGCTTGAAGCCGTGCGCGCGTATGAAGATGTAAAACGCAATCGCGATTTGGTAGAGCTGGCGCGCAATAACTACCAGAAACATCGCGAAGTTTATGCGCAGATTGAAGAGCGCGTAACCACCGGTGTTGGGCGCCGCGTAGATCTGGAACAAGTAGCAGGGCGTTTGGCGTTGGCAGAATCTAATCTGCTAACGGAAGCTTCCAATTTGCACGACGTAACCGCGCGTTACTTGCGAGTTGTAGGTCAGTTACCAGCAGAAGAATTAGCGCCGAGCGATTTAGCCAATAAACAACTGCCGCCGTCAGTGCGCGAAGCCCTTGTGTTGGCGTATCAGGGGAATCCGGCTTTTCATGCAGCGATTAAAAATATCAGTGCCGCACAAGCAGCGGTAAAAGTAGAGCGCTCCGGCTACTACCCCAAAGCAGAATTGCGTGCGCGCGGCGTAACTAGCCGCAACCAGAATGGTTTTGACAATCGTACCGACCCGGACTCCTGGGGTGACGAAAATGCCGTTGAGTTGGCAATTACCTACAACCTATACAGCGGCGGTGCCAATCGTGCGGCGGTGCGTCGTTCGTTAGAGCAAGTGAATCAGGCGAAAGATTTGCGCGATCAAGCCTGCGTAGATTTACGTCAGGATACCCAGATTGCCTATAACGATGCCCAGCGTATTCGTGAGCAATTAATTTCTTTGCAGCAACACAAATTATCCAGCGATAAAGTACGCGCTGCCTACGCTGAGCAATTTAATATTGGTCAGCGTACTCTGCTGGATTTACTTGATGCAGAAAATGAATATTTCCAGGCTAGCCGGGCATTAATCACTGCTGAAGGTGATCTGGAAATTGCCCATGCACGTTCGTTGGCGGCAATGGGTAGTTTGTTGCCAGCCTTGGGAATTGTGCGCGATGGTTTGGGAATTCTGCATGATGTGAAAGTAGAGGATTCACTGAAAGTCTCTGAATCAGCATGTCCAAATGATGCACCTACGGCGTTGAGTCGAGCGGATTTGATCAGCGAACTAACCCCGGTAAGTGGTGATGCGTTATTTGATGTTGGCAGTTCGGAGCTAAAGCCTGGCGCAGCCCAGCGGCTGGATGCTTTGGTGGCAGATATCAAAGCTACGAAAAATGTGGTGCAAATTAAAATTGAAGGTCACACCGATAACACCGGTACTGATGCGTTGAATATTCCATTGTCCAAAGCGCGCGCCCAACGAGTGCGCGATTATTTTGTGTTGAATGGATTGGAAACTGTACCTATGACAGTGGATGGCTTTGGTGCTACCCGCCCCACAGCAGATAACAATACTGAAGCAGGTAAAGCGGCTAATCGCCGAGTCGATGTGACGGTAACACGTAGTCGCCAGTAAAACGCAATTGGTTTGCCTGATTGATAGTTGGCATTGCAAAAAGCGCATCAAGTCGGCAGAGTTGATGCGCTTTTTTATCGTCAATTCGCGCAAGTATTCAACACTCCGGCTAAAAATGTGCAGGGAAATTGCCATGCCATAAATCGCCATCTATATTACATGGGCCTTATTACGCAGACCCGCGATTTGGAACAGATTTATAGCGTTTTGCACGAGTGACGGAGCAATCATGACCCTTGATGTACAACCTGCATTGGATACCGCCACTGCTGCCCACAACGGCGGTCCTTTGCTTGAATGCTTGTTGATTCTTGCTCGCACTCATCAATTAACAGCAACACGCGAGGCATTAATGGCGGGCTTGCCATTGGATGCTGATTTAACTCCTTCATTATTTGCGCGCGCCGCTACGCGTGCTGGTCTTACCAGTAAAATTGCCCATCGTTCGCTTGCGCAACTCAACCCCGCGCTCTTTCCTGTTGTGCTAGTGCTCGATGGCAATAATGCCTGTGTGTTGTTGTCGCTGGACGATGGCAATGCGCGTGTTATTTTTCCTGAACTCGGGGAAGCTAGCGTGTTAATGACAGCTAGCGAATTATCCGCGCAATATACCGGGCGTGTGATTTATGCCCGGCCAACCGAGCGTTTCGATGCGCAAGTCTCGGATATCGCTAAAACCAGCCGCCAACAAAAGCCGGATGCCCATTGGTTTTGGGGGATTATTTCACAGCATAAATATTTGTATCGCGACGTGTTACTAACTGCGTTGTTGATCAATTTTTTTGCATTGGTCTCGCCGTTATTTGTGATGAATGTATATGACCGGGTTGTTCCGAATCATGCGACCGATACCCTTTGGATATTGTCCATTGGTATGGTGATTGCGATCAGCGCCGATTTTGTATTACGGATGATGCGTGCATGGTTTGTGGACCTTGCAGCGAGCCGTGTCGATGTCACGCTTTCCGCTGCCATTATGGAGCGGGTACTGGGGATGAAGTTATCCGAGCGCCCTGCATCTGTCGGCTCTTTTGCGGCAGGTTTGCAATCCTTCGAAGCGGTGCGAAGTTTCATTTCATCGGTCACTATTTTAGCGCTAGTGGATTTGCCGTTTGTGTTGTTGTTTATGATTGTGGTGTTGCTGATTTCCTGGCCGCTGATTTTTCCGGTATTGGTGGGAGTCATACTCGTGTTGATTTATACCGCCGCGGTGCAACACAAAATGCATGTTTTGTCTGAAAATTCCATGCAAGCGTCGGCGCAACGCAATGCCACGTTAGTGGAAAGCCTTTCCAGTTTGGAGACACTAAAAATATTGGGCGCAGAAGGGCGCATGCAATCTATCTGGGAAAAAACAACCTTATTGGTTTCTCGGGTCGGTGTGAAGATGCGTTTGTTGTCCGGTTCCGTAGGTAGTGGTACCGCCTGGATTCAGCAAGCAGTTTCGGTGGTTATTATCATCGTCGGTGTTTATCAAATTATTGATGGCAATTTGAGCCAGGGCGGACTGATTGCCGCTTACATGCTTTCATCCCGCATTATGGCGCCAGTCGGCCAAACGGCGGGTTTGTTGATGCAGTATCACAGTGCGGCAACAGCATTGACTGCGCTTGAGCAAATTATGGAAAAACCTGTGGAGCGACCACTCGATAAACAATGGATTAGCCGTCCGCGCTTACAAGGTGGAATCGAGTTTAAAAAAGTCGCGTTTCAGTATCCACAGGATGAGCGTGAAGTCTTGCGCGATGTATCTTTCAAAATTAATCCTGGCGAGCGAGTTGCCGTGTTGGGGCGTAATGGCTCGGGTAAAACCACGCTGGAAAAATTAATTGCTGGCTTGTATGAAGCTAGCTCCGGCAATGTTTTGTTAGATGGAATAGATATTCGCCAGCTGGACCCGGCTGAGTTGCGGCGCAATATGGGGTATGTCGCACAAGACGTGAATTTATTTTACGGCTCGCTACGCGACAACATCGCGTTGGGTGCAACTCACGCAACCGATGAAATGATTTTGGAAGCGGTACGCTTAAGTGGATTAACTGAGTTTGTAAACCAGCATCCTATGGGGTTGGCAATGCCGGTGGGTGAACACGGCCAGCTGTTGTCTGGCGGCCAGCGTCAATCTGTGAGTATTGCGCGTGCCTTGTTAAATGATCCTCCTATTTTATTAATGGATGAGCCTACCGGTTCCATGGATCACACCAGTGAAGAAGAGTTCAAACGTAACTTGATGCAATTCGCCGCCCATAAAACTCTGCTGGTTATTACCCATCGGACCTCGCTATTGGAATTGGTTAATCGAATTATTGTGATTGACGGTGGCAAGATCGTGGCAGATGGCCCCAAAGACCAGGTCGTGGAAGCCTTGCGTCAGGGACGCATCGGGAGGGCATCCTGATGAAGAACGCTATCCAATCGCGCGATAAAATCTGGTTTGAAAAACTGGGTCGTGGGTTAAATAAATTCGGAATTCCTGCGAGTAAAATTATTGATAAAGCCTATGCGCGTTGGTTGGACCCACTGCATGAGCAACCTAAAGACTGGGTGACCGATTCCGATTGGGCGCGTTTGCAACAGGAGCCAATAAAGGCGCGATTGCTATTGCGTGTCATTGCGTTAATTATTTTAATCCTGTTGGTGTGGGCTGCCTTTGCGCCCTTGGACGAAGTAGCGCGCGGCGAAGGTAAGGTGATTCCCTCATCGCAACTGCAAGTGATCCAATCTTTTGATGGCGGTGTAGTACAAGAAGTTTTGGTGCGTGAAGGGCAGGTGGTAAATAAAGGTGATTTGCTGTTGCGTATTGATCCCACGCGTTTTATTTCTACCTTCCGTGAAAATCGTGCGGAGTTTTTATCGCTACAGGCTCGCGCGGCGCGTTTGCAGGCATTGACCGGTAATACTGCATTTACATTACCGGATGATTTGTCCAGTGAAGCGCCGGACATTGCGACCCATGAGCGCAATCTCTATGAATCCAATCGCAAAGAATTGGATGAGCAAATAACCATTGCGCGCAGTCAGTTGGATCAGCGTACTGAAGAGTTAAATGAAGTTCGCGCGAAATTAACCCAGGCAACCCGGGCACTGGAATTAGCAACACAAGAATTAACTGTAACCAAACCCTTGTTAGCGAGTGGCGCTATATCGGAAGTAGAAATTTTGCGTTTGGAAGGTGAGGTGGCAAATGCTAAAGGTGCGCGTGATCAAGCCGCCGCACAGGAGTCGCGCTTGATCTTGGCGATTGAAGAATCACAAGGAAAATTGCGCGAAACCGAATTGCAAGCCAGCAATAAATGGCGTGCCGAGCTATCAGAAGTGTTGAGTAAAATTGCCGCGCTGAGTGAAAGCAGTACTGGCCTTGCCGACAAAATTAAATACGCTGAAATTCGCTCGCCAGTGCGCGGTACTGTGCAGCGTGTTTTCACCAATACCGTAGGTGGTGTAGTGCAGCCTGGGCATGAAGTGATTGAGATGGTTCCACTCGATGACGATTTATTGGTGGAAGCAAAAGTATCGCCTAAAGATATTGCTTTTTTGCACCCGGGGCAGGAAGCCATCGTGAAATTTACCGCCTACGATTTTGTGGTCTATGGCGGCTTGCGCGGTAAAGTGGAACACATCAGTCCCGATACGATTACCGACGAAAAAGAGCGCACGTTTTATATTGTGCGAGTGCGCACTGAACGCGCGGGCTTTGATCCAACACTGCCGATTATGCCGGGCATGATGACGCAAGTGGATATTCTTACGGGTAAGAAAACCGTATTGGCGTATCTGTTAAAACCTGTGTTACGCGCACAACAAAATGCGATGACTGAACGATGAATCAGCACCTGTTTATCGCGCCGGTAGACATTCAATCACCGCGTTGGCAACAAGCATTTCCTTCGGCGTTAATTGCGACGGATGCGGCACAGTTGGCGCAGGCGGGTTGTGTGTGGATGCTGCTGCGCGATACTGATGATTTTGCGCAGCTCGAAACCCTGGCCAAGAGCGGAGTGAAAACTATCGCCATGACACTCGTGGAATCCGCCGAGCAGGCGCGGCTTGCGTTGGAAGTGGGCGCGAGTGGTTATGTGCATTACCTGGCTGCTCCGGTTGTGCTTGAGCAGGTGGCTCAAGTTGTGGCGGCGGGTGGTATGTGGCTGGGGGCGGATTTGATGCGGCAATTGGTATTGGCCACCGCGCGCTCCATTCCTGCTGTTCCCGCAAATTTGACTAGAGCACCTGTTAATGCTGCCAAAGTCGATTTATCGCAGCTCACCAGCCGTGAACTTGCGGTTGCTGAATTGGTAGCAGCGGGCAAAACCAATAAAGAAGTTGCGCGTGAACTCGATATCACCGAGCGCACGGTGAAAGCCCATTTGGGTTCCGCGTTTGAGAAATTAAAAGTGCGTGATCGTCTCCACCTGGTCTTGGTGATGGCGGCCAAGACTTAATCGGCCTGCGTGTTGATCCTGCCAACAAACGCCTGATCCCGGTTTTCTGCTTTGAATTTGCTGACTCATTGACTTGGGCTTGGCACTTAAAGCAACTTTTTATCGAAACCCTTCTGCGTCCCGTCATTATTCTTCTAAAGCAATAAAAAAAATTCACTTATTGTCCTTTAGTCCAATGGCACAAGTTTCATCAGTAACTAGACTGCAAATCATATCCTTATTGTGATTCGATTCACATTTCAATATGACCCGGAGTCAGTTATGAGTAATGCCGTTGCGACAGTTGCGTTCCTACAGGGCCAAGCATGGGCTAAAGCGCCCGATGGTAGTTTGCGGCCGCTCTCTGTGGGCAGTGTACTGAATGACGATGAAACGCTGGTAACTGCCCAGGGCGCCCAAGTGCAACTGGATTTTGGTAATGGTGAGCCAGTGCTTGTGAACGGCGGACTTGAAGTTGCCATGAGCCGCGACTTCAGTAATGAGACTGCTACCGACGCCAATGAAGCTGTGCTGAATGACGCCAGTGTGCAAGAGGCGTTGACGGTGTTGGAGCAGGGGGGTGACCTGTTGGATGAGTTGGAAGAAACCGCTGCAGGCAATAACGCTGGCGGAGGCTCTGACGGTACAAATAGTTTTGTCCAGTTAACTCGCGTGTTGGAACAAACCGATTCCCAGTCGTTTAGCTATCAATCGCCTTCCACAGCAACCACAACGGTGGATCAATCCGACGGTGATTACATCAATCGCGCGCCTGAGGTAACCGATCAAACCTTATCGGGCAACGAAGATGAAATTATTTCCGGGCAGATAATTGCCTTGGATATCGAAGGCGATACCATCACCTATACCTTGGCTACAGCGCCTGCGAACGGGACTTTGTTACTGGACTCAGCGACCGGTCAATTTACGTTCACCCCCAATGCCAACTACAACGGGAATGATACTTTTGTCGTAACCGTGACTGACAGTCGGGGCAATGCCAGCACCACGACTGTCAGCCTGAATATTGTTCCGGTAAACGATGCTCCAACTACCAATGATTTAAATCTCACAACGGATGAAGACACACCGGTTGCGGGTCAAGTAGTCGCGCAGGACATCGAAGGCGATACGTTGAGTTTTAGCATTTCTGGTCAGCCTACTCATGGCACAGTAACGCTTGACCCTGTTACGGGCGGTTTTGTCTATACGCCTAATGCCAACTACAACGGCAGTGACAGCTTCGTGGTTACAGTGAGTGATGGCAATGGCGGCACGACTACCAGCCTGGTGACAATTGGCGTTATCCCGGTCAATGATACGCCG
>JACCED010883203.1_pt1 | contig 13823 bp, 14 predicted proteins | sample 7455021 | NCBI WGS metagenome assembly JACCED01 (sample SAMN15323456, study PRJNA562643) | freshwater metagenome | isolation source: river surface water | place: USA:Blue River Watershed | collected 2017-08-19 | reverse complement strand
TGTATAATGGCAGGCTTGTTTCAGTGGTGGCCGTAGCTCAGTTGGTAGAGTCCCAGATTGTGATTCTGGTTGTCGTGGGTTCGAATCCCATCGGTCACCCCACAGAATTCAAATAAAAAGCCCGATCGTCGATCGGGCTTTTTTCATTTTCAAGCTGCTGCCGGACTTACGCCGACGAAGTATTTCGTTGCGCCGGCCTGACCTTCGCCTTGCTTTTCTTTTGTGCATGCCAGAGGTCGTACTGCAACTGCCCTTGCAACCAGACTTCGGCACGGCCCCCCAGCCACTGCCCCAGCCTTATCGCCAGCTCGGCGCTGATCGCGGCGCGCCCATTGATCACACGCGAGAAAGCGACACGCGAGACGCCCAATTGCTCAGCAGCCTCGGTCACCGACAAGCCAAGGCCGGGTAACACTTCATCCTTGAGGATTTCGCCGGGGTGCGGCGGATTGTGCATGCGCTTCATGGCTGACCTCTTAATGGTAGTCCTGATAATTGACCACTTCGGCATCGCCCTGCACGAATTTGAATGTCAGCCGCCAATTGCCATTGACCCAGATGGCCCAATGTCCGGCCAGATCACCGGACAAGCGATGCAAGCGCCAACCTGGCAAGCCCATATCTTCCGGCGTGGTAGCGACATCCAGCCAGCCGAGTTGCAAACGCAGCCTTGCGGCATGTTCCGGGCGTATTCCGGCCTTGCTTCCGGTTTCGAAGAACGTCGCCAAGCCTTTGTGCGCGAAGCTTTTGATCATTTCAGTGTATCGCGTAGCGCTACACCGCGCAACGCACAGGATCACGAAACGGCAAAAGATAAAGACATCACCCGGCAGGACCGGGCGATGTTTTCTTCGGCTGCAAGAACGGCAAGTCATTCAGCACGCGCCTGTTGCTTGTTGTCGCTCGCGTGCATCAAGCCGTGGCATTCACCCTATTCCCGATCCGGCCATTCGACTGCAAATTGGATTGCAGGGTTTGCAGGAACGCGACATATCGCTCGAAACCCCGGCTGAACCCTTGCCATCGACCTAACGCGACAGGCTCTAAGTCATTTGGTTATTTTCTCCACATAAATATTTGACTGCCGGGACGGTCATTTGTGGGCGGTTTGCGAACCAACAAACCGCTAATTGACATTCCTCATACTTGCCCAGAATCAGCATTGCTAACTTAGCAATGTGCCGACTCGAACGCTCGGCTTGGGGGAAGATCGTGAAGAAAAACTGGCTTTGGATTGCACCGCTGCTGCTGCTGAGCCTGCCCGCCAGCGCGGAATGGACCTACGTGGATGGCGGCGATGGTTATGAGCGCTACCTCGACCTCGACAGCGTCAGCCGCGAGGGACGTCGGGTGCGCGTCTGGGAAGTGGACGATAACGAGCAACCTGACCGATCTGGCGTAATCTCGCTGCGCTCACGCACCGAATACGACTGCATGACCCACATGTACCGCATCACGCACCTGTCGGGCCACACGAGGCACATGACTCAGGGGCAGGTCGTGTTCTCGGAAAGCGTCGATGCCGGCTGGGAGCCCATATCGCCAGGCACGCTGGGCGAGGCCAGCATGCACATGGCCTGTGAAGTGGGTGCGCCGCAGGAGGAGTAAGGCGAGGACCGATATCGGCAGCGGGGACCGGTATCGGCAGCGCGGACGCACTGGACAGACGCACTGGACAGACGCGCTGTACTAACGCGCTGTACTAACGCGCTGCCTCAACGACAGGCAGGCGTGCTTTCTTTGGTAGAGTTGCACGCTCAGGAATCCGGGAAAGCACTCCATGACCGCAAGCACAAGGTCCGGCGCCACGGGCAACGGTGTCATTGGCATCATTGGTGGCAGCGGCATCTATGACATCGACGGCCTCGAAGACCGCCAGTGGGTGAAGGCCACGTCCTCGTTCGGCGAACCGTCCGACCATATCCTCACCGGCACGCTGTTGGGCCAGGCGATGGCCTTCCTGCCGCGCCATGGCCGCGGCCACAAGATCCCGCCGTCCGAGGTCAATTACCGCGCCAATATCGATGCGTTGAAGCGTCTGGGCGTCACCGACGTGATTTCACTGTCGGCCGTCGGCTCGCTGAAAGAAGGCCTGCCGCCGGGCACGTTCGTGATCGTCGACCAGTTCATCGACCGTACTTTCGCACGCGAGAAATCCTTCTTCGGCCGCGGGCTGGTCGCGCATGTGTCGATGGCGCATCCGGTCTGCACCCGACTGGGCGATCGGCTACAGCAGGCAGCCAGCGAGGCTGCCATCAACGCGGTGCGCGGCGGCACCTATCTGGCGATGGAAGGCCCGCAATTCTCCAGCCTGGCCGAATCGAACCTGTATCGGCAGTGGGGCTGCGACGTGATCGGCATGACCAACATGCCCGAGGCCAAGCTCGCGCGCGAAGCCGAGCTCTGCTATGCGAGCGTGGCGATGGTGACCGACTTCGATTGCTGGCATCCCGACCATGATGCGGTGAGCGTGGACCAGATCATCAGCGTGCTGCTGGCCAATGCCGACAAGGGACGCTCGCTGGTCAAGACGGTCGTGCCGCACCTGCAAGCCGATGTGCATGCCGCCGATTGCGCTTGCCGTACTGCTCTGCAACATGCGCTGATCACCGCGCCCGAAGCGCGTGACCCGGCGATGATTGAAAAGCTGTCGGCGGTCGCCGGCCGCCTGCTGAAAGCCTGAGCCATGTCTTCATCTGCCCTGCCACCCCCGTCACCGTCAAAACCTGCGCTACCCACAGTGCCGTTGCGTGCGCAGATCATCGATGCCTGCCGCAAGCTGGAAGCCAGCGGCCTGAACCGCGGCACGTCGGGCAATGTCAGTTGCCGCGATGGCGATCATTTCCTCGTCACGCCGTCCGGCCTGCCGGTCGAGAAAATGACGCCGGCCTGCATCGTTGCCGTCGGCTTTGACGGTCACGTGATCGGCCCGGGCAAACCGTCGTCCGAATGGCACTTCCATCGCGACATCCTGCGCACCCGGCCCGAGATCAACGCCGTCGTGCATACGCATTCGCCGCATGCGACCGCGCTGGCCTGCCTGCGCGAAGACCTGCCGCCTTTCCACTACATGATCGCCATTGCCGGCGGAGAATCGGTGCGTTGCGCGCCTTATGCGCTGTTTGGCACCGAAGCACTGTCGCAGCATGCGGTGGCGGCACTCGACGGCCGCAAGGCTTGCCTGCTGGCCAACCACGGACTGATTGCACTCGGGCGCGACCTCGACGAGGCGCTGGCGATTGCGGTCGAGATCGAATCGCTGTGCGAGCAATACCTGCTGGCGCGCCAGGTCGGCGAACCCGCACTGCTGTCGGTGGCGCAGATGCGCGAAGTCATCGCCAAATTCGACGGCTATGGCCGTAATGCGCAGAGCTCGTAATCCATTCACCTTTACCGTTTTTACCTGCAAGCATGGACATTCAAGCACTGATCCGCACCATTCCCGATTACCCGAAGCCCGGCATCCAGTTCCGCGATATCACGACATTGATCAAGGATGCGCAAGGCTTCAAGGCCACGATCGATCTGCTGGTCGAACGCTACAAGGACCGCCAGATCACCAAGATCGTCGGCACCGAAGCGCGTGGCTTCATCTTCGGTGCGCCGCTGGCGTACGCACTGGGCGTGGGCTTCGTGCCGGTCCGCAAGCAGGGCAAGCTGCCCGGCAAGACTACCGCGCATGACTATGCGCTCGAGTACGGCCATGACCGTATCGAGATGCATGATGATGCGATCGATGCCCACGATCAGGTGCTGGTGGTCGACGACTTGCTGGCCACCGGCGGCACCGCCGCGGCAACCGTGATGCTGGTGCGCGGCATGGGCGGCCACGTGATCGAATGCGCATTCGTGATCGACCTGCCCGAACTCGGCGGCCGCACCAAGCTCGAGAAGATGGGACTGGCCGTGCATACGCTGGTCGAGTTCGAAGGCGACTGACATGACGACAGCACGTCACGATGTCGTCACGCTGCGCTGGATCAACAAAGCAGCGAACGGCGCATCCGGCCATGGCCGACTGGAGATGATCGACCAGACACGGCTGCCGGCCGTCTTCGAATATTTATCCTACGACTCGGCGCATGGCGTCGCCGAGGGCATACGCACGATGGTCGTGCGCGGCGCGCCCGCCATTGGTGTCGCGGCCGCCTATGGCGTGGCGCTCGAAGCCTTGCGCCAGCAATCCGCTTCCCGCGCTGCGTTCGATGCCGCGCTGGACGCCGGCTTTGCAGTGCTGGCGGCCAGCCGGCCGACGGCCGTGAACCTGTTCTGGGCACTCGAACGCATGCGCGGCCACCGTGCGCGGCATGACGGTGCAGACCCGGCTGCGCAGGCGGCCGCACTGCTGGCCGAAGCGCAAGCCATCCATGCGGAAGACATCGCGATCAATCAAGCCATGGGCGCGCATGGCGCAGCGCTGTTGGCCGATGGCGCGCGCGTGCTCACGCACTGCAATGCCGGCGCGCTGGCCACCGCCGGCCATGGTACGGCACTGGGCGTGATCCGCTCGGCGGTGCAATCGGGGAAAAGGATCAGCGTGATCGCCGACGAGACGCGTCCCTTCCTGCAGGGCGCGCGGCTGACCGCGTGGGAGATGGTGCAGGAAGGCATACCGGTGACCCTCATCACCGACAACATGGCGGGCCATCTGATGGCCAACGGCGAGATCGATGCCGTCATCGTCGGCACCGATCGGGTCGCGGCCAATGGCGACGTGGCCAACAAGATCGGCACCTATATGGTCGCGGTGCTGGCGGCACGCCACCAGATTCCGTTCTTTGTCGCGTGCCCGCTGTCGACCATCGACCTGACCCTGCCGACCGGGCGCGACATTCCTATCGAAGAACGCGCGAGCGCTGAAGTCACGGGCTTTCGCGACACGCAATGGGCCGCAGCCGGTGTTCAGGTGAGGAACCCCTCATTCGACGTGACCCCGGCGGAGCTGGTGACGGCGATCATCACTGAAAAAGGCGTGGTACGCGCGCCGTATGCGGAAGGATTGAAGGCCTTGTTCGACGCCTGAAGCCGACACGCGGCAGGCGTGAATCAAACTTGAATCAAACTTGAATCAGGCCGACAGTCGGTAAGGCTCGAAGAATTGCGAGCCTAGCAGCGGTGGTATTTTTTCGGGCGGCACCGGCTTCGACACCAGGTAGCCCTGCACTTCATCGCAGCCCATGTTCTGCAGCATGTGCAGCTGCTCTGCGGTCTCGACGCCCTCGGCCACGACAGCGATGTCGAGACTGCGGCCGATCGAGACCATGGTCTCGCACAGCGACTGTGCCTGCGGGTCGCTGCCCAGCTTGCGCACGAAGGATTGGTCGATCTTGAGCACGTCGATAGCCAGGCTCTGCAGTTTCGACAGCGACGAATAGCCGGTACCGAAGTCGTCGATCTCCAGCTCGATGCCCATTTGCCGCAGGCGCGCCAGCTCCTCCTGCGCGACGCCGTCCTCGTCCAGCATGCTCGACTCGGTCAGCTCGATCGACACCAGCGATGGCGGCAATGCGTGGCGGGCCAGGCTTTCCGCCAGCGTCACGCGCAAGCCATCGCCCTTGAGCTGCAGCGCCGACACGTTGACCGACACCGGCTTTAGCGGCAGACCCTGGTCGCGCCACACCGCCAGCTGGCGGCACACCTTTTGGACCACAATTTCGCCGATCGGGACGATCAGGCGGGTTTGTTCTGCGATGCCGATGAAGTCCGCCGGCGACAACAGGCCGCGACGCGGATGGCGCCAGCGAATCAGCGCCTCCATACTGGACAAGGTGCCGGTGCGCGCATCGGCGCGCGGCTGGTAATAGATGACGAATTCATCGCGCTGGATCGCGTGCTCGAGTTCACGCTCGACACTGATGCGGTCACGCATCCTCTGCGCGAAAACTTCGTTGTAGTGACGGTACTGTGCCTTGCCCTCCGACTTGGCTTCGTACAGCGCAATGTCCGCAGCGCGCAGCAAGGTGTCGACGTCGTCGGCATCGTTCGGGAACAGGCTGACGCCGATCGAGCCCTTCATGTGGAACATGCGCCACGGTGAATCCGGCCCCAGCTGCCCGATGACCGCGACCAGTTTTTCCGCGATATCGCTCGCGTCGTCATGCTCATCGAGATCCTCGATGATGACGGTGAATTCGTCGCCGCCAATACGCGCAAGATGGTCTTTTTCCTTCAGCACGCTACGCAGGTTGGCCGCTACCGACGCCAGCAATTCATCGCCGGTGCGGTGGCCCAGCGAATCATTGATGTTCTTGAAATTGTCGAGGTCGATATACAGCAGCGCCAGCTGCTTGCCATTGGCGCGCGCACGCTCGAGCGCACCAGGCAGGTAGTCATTGATCCAGTGCCGGTTTGGCAAGCCGGTCAACGCATCGGTGCGCGCCATTGCAGCCAGCGTATCGGCCTGCTGGCGCGCTTCGGACACGTCGCGCACCGTGACGGCAATGCCGGTGCCCGAGCGCACGCCGCGCCGCTGGAACCAGCCTGCCGCATGCTTGCGGCCGTGCGGGACGTGGAAATCATCTTCCGCAAAACCTTCGGTGGTCACGCGACGGAAGAAGTCGAAATAAGGATCGTAGCGATTGCCTTCGTACAGGCTGTTGATGGTGCGACCGATCAGCTCACTGCGCGGGAAGCCTGACATTTCGGCCGCGCGCTCGTTGCAGTCCTCGATCACGAGGTCATGCAGCATGCCCTCGGCATCGCGGATCGGCCCCATCATGTAGAAGGCTTCGCGTGCGCCGTCCACCGCCAGCCGGAACGTGGACTGCACCTGCGCGTCATGCCGGCGCTGTGCCGCCTGACGGATCTGGTACCAGGCGCCGAAGCCGGCCGCTCCCATCAGCAGCAGAGTGGAGATCACCGCCATCGCGATATAGATCGCATGGCTGCGCGCATACGGCGCCATCACGTCGACCAGGCTCACGCCGGCCATCGCCATCAGCGGGTAGCCTTCGACAGCTGACCAGCTGACGATGCGTTCCTCGTCGTCGAGGAAGCGTTCGCCGCCCTCGATGCGGGTGCCGTGGGCAGTCTTGAATTCCGGGTCCTTGCGATAGAACGAGCCTGCGATCTCGCTGCCGCCGCGCGCAGCCAGCAGTTGGCCGTCGGCCGCAAAGCGCACCGAGATGAAATCGCCAGGCGCCAGGTTCGCCGCATCGTGAAAGCTGGCGAGGTAGCCCTGCTCGACGGCGATCAGCACCACGCCATCGAAGCGCCCGTCGGGGCGAGTGATCGTACGCGTGAAACGGACGATGGTCTTGCCTGCAAAGCCGCCGCGGCCGACCGTCGGCCGGTTAACGATCAGGCCAGTGGCGCCGCTGTCGCGTGCGCGCGCGAAGAAAGGCAGGTCGCCCATATAAGTACCGCGCGCCAGATTGCGCGTGCTGCTCACCGAATAGCCTTCGGCATTGATGAGCACCGGGAACAGCTGATCTTGATAGACGCCGCGCCGGAATTGCTCTTCGAGGTCGAGCGGACCGGACTTGCGTTCCCACTGGTATTTGATCGACAGCGACAACTGGTCGATCTGCGACAGCGTTCGCAGCAGCTGTTCGGCGTAGGTGCGAGCGCGGCCCGAGGTCTCGGCTTCGGCGTTCTCGATCAGATGTTGGCGATCGGCCTGCAGCACCAGCAGCAGGCCGGCCCATACCATCCCGATCAGCAGTGCGCACCCAAGGCCCCACGCCATGCCCAGCTGGGCATTGGCGCGCTTGACCGCTTGTTCGGACTGTCTCAACCAGGACGGCATGTTTTATCTTCAGGGAACTATATTTCCATTATGCAAGACAAGCCTGGAAACACCTAATTACCTGAGAGCAACAGACCGCTGGCTGACCCCTGCTTCAGAACCCGGCACCCGGCGCCGATTTGGCGCGCTGACGACGGTTCACTTCCTGGGTTTCACGGTAAATGGGCAGGTAAACAAAGGCCAGCGTACCGCGGCCGTCCTCCCGACTGTACTCGAGCTCGACATACACTTGCTCATCGGTGCCGCCACCCCAGATGCGCGTCTCGGTGAAACGCTGGCCAGCCCGGCCCTCGCCCCAGCTGGCATTGCCATGGGCCTGCAGCGCCTCAAAGGCTTCGGCACCGGCGAACTCCATCTGGACAAAATAAAAACGATCGCCCGCGAAGCACATGCGCAGGTTGCTGACCGCGGTGGCACCGACCGTGCTGTTGCCATCACCGTTGCGATAGCACGCATACAGCGCGGTCTCGGCCAGCTTGCGGGCTTCGGGCAACCTGGCCACGGGCGCTTCCCAGGTCAGATCACCAAAGCCGGCCGGCAGATTGCCGGCCTGGGCCGGTACCTGCCAGGCCAGCACTGAGGCGTACAGTATCGGCGCCAAGGCCAGACGCGCAAGACGGGGCAGACGGGCCAGCCGGCCCAGGGCGCGCAGCATGGTCATCATTTCCACAGCGCGCATTTGGTCTCGGCCTTGGTCATGTAGGCCTGGTCACCCGGGATAGTCTGCACGACCTTGTAGTAATCCCAATCGTACTTCGACTCAGCCGGGGACTTCACCTGCATCAGCGTCATGTCATGCACCATGCGGCCATCCGGACGCACGACGCCGTTCTTTGCGAAGAAGTCGTTGACCTTGGTCGACTTCATCTTCGCCATCACCTTGTCACCATCGTCGCTGCCAATGGCCTTGACCGCATTCAGGTAGAAGTTCGCAGCCGAGTAATCGGCGGCATGCAGCATCGACGGCGCCTTCTTGTTACGGGCCATGAATTTCTTTGCCCAGGCGCGCGTCTCGTCATTGGTATCCCAGTACCAGCCATCGGTCAGGTACATGCCCTGCGTGATGTTCAGGCCAACTGCATGCACGTCATTGACGAACATCAGCAGCGCTGCCAGCTTCATCTTCTTGTTGACGCCGAACTCAGCCGCCGCCTTGATGGAATTGACGGTATCGCCGCCCGCATTGGCCAGACCCAGCACCTGCGCCTTCGAGTTTTGTGCCTGCAGCAGGAAGGACGAGAAATCCGACGCTGCCAGCGGATGGCGCACCGAACCCAGCACGCGCCCGCCGCTGGCCTTGACCACATCGGACGCATCCTTCTCCAGCGACATGCCGAACACATAGTCGGCCGTCAGGAAGAACCAGTCCTTGCTGCCCTGCTTGGTCAGCGCAGCTGCCGTACCACGCGACATGGCCGCAGTGTCGTACGCATAGTGCACGGTGTACGGCGTGCATTCTTCATTGGTCAGGCGCGAGGTGCCGGCCCCGACCGCGATGAAAGGCTTTTTCTTTTCCGCTGCGACCTTGGCCATCGCGAGATTGGTGGCCGAATTGGTGCCACCGATCAGCATGTCCACGCCCTGCTGGTCGAACCACTCGCGCGCCTTGCTGGCGGCGATGTCAGCCTTGTTCTGGTGGTCAGCCGTCACGAATTCAATCTTCTTGCCATTCACGTTGCCGCCGAAGTCGGCGATCGCCATCTTGATGGCATCGGCGCCGGCTGGTCCGTCGACGTCGGCGTAGACACCCGACATGTCGGTGATGAAGCCGATCTTGATGGTGTCATTCGACACCTGTGCAGACGCGGGCAGTGCGGCAAAAGCCAGTGCGGATGCAACGGCTACGGACAGGGCTTGCTTCTTCAATTCGGTCTCCCTTGGTGTTGTCGGTTTTCTTGGTCTTGGGCTCGAGGCCTGGGGGCCCGGGGGCTGGGGAATCTTAGCACGCTGTCATCATCTGCAATCATCTGCAATCAGCTGCTATCAGCTGCAGTCTGCCACCCGTCGCCAATTCCCAGCTGGCGCGCCAGCTTGCCCGCCAGCTTGCCTGCCGGATGCGCGCACGCATGGGCCTGGCGCAAGCCTGCGCCGAAATTTCCCGGCTTTGCGCGTAATTTTTTCAGAGATGCGGGCAGTGCCTGAAGCTGACTGTGTCCGCCAGGCGTGGCATGGCCCTTGCCTGAAGCTCCTTCCGTCAGGCGGGTGTCGTCCGGACCAGCCAACGGCGACCGACACAGTCGGGCCGGCTGGCTGCGGCATGCACTTTGCCCTCGATCAAAACCACTCAGGAGGCAATGATGGATCCGGAAATCCAGACCGGCAGTACCGATGCAGGCGTCCGCCGTCACGACTACCAGTCCCAGTCGCAAACCGGCGGCAAGACGGTGCGGATGCGCGAAGACCTGGCCAACCTCAAGAGCGACCTCGATGCGCTGATGTCACATGCATCGACCCTGTCAGAGAACGAACTGTATGAGGCGCGCGACCGCATCCTGGCCCGCTTTTCGTCGGTTCGCTTCGCCGCGCGCGGCATCGCCGAGCAAGCCAGCCGCCAGTTCAACCAGGGACGCGACATCACCGCCGATTACGTGCGCGACAAGCCGCTGCAATCGGTCGCGATCGCAGCCGGCGTCGGCCTGCTGATCGGTTCGATGCTGCGCCGCGACTGAGGCCGGGAGCGACCGGTGCTCGAAGCTCTGAAGAAATCGCGCCAGCTGGCTGCCATTGCGCTGGATCGGGTCGGCGACTACCTGGCGCTGCTGCGCATCGAAATGAAACTGCAGGGACGCGAGATCGGCGTGCAGGTGGCCGGCTATGTGGCCGCTGCCGTGTTCGCGCTGTTTGCGCTGCTCTTCATCGGCATCGCCATCATCATCAGCTTCTGGGACAGCGACTTCCGCGCCCTCGCGGCCTGGGTCGTGGTGGCGCTGTATCTCGGCGGCGCAGCGGCGGGCATTGCGCTGGCACGCCGCCATGCCGGGCGTGAGGCGCCGCTGGTGGCGCTGCGCGAGGAGATGCGGCGCGACATTGCGCTGGTGCGCGAGAGCCTGTGATGACAAAGGAGCGCGTATGAGTGTGTCACTGGAAGACCAGCGCCGGGCCTTGCTGGAACAGATCGAGGCCAGCCGCGCCGTGTACCGCCGCATGCTGACCGGCGAGAGCCCGGTAAGCAGCGTGCACAGGTCATGGACCACACGTCAGCCGCTGACGGCCACCGGCGCGGGCAGCAGCGCGGGCCCGGTCGTTGCCACGGGCGCGCTGCCCGGCCGCCCCCTGCCCGGCGCGCACAGCAAGGCGGTGCAATGGGCCGTAGACCATCCGCTGTGGGTCGCCGGTGGCGTCGCCTTGCTGGTGCTGCTGCTCCCGCGCGCGGTCGAGGCCCGCCAGCGGCGCGCACGCAACGCAAAGATGAGAGCAACCTTGCCTGCGGGTGATGCGTATCTGCAGGCTGACCCGCGCGGCCAGGGCTCGGGCGCAGGCCGGGCGCTGCTGGCAGCAGCAATACTGCTGATGCGCGACCCGGCGCGGCTGCAGGCCGCAGGCCGGCTGGCGGGTACCGCGTGGCGCTGGCTGCAACGCTGGCGGCGGCATTAGCACGCACTGCGGAACGCAAGTAACGCAGCGAGCAGGCTTGCGACGGCTGCTTGCTTGAGACGGCCGCTTCAGTGCACGGGCCCGACCGCGCCCGGGGTACGGCGGGTACCCGGGGTACGCCGGGTCGTACCCGGCATCAGGTGCAAGCCAGCCACGCCCGTCGCACCCAGCCCTGCGCGGTCGTGCAAGATGCAGCGGTAGACGCTCACCATCTGCATCGCGACACGCCGCCAGGTAAAGTGCCGATGCGCGCGCCGCAAGCCGGTCCAGCCCAGCCTTTCCGCCAACCGCGGTTCACGCGCCAGTAGCGCCAGCCGCGAGGCCAGCCGCACCGGATCATTTGGCGGCACCAGGAAGCCGGTCTTGCGATCGATGACGGTCGTGCGTATGCCGCCGACTGCGCTGCCGATGACGGGTGTCGCGCAAGCCATGGCTTCCAGCGGCGTGATGCCAAAGGGTTCGTACCAGGGCGTGGTGACGAATACATTGGCTGCGCTGTAATACTCACGCAGCTTCTCGCGCGGCTGCGGACCGGTAAAGCTGACGTGCGGCGCCATCCCCAGCTCCGAAGCCAGCGCCGACAGCCGACGCAGTTCGGCATCCTGTGGCGGCGCGCCGATCGGCCGCGATGCCGTGCCATGCGGCCCCAATGAACCCCATGCCCCGATTGACCCCGATTGCGCCAATGGCCCCGCCGCCCCCGGCGCATTCGTGTCGCCCCCCACGACCAGCAACTGCGCAGCCACACCCTCGTCTTGGCGCAGGCAATGCAGTGCGCGGATCACATTGTCGACACCCTTGCGCGGCACCATGCGCCCCAGCTGCAGCATGATGAAGCTCTGCTCCGACAGGCCGAGGCTGGCGCGCGCGGTCTCGCGCACCGGCCACAGCTCGTCGGGGTCGAAGCCACACGGCACAATGGCCAGCCGCGCCGGCCGCGCCTCGTACAAGGCCTGCATGTCATCGCGATCCTGTTCGCATTCGGCGATCACGCCATCGGCTTCGCGCATCAGTGCTTCCTCGATGGCGAAGCGCTCATCCGGAAAGCCGTCCGCGCTGCCCTGGCACTGCCGTCGCACCCGCCCCAACGCATGGAAAGTGATCACGAAAGGCAGCCCCGCCTCGCGCTTGAGCCGGCGCGCCACCATGCCGGACATGAAGAAATGCGCATGCACCAGGTCATAGGTCCAGCCATGCGCGCGCATGGTCTGCAGCATCGCTTGCGCAAATGCATCCATGTGCGGCAGCAGCCTTTCCTTGGGCAGAGTCACGGCTGGCCCGGCCGTGACATGAATGACGCGCACGCCGGTCTTCCATTCGACCACCATCGGTTGCAGCGGATGGTCGCGCCGCGTGTAGATATCCACCAGGTACCCCAACCGCGCCAGTTCGCGCGACAAGTGGGCGACATACACATTCTGGCCGCCGCTGTCGGTACCGCCGAGCAGCGCGAGCGGCGATGCATGATCGCTGATAAAAGCAATTCTTTGCATGAAGTACATCCCGTGGCAGGGCCGACCCGGCTCCCGCGAGCCAGCCGTGCAATCGCCATACCCGCGGCAGCAACGCAAGCTTGCAGGCCATTGCTGGGCAGAAGGCGGCAATATCTGCACGCGCCGGTAAAAACGCGTATTCCCTGCGCGCGTCGCCCTGGCGTTCACTGCTGCCCCTCGCCGAACTAATCACAAGCGATGCCGTCAGACAGGAGCGTTTCCATGCTGCGCTTGCTGCCCCGCATGCCCGACACCCAACCTGAAAGAACGACGCTGCTACGCGAGGTCTGGGCACTGGTGGTTCGCTACCGGTGGCGCGTTGCCGCGTCGGTGCTGTTCCTGATCGTGGCCAAGCTGGCCAACGTGGCAGTGCCGCTGGTACTCAAGAACATCGTCGACGTGCTGTCGCGGCCGGAGCAGCTGCTAGCCCTGCCGGTGCTCTTCCTCGGCGGTTATGCGCTACTGCGCTTTGCCAGCACGCTGTTCAATGAATTGCGTGACCTGGTGTTCTCGCGCGTAACCCAGATCGCCGTCGCCGGCTTCGCGAAGAAATTGTTCACCCACCTGCATACGCTGGGGCCGCGCTTCCATGCGCGGCGCCGTATTGGCGGGCTGCTACCCGACATCGATCGCGGCACGGCCGGGCTGGCCTTCCTGCTCGGCGTCGGCCTCTTCACACTGGTACCGACCATCGTCGAGATCTCGCTGGTGCTGGCCGTGATGGTGACGCGTTACAGCGCCTGGTACTCGCTGATCATCGGCGCCACCTTCCTGATGTACACCGGCTTCACGCTGGTATTCACGGCGCGCCGCGCGATCCACCAGCGGCGCGTGAACCGGCTCGACAGCGATGCCAAGGGCAGGCTGGCCGACAGCCTGATCAATGCCGATACCGTGCGCACCTTCACCAATGAGACGCTGGAAGTGCAGCGCTTCGACCACATCATGGCGCACTGGGGTTCGGCCGCCTATGACAACCAGTGGGCGCT
>JACCED010382433.1_pt1 | contig 13826 bp, 11 predicted proteins | sample 7455021 | NCBI WGS metagenome assembly JACCED01 (sample SAMN15323456, study PRJNA562643) | freshwater metagenome | isolation source: river surface water | place: USA:Blue River Watershed | collected 2017-08-19 | reverse complement strand
CACGCAAGGGCTTCGAGGCTTGTGTTTGAGACATAGATTTACAACCTAAAGAAAAAATAAAACAAGAAAATTTAGTGCAAACAACTTAATCAATCTTCATATTCGAAGACTTCACGATCTGCGCATACTTTGCGACCTCGGCGCGGAGGTGATCCCCAAACGCTGCAGGCGTGCCACCGATAATCTCAATGCCGCGCTCAGCCAAATTCTTCTTGACTGCAGGATCCTGCAACACTTTGTTGAGTGCGGCGTTCATGGTGGAAATCGCCAAGGGCGATGTTGCGACGGGTGCAATGATCCCGTACCACGAGTCCGTTTCAAACTTGGGCAGTCCCTGCTCTGCAATGGTGGGGATTTCGGGTGCGAGTGGTGCTCGCGTCAGATACGTTGTGCCAAGAGCGACGAGCTTGCCACTACGAATATGCGAGATGAAGTCTGGCAAGTTGCCGAACATCAGATCGATGTTACCTGCTAACAAATCGGTCAACGCTGGACCTTGCGCCTTGTAAGGCACATGCACCATGTCAATTCCCGCCATCGTCTTGAGCATCTCACCCGCAAAGTGGGGTGTGGTCCCGTTGCCGAAGGATCCGTAAGACAGCTTGCCTGGATTCTTTTTGGCGTAAGCAATCAGCTCTTGAAGATTGTTAATACCCAACCCCGGCTTGATCGCGAGAACGTTTGCTGTCTTTGCTAACAAAATCACGGGCGCCAAATCGTCGAGCGTTTTATACGGCAATGACTTCACGAGGGTTTGGTTCACCGTGAAGCTATTTGCGACGCCGCCAAACGTATGTTGATCCGTAGCCTTAGCAACCGCATCCACACCAATAACCGTTCCAGCACCGGGCTTATTCTCAACAATGACCGGGTTCGCGAGATCGCGTCCAACCTCTACGCTCAACAGACGCACCACGGCGTCCAGCGTACTCGCACCGCCAGGGAACGGAACAATCATACGGATAGGCTGAGTTGGCCAGGTTTTTGCCGGCGCTGTCTGTGCTTGCACCGCGCCACACGTTGCAACGAGAGCAGAAAATACTGTGGTCAAAAAACGATTCTTCATAAAACGAATTCCTTTTTTTAAGCTGATGGTCTAGTTTGCCTGAATACCTGCCCGCTTGATCAAATCACCCCACCGCTCGTAGTCTCGACGAATTTGTGCCGCAAATACGTCTGAGGAGCTTGGGGCCGGACTCAGGCCGAGGCCCTTAATTCGTTCAATCACCTGAGGATCAGCCAGCACAGCCGTAATGTCTTGATTCAGCTGCTGAACGACCGCGGATGGTGTACCAGCTGGGACAGCCAAACCATACCACTCAGGAATATCGGCAAGCGCGGGAAATCCAGCTTCTATTGCGGTCGGCACGCCAGGCAGCGCATCCACGCCTTGCGCACCGAACAAAACGAGGCCTTTAAGCTTACCCGCTTTGACATGAGGCGCGACGGAAGCTGGGTTGGCCACGAGCAAGTTGATATTTCCACCCAAGACATCGATCACGGCTGGCCCGGCACCTTTGTAAGGCACATGCAAAAGATCAATGCCGCTTGTGTACTTGAAGTACTCGACAGCCAGCTGCGGACCAGAGGCGCTTGAGCCAAAGCTGATCTTGCCGGGTTGGCTTTTAGCCAAAGCCTCAAGTTCTTTGAGATTATTCACGGGCAACGAGGGATGGGCGACCAGGACATAAGGTTGTTGAGTCAAGCGAGCGACGGGCAGCAAATCTTTCACAGGATTGACACCCATATCTTTGTATAAGTGCGGGTTCACAGTAAAAACACCTTGGTGGGCAAACACCAAGGTATTACCATCTGCCGGTGACTTAGCGCCATAGGCAGTGCCGATATTTCCTTGCGCACCCGCTCTGTTTTCAACGACGACAGGCTGCTTCCAACGCTCGGATAACTTTTCGCCCACGATTCGGGCGACTGCGTCAGTCCCTCCGCCTGGAGGGAACATCACAACAATTTTCACAGGTGCTGTCGGCTTAAACCCAGCCTGCGCTTGTGCCTGGGCAGTCCCAAGCGGAAACAGGATGGCAGCACAAGCGGAAAGCATTGCGCTTTGCACAACACGACGTCGCATCTTGCTTTGTGTAGAACCCAAACCCGTAACAAACATGACAAACCCCTTATTTTTTTCCGGCAACAAAAGTCATCAACGCGCCCGCATCGGGCGCACGGTCAAGAGACCAAACCGCATCGATCAATGGATCCACCTGAACGCCAGATCCACCGTAAACACAAAGTGTGCGTAATTTATCTTCAATTTGCTTATCGGTCAGAGGCTTGCCTGTTGATCCCATCGGAACATTCACCGTACGGCTCAAGGCGAACCCATCAGACCAGTGCACCTTAACAGTCGCGGCCTCGACACCGTAGTCGCTATCCTCAACAAAGCAAACCTTCTCACCAAGCGCCCGCAAAACCGGGTCAGCAACCGCCTCATCGCTAAATTCAGCCAACCCCGCGCGCCCACGGACCAACGAAACCGGCACGGCATGCTGCGCACTGACCTGCGATTCTCGACCAGTTTGAATTCCCGGACGATCTGTCCGCTGCTTCAACAACGGACGACCAACCAATTCAATTCGCGTGATGCCTGCAATACCACGTGCGATAAATTGTGTGTCGCGGGTTAAATCCAGGCACGCATCAATCACAGGGTTGAGTACCACACCACAGGGGTAAGGTTTGTACGTATTCTGTAGCAACTCCCACCGCGTTCCCAGATCTGACACCACGGTATCGAAGTTTGGCGTATCGCACGTGACGTGCATAAAGCCACGCACGCCCTCGACGGGGAACTTAGGACCATCAAAATTCTGCTCGGCAAGCAGCGCGGCGATCATCCCATTGCGCGCTGCGTTACCCATACTGACGCTCTTGGACATCGTACCCAACGACTCAACCAAGCCACCCGCCTGAACCGAAGCGTTTCCTAAGGCCCACAAGCATTGTTGTGCATTGATGCCCAGCAATCGGGCCGAAGCAACTGCTGCACCAAACACTCCACACGTCGAGGTAATGTGCCAGCCACGTGCATAATGTCCAGGCGACACGCCATTGCCGATTCGGCACTCAACCTCCGCACCCAAAATAAAACTCATCAAGCCCTGCACACCAGTGACGTTGCGCGCTTGCGCCCAAGCGAAGACAGGTGATGCAACCGGTGCGGTCGGATGAATAATTGTGGGAATGTGCGTGTCGTCAAAATCAAAAACGTTTGCCGCCATCGTATTGATCGCTGCAGCAGTCAAGATATCCATCCGCTCGCTGCGACCAACAATCGTCGCCTGCGTCGCGTTAGAAAAAGCACCGTACACGCCAACGGCCTTTTCGATTGTAGGATCGTAACTAGCTGAGAGTGCCGTTGCGAAGTAATTCAAGATTGAACGTTTCGCCTCGTGACGTACATGCTCTGGCACATCTTCCCACTGAAACTCAGCGGCAAATCGTGCTAACTGTCGCGATACGTCTGGAATAGGCTTTGATGCAGAACTCATGGGTATTCTTCTCTTCTTTATGTTTTAACCACTGCTGAAATCACGAGCTGACGACCATACACCACCTGATTGGAGAGCGCCTGCGACCAAAGCATGCGCAAGCTTGCCGAATCGGCCTTGCGTAACTGACGTCGAGCATAGTTTTTGACTAACCAACCTAATCCCTGTTCCCACGCTCTGCGGGGTTTGGGCTCATCGACTTCGTGTACTGAAATATCTTCAAATCCATTTAATCCAAGCAGGAGCCAGAGCTGAAACAAGCCTAGACTCAGCCAGGGCATATGAGGCTCTGGCGTGTCATTTTGGGCGAACCAAGAGTAAGACCTTGGGTAACCTTGAATCAAGTGGTTCAGGCGCGCACCAACGTAGTTAGGATTAGGGACCGATAAGACGAAACGGCCCCGAGGATTTAAATGACGGCGTACGCTCTGGACAAATAGACCTGGGTTTTGCAGGTAGCCCATCGCCTCACAGCACACAATCGCGTCATAACTACCGAGAGCTTCGGGCACACCTGCATTGAAATCTGCATGAACAAAATGGCTATACCCTTTTGGTGCTGAGGCATAGAAATCCATGCCATCAATGTTAGCCGGATAAGTCAACGCGCTTGTTAACCAACCGTCTCCACAACAGATATCCAGAATGTTCGCTGGTGCGTAGTCATTGAGGACTCCTGCCACGGCAAGTCGATGTGCCTTGCTGCCAGACATCAATGGCGCGGATGATTCAATTGAGCCAGTAGCCATATTTAAGGAACAACAAAAAAAGTGATGTTGATCGGGGCTTTGCTGTGGCAACGCTCGGCGCACACCATGTCACTGACCTTGACGACGCCTTCATAGGTGTTCTTCTTACCCTCAATTGTCACTACCACGGTAAAGGGAACATCTTTCCTTTCAGCCATCGGTGCATTGGCGCTAAACATATTGACGCGAACCTGATATCGCCCACTCGCGGGCTTCTGATTCCAGGAAATATTTTCAATCGGATCTGGACGCGTCGCGCAACCCGACATCTTCTGACACGCATTTGCATCGATATCTAAACTACCACCACTCGGTGATTTCTTGACGTGATCGTTGTACATGCTGATCGTAGTGCCACTGGGCTCAGCCACAAGCAAATCAAGGTCAGCCACACCCTGCCATGCAAGCGCAACATTGATGTACTTGCCCTGCTCTACCTCGTTGGCCTGCAAGCGCCGATCAATTTCTGAGCTACTGACAGTGTTGGTTTCAGCCGGAACAGGCGGTGCCGAGACAGGTGGAGCGGCAACTGGCGCTGGGCGCTCTGACACGAGTGGTGGACACGACTGGGCCTTCACACCAATCTGCGTCCATAGTTGATCGATCCGCGTGCGCAGAGCCACTTCCTCTTGTGACGTCGATCCTTCAACCACCCAACCGATCCACTGCCTGTTAGTCAAACCAGCAACCAAGAGCAGCAATAAAAGTAGCAAGACAAGCCAAGGCAGAAATGCGGGCACCACTCCCGGGGGCTGGGACTTCGTCTGGTGAGACGCGACAATTTTCTCTGCTGGACGAAACGCTTTTGCAAAGCGCTTATCAATGTCAAAGTCTGACGACTTATCACCGTAAGGAATACAACCCCATTGCGCGATGACAAGCTGGTCACCCACCAGAAAGATAGAACTCAGCGCATCAGGTGTACTAAGCATTGCGAGCAACGCTTGTGCTCCGTGTGCGGATGCGGTTGCCGCGCTATTACCGGAAATTTGCTGCGCAAGCGCGCGAACGCGCTGACAGTTCGACGACAGTCGCTCCGCGACACTTATTTTTTCAGAAGCACTGAGAGTGTCAAACGCCCTCACCTCGCCCGACAATCTCGTTGACCATGCGATTTCACCTTTGAGCGCATTAACCACTGGCTCGGCAAAAAATGTCGTCAGTGATGGCTGGCTTGCGTCGCGCTGCAACAGGCTCACCAACTGCTGGTAATAGGTAAAAACCGGTTGCCCGTTAATTCCTTCAACGTCGATAAGCTTTCGCTGGGTGACCACTGGCAAAGTTTGCATAATGAATCGTCTCTGTCCGTTGGCGTCAGTTCTTAGGCGGCGAGGCGCATTCGCTCGACATTTTTGTATAAGACTGCCCACTCTGATCTAAGAATGTGCGCAATGCCGCAGCAGACAGCGCATACAAAGAACGGTCACTGAACTTGTCTTCTTGAGCTCCAATGAAAGTGTTCACCCCCACCACATTGCCACAACGATTGACTAATGGTCCTCCTGAACTACCTGTGGCGATTTTGGCTGTGTGCAGGACCAACACCATGTTGTTACGCTGACGCTGAAGCACACTGACCTCACCCTGAGAAAACACAGTGTTCGGTGTCACGACATCAGCATCCACGCGTATATCTGAACTGGGATAGCCCGCCGCAACAACGGTCTGCAGGACCTGAGGCTCAGTTGCAATCGCAAGCTTTGCTGCGCCCGGTGGCACTTTATCTGCACGCAAAATCGCGAAGTCTGGGTTGGTGTATTCCGAGTCGCGCGTTGCTGCGATCAGGCGAACGGGAATCGGCTCTTTCCCCAAGACACGACTGGTGATCGCAAACGAACGACCGTTTTCGATCACATGTCGATTTGTGACGAGTGTGTTTTGATCAATAAAAAATCCCGTTCCATGTCCCTGAAATTTATTATCGGAACCAAACACCAAAACTCTGACCGTTGCGGCCTCAAGCAGTGCCACAAGCTTGTCTTGCGCGAGCACCGAAGCGCTCGGCTCGGTGGGAGGTGTAACCGTGGGCGAGCTGCCAGACTGAACCGGTCCGATCTCGCCACGCTTGTACGAATCTAGCCCAGGAGTCCCACAGGCTGCATCAAGGATTTGTTGGAGCCGCTCTGCTTCACCGCGCAAGCCCGCCACGAGATCGCGGTTAATTTCAGTCGTTTTAACAGTGACGAGAGGACGATTCGTCCACCAGAAGTACACGAAAAGATTCAAAGCAACCAAGGCAGCGGCAGCTACCCAAAACCAACGACTTTGAAACCTCATCGGTTTGCCCCATCGGCTGCGCGCCGCTTAAACTCTTGGGCAATAAAAGGTACGAGTCCTTGTGCATCCACGATTGACTGCACGACGGGCGGCAAAGGCGGTGTTTCGAAGCGCCCAGGACCCACCATAAATGCACCTGCGACAAGATCAACGTCCACGCGGTCGCCGGAACTCACCGCTGCAACAAGCTCAGGGCATTCGAAAACAGGCAGCCCAATATTGATCGCATTGCGATAAAAAATGCGCGCAAAGCTCGTGGCAACAACACAAGAAATTCCTGCTGCGCGGATTGCAATGGGTGCGTGCTCACGCGACGAACCAGAGCCAAAATTACGACCTGCCACAATAATGTCACCCACTTTGACGCGGCGCACAAATTCCGGATCAAGACCCTCCATACAATGCCCGGCTAACTCCTCTGGCCGTCTCAGGGTGAGGTAGCGGCCGGGGATAATCGTGTCGGTGTCGACGTTGTCACCATAGCGATGCACACATGCAGAAGTAATCATGAGTTCTAACCTGTTTAGATAACCGCTAGCATACTCGGATCAGCAATTTTGCCCTGCAGGGCGGCTGTGGCTGCTACCCAGGCGTTTGCCAAATAGACGCGGGAGTCCGGATGACCCATCCTGCCCTTGAAGTTACGATTCGTCGTGGCGATCGCCGTCTCGCCTTCGGCAAGCACTCCCATGTGCCCGCCAAAGCAAGCGCCGCACGTTGGCAACGACACCGCCGCACCAGCGGCCGCAAAGACCTCTAACAATCCCTCTGCAGCCGCTTGGCGATAGATTGCGTTGGTCGCGGGCACAATCACCACCCTGACATCCCGACTGACCTTGCGTCCACGCAAAACCGATGCGGCCTGACGAAGATCGGTGATCGTTCCGTTCGAACAGTTTCCGATATAGACCTGATCAACTTTCGTTCCGATCAGCTTAGACAAGACCGTTCCATTTGCCGGCGACGGCGGCACCGCTACGAGCGGCTCGAGCGTATTGAGGTCAATCACACGCGTGGAACGATAGGTCGCATCAGGGTCAGGAGCCACCGCAGAGCGCTGCCGCCAGCCGTGGGCAGCCGCAAAGGCATGCACTTGCTCATCTGCTTCAAATACACAAGTCTCTGCACCTGCCTCGACAGCCATGTTCGCGACTGCCATCCTTTCGTCAACGTTCAGATGACGCAGCCCAGGACCGCCAAACTCGATCGACAGATTAGCCGCACCGTCCGAGCCAATGGCAGCGATCAAAGACAAAATGATGTCCTTGCCCGTCACGTAGGGTCGCGGCGAGCCAACAATTTCAACACGCATTGACTCAGGCACCTTTACCCATAACTCACCAAGCGCCATTGCAGCGGCTAGGTCGGTCGAGCCAAACCCCATCCCCGAGGCATTAAAAGCCCCCGCGGTGCAGGTATGCGAATCTGCCCCAAAAACAATGCCACCAGGTCCAATCATGCCAATTTCTGGCAATAAAGTGTGCTCAATCCCGCCGTTACCCGCGTCGTAATAGTGTTCAATCCCGAATTGACGCCCAAAGCGCCTAAGCAAGCGGATCGACTCCGCACTGATAACGTCCTTTGCCGGAGAAAAGTGATCAGCAACCAGCACGACACGCTCGGGATACCGAGGGCCAGGCACTTGCATGCATTCGAGCTGCTCGATCGTAATCGTGCCACTCACATCATTAATCAACACAACATCCGGAGCCACCATCACGATGTCCCCAGCCTTCGCAACACCCGTTGCCGTGTGCGCGGCGTACAGCTTTTCGGTCATGGTCTGACCCATATTGATCCCCAAAAGGTTAAGCTCGCGGTTAACCAAGCGTCCTATTCAACCAAACAACCGCCCCCAAAACAAGGCGTTTTGACATCTTTGAACATGACAACAGAAAAGTCGCCCAGCAAACCACACCTCATCCGCATGCACCCAGACGACAATGTCGCGATTGTCGGCAATGACGGCGGGCTCCCAGCTGGTACTCTGATCCCCGATGGCCCGACGCTAAAGGACAAGGTTCCCCAGGCCCATAAGGTCGCGTTAATCGATCTCGCAGCTGGGCAAGCCGTGACACGCTATGGCGTGACGATCGGGTATGCACTGAAGGATATCCCAGCCGGAAGCTGGGTGCATGAAAGACTCCTAGACATGCCAAAGGCGAGGAACTTTGAGAACCTGCCCGTTGCAACGATCAAAGCCAAACAAAGCGAACCGCTCACAGGCTTCACCTTCGAAGGCTATCGCAACGAGGACGGCTCAGTTGGTACACGCAACCTGCTGGGCATTACCACCACCGTGCAGTGCGTGGCAGGCGTAGTCGAATTTGCAGTCCAGCGGATCCGCCAGGAATTGCTACCGCGCTACAGAAATGTAGACGATGTCGTGGGACTCGAGCATAGCTACGGCTGTGGTGTCGCAATCGACGCACCGGAAGCAATTATTCCTATTCGCACGGTCCGCAACATTAGTTTGAACCCGAACTTTGGCGGTGAAGTCATGGTGGTGAGTCTCGGTTGCGAGAAATTGCAGCCAGACCGTTTGCTGCCGCCCGGCAGTTTTCCCATCAAGGATGATCGCAGCACAAACGTCAACACCGTTTGCCTTCAAGACGCGGAGCATGTCGGCTTTATGTCGATGATTGAGGCAATCATGCGTGAGGCCGAGATTCATCTCAAACGACTCAACGCTCGCAAACGAGAAACGGTGCCAGCCAGCGCACTGGTAGTGGGCATGCAGTGTGGTGGCAGCGACGCACTAAGCGGTGTGACCGCCAACCCTGCCCTCGGCGTTGCGGCTGACCTCTTAGTGCGAGCGGGTGCGACAGTCATGTTTAGTGAAAACACTGAAGTACGTGACGGGGTCGATCAGCTAACTGCGCGTGCGGCGAACCCTGAGGTTGCCCAAGCAATCGTTGAGCAGCTCGACTGGTACGACAAGTATTTGGCACGAGGGAAAGTGGACCGCAGTGCGAACACGACCCCCGGGAATAAGGCTGGTGGACTATCCAACATTGTTGAAAAAGCAATGGGATCCATCATCAAAAGCGGTTCGGCAGAAATATCGAGCGTACTAGCGCCTGGGGAGAAGCTTGCCCCTGACCAACGCGGCCTGGTCTATGCCGCGACGCCAGCGAGTGATTTCATTTGCGGCACATTGCAACTTGCTGCCGGAATGAACCTCCACATATTCACGACTGGACGTGGCACGCCCTACGGTTTAGCGGAATGTCCTGTCATCAAGGTCGCGACACGCAGCGACCTCGCAAAACGCTGGCATGACCTGATGGACGTGAATGCCGGTCGTGTGGCGGATGGCGAACTCACAATCGAGGCACTCGGCATGGAGATATTCAAACTGATGCTGGAAGTTGCGAGCGGTCGCAAAACCTGGGCGGAGCAGTGGAAGATCCACAATGCGCTCGTCCTCTTTAACCCAGCCCCAATTACCTGAACACACGATGCAGTCAATGAACGTACCCATTGCCTCTGCCGTTTTGCTGACGGGCGGACAAGGCTCGCGGCTTGGAGGTTGCGCAAAAAGCCTACTGCGCCTAGACGGCAAGCCCCTTGTATTGCGGCAACTCGAGGCGTTATATGAGGCCGGAGTCCGACAGATTGTGGTGGTCACTGGCTTCTATCACGTAGACGTCGAGCAGCTATTGAACGCATCCAAGGAATCTGCGCCCTGGGCAGAATGCGTCAGTACTGTGCGAAATCCTAACCCTGAAGACGGCCAGCAGTCCTCTGTCCTGCAGGGTCTGCGCGCTTTAACACAGCCCTTTGACTTCACTTTAATCGTCTTGGTTGACCAGCCGTTGATGACGGCTACGGACTATCGGGAATGTATCGATGCATACGCCGAAAGACCAAGTGGGACCTTGATTGCATACCCAAGAGTTGACGGAAAGCGTGGCAACCCTGTCGCGCTCGCCCGCCAAGCTGTTGACGCAGTGCTCGCCTCCGGCGATACCTGCCGCAGCTATATTGAGGGCAACAAAGCGCTCGTGCACCAATATCCTAGTCAAAATGCACACTTTTTAACGGATATCGACACACTATCCGACATCGAAAACCTGCGAGCTCTAGGAGGTGTAAACCTACAATTGCCTTAGCGTTTTAGCCCCTCAAGGCCGCGCATTGTGGTAATTTCCCCCCTATTCTTGTAGGAGCAAACATGCTTAAGCTTAACTTTCATCCGACCGGCCGCCACTTTCTGCAAATTCCAGGTCCAAGCCCTGTGCCAGATCGCATTTTGCGCGCCATCAGCTTGCCCACCATCGACCATCGCGGCCCAGAATTTGGAGCCCTTGGACTAAAAGTGCTGCAAGGGATGAAAGACATCTTTAAGACCAAGCATCCTGTCGTCATTTATCCGGCCTCTGGAACTGGTGCGTGGGAGGCGGCCCTAACCAACACCCTCAGCCCCGGCGACCATATCTTGATGTTCGAGACCGGACAGTTTGCGTCGCTCTGGAACAAGCTCGCTACACGAATTGGCCTCAAGACCGAGATTTTGTCTTGGCAAGGTACCGACGAGCATTTGCCAAACGCACCAGGCTGGCGTCGCGGCGTGCAAGCCGATCTGATTCATGCGCGCTTGCTCCAAGACAAAAATCACGAAATCAAAGCCGTCTGTGTTGTGCATAACGAGACCTCAACAGGTGTCACGTCGAACATTGCAGCCGTGCGCAAGGCGATGGACGATGCCAAGCACCCTGCACTGTTGATGGTCGATACGATCTCGGGTCTTGCAAGTGCAGACTTCCAGCATGATGCGTGGGGCATTGACGTCTCCATTAGTGGTTCGCAGAAAGGCTTGATGCTTCCTCCTGGCATTAGCTTTAACGCCGTGTCACCGCGGGCAATTGAGGCATCGAAGACAGCCAAGCTCCCCCGCGCCTTTTGGGCTTGGGACGAAATCATTGAAATGAACAAAGATGGCTACTGGCCTTACACCTCGAGCACCAACTTGCTCTATGGCTTGTCCGAGGCGCAGGACATGCTCGCCGAAGAAGGCATGGATAAAGTCTTCGCTCGCCATCAGCGTTGGGCTGCAGGTGTTCGCGCAGCGGTGACGGCCTGGGGCCTGCCAATTCAGTGTGCAGACCCGACAGTCTATTCACCAATTTTGACGGGCGTCATCACTCCAGTCGGCGTCGATGCAGATGCCATTCGTAAGCTGATTCAGCAGCGCTTCGACTTATCGCTCGGGACAGGTTTGGGCAAGCTCAAAGGCAGGATGTTCCGTATCGGCCATTTGGGTGACAGCAACGATCTCACACTGTTAGCCACACTGGCTGGTGTAGAGATGGGCCTGAAATTAGCTGGCGTCAAGCTTGCTGGAAGCGGTGTCAACGCTGGCATGGACTATTTCGCAAAGAACGTATGAGCGCAGTCCTAGCACCACAGCCGCCAAAGCCGATTGTCTTTCACCGGAAGCAAACGACCAGTGCATCAGCACTTGCGACACGCCTAGCGAAGGAAATTCGCGGCGATGTGTTGTTTGATGCGGCGAGCCGCGGGCGTTATTCGACCGATGCATCGATCTATCAAATCACGCCAACAGGCGTGGTGGTGCCTCGCGATCAAGCAGATGTGTTGCGTACGCTGGATATCGCGCGCGATCTCGGTGCAGCTGTGTTGTCACGCGGTGCTGGCACGAGTCAATGTGGCCAAACAGTTGGTGAAGCACTCATCATCGACAACAGTAAGTGGCTATGCAACGTCGTAGATTTTAATCTCGAGGCACGCACCGTTACGGTTGAACCCGGGATCGTACTTGACCACCTGAACGCATGGTTGAAGCCCCATGGGCTGTGGTTCCCGGTCGACGTCTCGACCAGCGCACAATGCACGATCGGCGGCATGACAGGCAACAACTCGTGTGGGTCACGGTCCATTGAATATGGCAACATGGTTCATAACGTGTTGGGCATTGATGCGATTCTGCCCGATGGGACGCAAGCGTACTTTGGCTCGCTGAATTCACCTGTCTCGGGTTCTCGGATGCAGGGCATCCTCGACCAACTCAAACAGATCGCAACGAGGGAACGTGGCGAGCTCGCAGAGCGTATTCCAAAAGTTTTACGACGTGTTGCAGGCTACAACCTCGATCTGTTTGACTGCCAAAATCCACGTGCGTACACCGACGACGGTGTAGCTAACCTTGCACATATTTTGGTCGGCTCTGAGGGCACACTCGCTTACAGCCGTCAGATTACGCTCAAACTCAGTCCCCTACCTGTTCATAAGACGTTGGGCGTCGTGAACTTCCAAAGCTTTTATCAGGCAATGGACGCGACACAGCACATCGTCAAACTCAACCCAACGGCGGTCGAACTCGTTGACCGCACGATGATTGAACTCGCACTTGAGAATCCTGCGTTCCGACCCGTGATTGAGAAAGCACTCATCGGCAAACCTGCAGCGATCTTGCTTGTCGAGTTTGCTGGAGAAGAACAATCCAGCCTAATTAAGAAGCTCGATGATCTAGACACACTGCTGTCCGATCATGGTTTACCCAATAGCGTCGTCAAAATGCCGGAGGCCAACGCACAAAAAGCCTTGTGGGATGTGCGCAAAGCTGGTCTGAACATTATGATGAGCATGAAGGGAGACGGCAAACCCGTTTCTTTCGTTGAAGACTGTGCCGTCCCACTTGAAAATCTAGCCGAATACACCAATAGATTGACCGAAGTGTTTCATCGCTATGGAACCGAGGGCACTTGGTACGCGCATGCAAGCGTGGGAACACTGCACGTTAGACCGATCTTAGATATGCGCCGAGATGGCGCACAGAAGATGCGCGCAATCGCCGAAGAGACTGCAGCACTCGTGCGGGAATACAAAGGCGCACTTTCGGGCGAGCATGGCGACGGCTTGTGCCGTGGCGAATGGGTATCGTGGCAATATGGTCCGCGAATCCACCAAGCCTTTGCCGAAATCAAAACTCTTTTTGACCCGGACAATCGCTTCAGCCCAAACAAAATGATTCATCCACCTAGAATGGATGATCGTTCTAATTTCCGTTTTGCGCCGGGCTATGGGGTAGCGAATATCTCAACGGCACTTGACTGGTCGAGTTGGAACGTATTGCGCGATCCAATGACCGGCGTCGAGACAGCACCTGGCACCGGATCCGATCCGAGCAATGGCCTAGCCTCCGCAATTGAGATGTGTAATAACAACGGACACTGCCGCAAATTCGATGCGGGCACAATGTGTCCAAGTTACCGAATCACTAAAGATGAGGAGCACGTCACCAGAGGCCGTGCTAACACCTTGCGCCTTG
>JACCED010574630.1_pt1 | contig 13829 bp, 13 predicted proteins | sample 7455021 | NCBI WGS metagenome assembly JACCED01 (sample SAMN15323456, study PRJNA562643) | freshwater metagenome | isolation source: river surface water | place: USA:Blue River Watershed | collected 2017-08-19 | reverse complement strand
GGAGGGAGCGAAAGCCATTTTCCGGTTTAATATGATAAGTTTAGTAATGATAAAATGTATAAGGTCGAGTCCGTTCTTTACCTAGGGTAAAACGTATACAAACAACTATCCTTTAATGAGTTAAGTTAAATCCAGAAACCCTAAAAGGCCCCGACCACGAACCACAGGCTGGCGCTGACCACCAGGGCGGTCGCGATCCAGCCGAGGACGCGGATCCAGCGCGGGGCGACAAAGGCCCCCATCAACTCGGCGTCCCCGGTCATGCGGACGAGCGGCCAGCAGGCGAAACCGAGCTGTAGGCTCAGGATGACCTGACTCCAGATGAGGAGGTTTTCCACCCTCCCCTCCCCGGCCAGGCCGATGACGAGGAGCGCCGGGGCCAGCGCGGCCAGGCGGGTGGCCACGCGGACGATCCAGCCGGCGGTCTTGATCTTCAGGAAGCCCTCCAGGACGATCTGGCCGGCCATGGTGCCGGTGATGGTGGCGTTCTGGCCGGAGGCGAGGAGCGCGACGGCGAAGAGCGTGCCCGCGAAGGTCGCCCCGAGCACGCCATCGAGCAGGCGGTGGGCCTCGCGGATGTCGGTCACGGCCTCCGGGCGGCCATGGAAGGCCGCGGCACTGAGCACGAGCAGGCCGGCGTTGACGAAGAAGGCCAGGCTGAGCGCGAGCGTGGAATCCCACGTGGCGAAACGCATGGCCTCGCGGCGCTCCTCGTCGGTCCGGCCGAAATCGCGGGAGCCCACGATCGACGAATGGAGGTAGAGGTTATGCGGCATGACCGTCGCGCCGATGATGCCGAGGGCGACGAACAGCATGCCGGGGCGGGTAATCACCGCCGTCGTGGGGACGAAACCCTTCACCAGGTCGGCGACGACGGGCTTGGCCAGCAGGAGTTCCACGCCGATGCAGGCCGCGATGGTCAGGACGAGCACGGCGACGAGCGATTCGAGCCAGCGGTAGCCGAGGCGCGTGAGGGCCAGCAGGACGAGGACATCCAAGGCGGTGATGATGGCGCCGAAGAAGAGCGGGATGCCGAAGAGGATCTGCAGGGCGATGGCCGAGCCGAGGAGTTCCGCCAGGTCCATGGCGATGATGCCCAGCTGCGCGGCGACCCAGAGGAATTTACCGACGAGCGGCGAATAACGGGCCCGGCAAGCTTGGGCGAGGTCGAGGCCCGTCGCGACGTTCAGGCGCACGCAGAGGTGCTGGAACAGGATCGCCATCAGGTTCGACAGCAGGATGACCCAGAGGAGCGCGTAGCCGAACTGCGAGCCGCCCGCCAGGTCGGTGGCCCAATTGCCCGGGTCCATGTAGCCGACCGAGACCAGGAAACCCGGGCCGACGAACCCGAGGAAGCGCCGGAAGGCGCCGAGGCGGGAGGCGGCGCGGGCCGGGTGCGGTGAGCCAGTGGTCATCAGCCTCGAGCATCCTCGCCCGCGCGTCCCTGTCAACCCGCCGCCCGCCGCATGGAATCCATCGCCAGCAAGGTCCAAAGGGCGGTGCGCCAGGCATGGGATCGGCAAAGGCTCGCGAGCGCCGGCGACGCGGGGCCTTCGCGCTGGAGACGACGGTGGCACGGCACGGACCAGAGCGCGGTGATCAACCAACCGGCCGCGACGGCGGCGCCGGCCAGCAGGCCTTCCCCCTGGAGGACCAACCCGAGGTGCCCGGCCAACTGGCCCAACAGGAGGGGCCCGACCACCCACCCGACGCGTCGGGTATAGCCCTCATGGTGGTGCGCGAAATCTTCGGGGCGCCAACGGGCGAAATCCGGGTAGGTGCAGAGCAGGATGAGCCAGGAGACCGCCGCCAACGCGACATCGACGCCGGCCAGGCCGAGCAGTGGCAAGCGAGGGTCCATCGGGCCATCCAAGTCGGTTTTGCCCTTTGCACAAACCGGAGGGACGATAAGACGGAAGCATGCCCCTCACCCTCCTCCGCCTGGCCTGCCTGCTGCTGGCCGGCGTCGCCTCGCTGGCGGCCGCCGAGACCCCGCCCAACCTCGTGATCCTCTTCGCCGACGACCTGGGCATCAACGACCTCGGCTGCTACGGCCGCAAGGATCAGCGGACCCCGAACCTGGACCAGCTGGCCGCCCAAGGCGCGCGTTTCACCCAGGCCTACGCCGCCGCCTCGGTCTGCTCGCCTTCGCGGGCGGCGCTCATGACGGGCCAGAGCCCGGCGCGCCTGAAGATCACGACGTTCCTGACCGGCCGCGCCGACCGGGCTTCTCATCGCCTGCTGGCCGCGCCGATCAACCATCACCTGCCGGAAGGCGTCCCGACGCTCGCCCAGTTGCTGAAGCCGAAGGGCTACGTCTCCGCGGCGGTCGGGAAGTGGCACCTCGGGGGCAAAGGCCATCAGCCTACGGACCACGGTTTCGACGAATACTTCCCCACGCGCCCGAACCCCGGCGCGGAATCGCCCCAGGGCGGCAAGGGCGAGCTCGGGCAGGCCGAGGCCGCCGTCAAGTTCATCGAGCGCAGCAAGGACAAGCCGTTCCTGCTCTACCTGGCCTTCGACAACCCGCACATCCCGCTCGCCGCGCCGGCCCAAGCCATCGCCGCGAACGCCCAGTCCTTCCACCCGACGTACGCCGCGCTCGTCGAGTCGCTCGATGTCGCCGTCGGCCGCGTCCTCAAGGCGCTCGACGACCAGGGCCTCGCGAAGAATACGGTGGTGGTCTTCGCCTCGGACAACGGCGGGGTCCACGTCTCCGAGCTCCGCGAAACCCCGCCGACGCACAACGGGACCGCGCGCGCGGGCAAGGGCTTCCTCTACGAGGGCGGCATCCGCACGCCGCTGATCGTCCGCTACCCGGGCCGGGTCGCGGCCCGCGAAATCGCCGAACCGGTCGTGCTCGGCGACCTCTGCCCGACCCTCTGCGCGCTGGCCAAGGCGCCCGCGCCGACCGTCCCGGATTTCCGCGACCTGTCGCCGCTGCTGTTCGATGCCCCCCCGGCGGACGCCAAGCCCCGGGCGCTCACTTGGCATCAGCCCCATTACATGAACCAGGGCGGCAAGCCCGCCGGCGCCATCCGCGAAGGCGACTGGAAGCTCATCGAACAGTATGAGGACGGCAGCCTCGAACTCTACAACCTCGCGAAGGATCCGGGCGAGCGGACCGACCTCGCCGCGACCGAGCCGGCCCGCGTCGCGGCGCTGCGCGGCAAGCTCGAGGCCTGGCGCCGGTCCGTCGGCGCGGCGCCCCTCAAGCCCAACCCGGATTTCGACCGGGCCCGCTGGGAGCGCTGCTTCGTTAAGTTCGACGCCACGCGCGTCGCGGCGCTGCCGACGTCCGAGGCGATGCGCCCGTTCATGGCCGAGTGGCGCCAGGCGATGGACGACGCCACCCGGACCGGGCCCAACGCGCTCATCTTCCTCGAGGCGCGCGACGCCCAGGTGCAGGCGAAGAAGCTGAAGTACGAGGAGCCGCCCCAGAAGGACACGCTCGGCTTCTGGGTGGACCCCGCCGACACGGCCTCCTGGAAGTTCCCCGTCGCCCTGGCGGGCAAGTACCGCGTGAGCGTGCTGCAAGGTTGCGGCAAAGGCAGCGGCGGCTCGACCGTCGCGCTCGAGGCCGGCGCGGCCAAGGTCGAATTCACCGTCGAGGAAACCGGCCACTTCCAGCGCTTCGTGCCGCGGGAAGTCGGCGTGCTCGCGCTCGCCGCCGGCGAGAACACCCTGACCGTCCGGCCCGTGAAGAAGAAAGGCGCGGCGGTCATGGACCTGCGCCGCGTGACGCTCGAACGCGTCGAGTAACCCCTCAGGCCGAGGCGAGCAGGGCCCGCAGCTCGGCTTCGGGCTCCTCGTGGCCCTGCGCCACGGCGAGGGCGAGCGCATCCGTCCAGGCGGCCCGGGCGCCGGCGCGGTCGCCGACCGCGGCCAAGGCCTTGCCCAGCAGCACGCGCGGCATCATCCAATCCGCCTTGGCCTCCGCGGCGCGGCGCAGGTGTTCGGCGGCCTCGGCGGGCGCGCCCTCCTTGAGCAGTTCCTGCCCCAGCGAGAAGCGGAAGAGCGCGTTGGCCGGGTCGGCGGCGACGTGCGCGCGGAAAAGTTCGGAACGGGCCATGGTCAGGGGGCTTCGAGGCGGAAGACGACGACGGTCAGGCCGGGCAGGCGGACCTCGATCGAGCAGGGACGGCCTTGGCAGGGGATGCGGTCGGCCTTCACGCCGCCGAGGTTGCCGAGGCCCTGGCCGGCGTAGTGGCGGGAATCGGTGTTGAGGACCTCGACCCAGCGGCCGGGCCAGGGCACGCCCAGTCGGTAGGTGCGCTCGACCGGCGTGAAGTTGCCGGCGACGACCCAGGCTTGGCCGCGGGCGCGGCGCTCGAAGGCGACCACGCTCTGCGCGCCGTCGTCGGTGACCAGCCACTCGAAGCCCTCCGGCCGCAGCTCGTTCTCGGCCAACGCGGCGTCGCCGACGTAGAGCCGGTTGAGGTCCGCCACGAGGCGCTGCACGCCGGCATGCAGCGGGTACTCCAGCAGGTGCCAATCGAGCGACGCGTCGTATTTCCATTCGGCGAACTGGCCGAACTCGCAGCCCATGAAGAGGGTCTTCTTGCCCGGCCAGGTCCACTGGAGGGCCAGCAGGCAGCGCAGGTTCGCCGCCTTGGTGGCGTCGTCGCCGCCGGACATCTTGCCGATGAGCGAGCCCTTGCCGTGCACGACCTCGTCGTGGGAGAAGGACTGCACGAAGGCCTCCGACCACTGGTAGAGCATCCCGAAGGTCAGCTTGTCGTGGTGGAACTTGCGGAACAGCGGGTCCTGCCGGAAATAGCCGAGGCTGTCGTGCATCCAGCCCATGTTCCACTTGAGGTCGAACCCCAGGCCGCCGGCGCCGACCTCCTTGGTGACCCCGGGAAAGGACGTCGATTCCTCCGCGATCGTCGCGACGCCCGGGTGGTAGAGGTGCACGAGGGCGTTGACCTGGCGGAGGAACTCGATCGCCTCGATGTTCTCGCGCCCGCCGTGGCGGTTGGGGATCCACTCGCCGGCCTTGCGCGAGTAGTCGAGGTAGAGCATCGAGGCCACCGCGTCGACGCGCAGGCCATCGACGTGGAAACGCTCGAGCCAGGACAGCGCGGAGCCGACGAGGAAGCCGCGCACCTCGTGGCGGCCGTAGTTGAAGATGAGGGTGCCCCAGTCCTGGTGCTCGCCGAGCCGAGGGTCCGCGTGCTCGTACAGGTGCGTGCCGTCGAACCGGGCCAGGGCGAAGAAGTCGCGCGGGAAGTGCGCCGGCACCCAGTCCACGATGACGCCGATGCCCGCCCGGTGCAGGGCGTCGACCATCGCCATGAAGTCGAGGGGCGAGCCGAAGCGGTGCGTCGGCGCGTAGAACCCGGTGACCTGGTAGCCCCAGGAGCCGTCGAACGGGTGCTCCGAGGGCGGCATCAATTCGACGTGCGTGAAGCCCAGCTCGACGCAATAGGCGGCCAGCTGCTCGCCGAGCTCCCGGTAGCCGAGGACGCGACCGCCCTCCTCGGGGACCCGCCGCCACGAGGCCAGATGGACCTCGTAGACGGACATCGGGCGCGTCCGGGGATCGCGGCGGCGCCGGGACTCCATCCAAAGCGCATCGTTCCAGGCGAAGCCGGAGAGGTCGCAGACGATGGCGGCGTGGTTCGGGGAAGGTTCGAAATGGAGCCCGTACGGGTCGGTCTTCAGGAAAGGCGTCGGGTCGTGCGGCCCGACGAGCTCGAACTTGTAGCGCGTGCCGGCGGCGAGCCCGGGCACGAAGATCTCCCAGATGCCGGAGGCGCCGAGGACGCGCATGGGGTGCGCCCGCCCGTTCCAGAGGTTGAAGTCGCCGACCACGGCGACGCGGCGCGCCGAGGGCGCCCAGACGGCGAAGGAAACGCCCGCCACGCCGTCCAGGGTCCGGAGCTGCGCGCCCAGCTTGTGGTAGACGCGGTGGTCGTCCCCCTTCCCCAGCAGGAAGAGGTCATCCTCGGAGATCGTCGGCCAGAATCGGTAAGGGTCCTCCAGTTCGCGCGACACCCCGTCCGGGTACACCGCCCGGAGGCGGTAGCGCAGGGACTCGCGCCGCGGGATCACCCGCTCGAAGAGCCCCACGGCGTGGAGACGCTCCATCGGGAGGCCGACGCCGGCCGCGACGTCCCAGACCTCCACCGCGGCGGCGCCGGGCAGCAGGCAACGCACCACGCAACCCCCGTCGCCGAGCGGATGGAGGCCGAGGAAGCGGTGCGGGCAGGTCTCCGTCGCGTCCACCAGGGCGGTCAACTCGGCGGGACTCAGTCGCATGGGTGGACAATCCACGGGGGGCGGGACTCGGCAAGCGCTCATTGCCCGAAAAACCTTGAGGGAAGGCCTCAACCGACAAGTCTGGGCGCGATGCCCGGTCGTCGTTTCTGGATCCTTGCCGCAAGCGTCGGCCTCGCCTGCGCGGCCGTCGCCGCCGAACCGGGGGAAGCCGCGCCCAAGCGGACCGGCGTGGCGCCGAACATCGGCGGCGAAAGCTTCCACTCCGAGGAAGGCGGCAAGGTGATGGTCGCGGTCAAGGGCATGGTGGAGGTGAACGGCGCGACGCTCTCGGCGGACCTCGTCAAGATCGACCAGCGCACCGGGCACATCGTCGCCCGCGGCAACTTCGTCTACGCGACCGCCAGCCTGCGCATCTTCGGCGAGGAGGCCACGCTCGACCCCCGCACCGACACCGTGGTCGCGCGCCACGTCCGCTTCGGCCGGAGCCCGATGTTCTTCACCGCCGAGGAACTCCGGATGGTCCGCGGCGACAAGACCATGACCGGCGTCCGCATGTGGCGCAACGAACCCGACGCGCAGGGGATGAACCTGGCCATCGGCCAGGTCACCTACAGCGAGAAGGACGATTGGCTGGCGATGAAGCACGTGCGGCCGTCCGTCGCCGGAATCCCCTTCCTCTACCTCCCAGCCTACGGCCAACAAGGGTATCGGGACGTTCCCTATGAGATCTTCCTGGGGATGGGCAACGCCCCGCTGAAGGGCTTCTTCGTGCGCTCGACCGTGCTCATGCGCCAGACGCCCGCCTTCTGGATGGGGCTGATGCTGGACAACTACGCCGATGCCGGCTGGCTCGCGGGTCCGGCCTTCCGCTACGACAACAGCAAGGTGAAGGGCGCCGGCACGGTCTGGAAGGCCCGCCTCAACGGCGCCTTCATCCACGACGAGGGCAATCTGCTGGTCGACGATTTCGGCCGGACCCCGGACCGCGACCGCTCCTTCGCCCATGGCGAAGTCATCGGACGGACGGCGGGCGGGATCGAAGTCGCCGGCCGGCTCTTCGCCGAGAGCGACCCGGACTTCCTCCGCGATTTCCGCCCGAACTTGGTGGGCCGGCTGACCGCCCCGGAGGCGACCCTGCAGGTGACCGCGCCGGTCGAGGGCGGCTTCCTCAGCGCCGGGTTGGCGGCGAAGGCCGACGACTACCAGGACGTCGTCCAGCGGTTGCCGGAACTGCGGTGGGACCTGCCGACGGCGGCGCTCGGCGCGAGCGGCTTCCGTCGCCGCGCCTTCGTGGGCCTCGCCTACCTCAGCGAGCGCCCCTCGGCCACGCTGAACGGACCGGCCTACCTCGCCGCGACCGGCGCCGCCGGCGCCTGGTCCACCACCCGGCTCGACGCCTACTACGGCGTGAGCTACCCTTGGACCCTCGGCGATTACCTGACCTTCACCCCGATCGCCGGCGTCCGCGCCACCGGCTGGTCGGAAGCCTTCGGCCAGGGCGCCGCGACCAAGGTGATCGGCCAAGCCGGCTTCGACCTGGAGGGGTTGGCCACAGGCTCCTGGGAACTTGTCGCCCCTAAGTGGGGTATCCAAGGCATGCGTCATAACCTGCGGCCGCTGCTGCAGGTCCGGGCGATGCCCGGGGCGGACCAGAAGTTCGGCCAGTTACCCCAATCCGACCGGCTCGGCATCACGTCGCAGCTCCGGGACTTCGACCTCGCGGACCGGCTGGACCCCGCCGGCACCACGGCGACCGAGTCGGTGCGCTTCGGCCTGCGCAACAGCCTCGAGACCCGCGACGCCCTCCGGGGGACGCGCCAGCTGGCGCGGGCGGACTTCTTCACGGACTGGCGCGACGGGTCGCCCGACCTCACCGCCAACGGTCGCTCCAACTTCGTGACGCACCTCTCGCTGACGCCGGCCACCTGGGTGACCATCGACGCGCTGCACGTGGTGCCCAACGGCGGCGGTGCCCCGGTCGAGTCGACCCACGCCATCTCCTTCCGGTCGGGGGACTTCTGGAACGCCCAAGCCTACTGGACCGAACTCAACCAAGGTTTCGCGACCCGCCAGCTCGGCCTCAACGCCGACGTCATGCTCAACTCGGTCTACTCGGCCTTCGGGATGATCAACCACGACGCCACGACCGACCAGACCAACCTGCTCATGGTGGGGGTGCGGCAACGTTTCGGCCAGTCCTGGGAGATGCAGTACAGCCTCCTGAAGCGGGTCACCGACCGAGGAAATAGCTCATTGGGCTTCCAAGTCCGCCTGCGATTGTTCAGGTTCTGACCGTGCAGGACGACTCTCCAGCCACCCCCGCCATCCCGACCGACGGCATCCTGCCGCCGGCGGACCTGCCGATCCGGCTCGACGTCTTCGAGGGCCCGCTCGACCTCCTGCTGTTCCTGATCCGCAAGAACGAGATCGATATCTACGATATCCCGATCGAGAAGGTCACCCAGCAATACCTCGAGATCCTCCGCACCCAGGAGAAGGACAACCTGGAGCTCGCCGGCGACTTCTTCGTGATGGCCGCGACCTTGATGTACATCAAGAGCCGCATGCTCCTCCCGGTGGAAAGCCGTCCGGAGGAGGACCTGCCCAGCCCCGAGGAAGGCCAGGATCCCCGCTGGGCCCTCGTCCAACAGCTCATCCAGTATAAGCGGGTCAAGGAGACCGCCGCGATCATCCGCGGGCTGGTCGACGATCGGCAAGGCCTGCTCGCCCGCTATGTCCTGCAGCCGCAGGGCGACGACGCCCTCTCCCGCCCCGTCGCCCCGGCGGACCGCATCGAACTCTGGAACACGTTCAACCTGGTGCTGCGCCGGCTGGCCGAGCGCATCCAACCGGGCTCGATCACGACCGAGAACGTCACGGTCTCCGACCGGATGGAATCCATCCTGCGTCGCCTGGAGACCGAGCCGACCTTCGTGTTCACCAGCCTCCTGCCCGAGCGCCCGACGGTCGGCCTGCTGGTCGCCACCTTCCTGGCCTGCCTGGAGCTCGCCCGCCTCGGGAAGCTCAAACTCGAGCAGGACGCCGCCTTCGCCGAGATCAACTGCACCAAGGCCGAGGCCGGCGCGGGCCCCAACGCCGGCGAAGCCGCCGACGGCACCTCGGAGTTCGACGCCCCGTCCGCCCCGGCGGAGTGAGCCGCGGGCTTGAAAAGCCCCGGACTCCGTCCATCCTCCGACCATGGCTCGCCCAAAGCGCGCGCAAAACCACCTGTTGGGCCTCGGGCTCGATGGCCAGGACCGCCACAAGCGGATCACCCGCGGGGAAGGCTTCTCGCTCGTCGGCGGCTCCGCGGAGACGCACGACCGGATGACCGAGACCGTCATCAAGACGGTGGAGGATCTCCAGCGCCAGGGACGCAGCCTCCACGATGCGCCGGCGGAACAGGTGCGCGACCTCCTGCGCAAGCACGACCGCTCCGCGTGAGGGCGAAAAAACCGCCACTGGTTTATTGACTCACCTTCCGGCCGACATTTGACTGCCTTTCCTCCGATGAGCACCGAGTCCACCCCGCCTCCCCCGCCTCCGCCCGAGGGCGAAAACGCCGCTCCGCAACCCCCGAAGCTGAAGCTGGCCAAGCCGGTCGCCGCGACGCCCATCGTCCCCCCGCCGCCTCCCGCCCCGGGCGCGATTCCGCCTCCCCCTGCCGTGGGCGCCACCCCGGCCCCGGCCGCCCCGCGCGCACCGATCGCGCCGCCGCCCTCGGCTCCGCGCCCGACCCCTCCCGTCAACCGCAACGTCGGCGCCCTCGCCGCCACGTTGGACGTCGTGGCGATGGCCGCGTCCATCGCCGGCGCCGTGATCCTTTACCTCGAGCTCTTCGTCAAGACGAAGGGTTGAACCGACTTCCCATGGCATCCGAACTCATCTCCAACCTCGACACGACGAACTTCGATTCGTCGATCAAGTCCGCCACCGTCCCCGTGCTGGTCGACTTCTGGGCCACCTGGTGCGGCCCCTGCAAGCAGCTGGGCCCCGTCCTGGACCAGCTCGCCACCGAGATGACGGGCACCGTGAAGATCGCCAAGGTCGACGTGGACAGCAACCCCGCCCTCGCCCAGCAGCTCGGCGTGACCTCCATCCCGGCCCTGTTCCTTTTCAAGAACGGCGTCGTCGTGGACAAGATGGTCGGCGCCCGCCCGAAGTCGGACATCGCCGCCTTCATCCGCAAGCACGCCTAAGGGGACGTCCCTCCGGCCAACGAGAAGGCCCGGCAGCGCACGCTGCCGGGCCTTCTGCTTTGGCCGAGGCGCCGAGGAGGCTTACTTCTCGAGCGGGTGCTCCTTCAGGAGGTCGGCCGGCGCGTACTGGCCGCGGGTCCCCAAGGCCTTGCGGACTTCGGCGACCTTCGTGTCCATGACCGGGCCGGCCGTGTTGCCCCACGCCTGACGGACGTAGGTGGCGATGTGGGCGACCTGCGCATCCTTGAGGGCGGCGCCGACGTTGGGCATGTTGCCGTTGTACTTGGCGCCGTTGACCTCGATCTCGCCGGCCAAGCCGACCAGGATGGCCTTGATGAGGCGATCCTCCGCGCCGGCGACCCAAGCGGACTTGGCCAGGGGCGGGAAGGCGCCGGGGACGCCGAGACCGCTGGCCTGGTGGCAGGCGGCGCAGTTGGCGACAAAGAGCTTCTCGCCCTTGGCGGCATCGGGCTCGAACTCGACGGGACCGGTCGAGGCCGAGGCCTTGGGGGCGTTCAGGTCGAAAGCCGTGGAGGCGAAGTCACCGCTGTTGCGGGTGAGGTAGAGACCACCCCAGAAGCCGAATCCGCAGAAGAGGAAGACGATGAAGATCGGGGTCAGGGAGAAACCTTCGCGAGGCTCCTCCTTGTCGCGGGCGAGCTGCGAGTGGACCTCCACGAGGCGGCCGTCGGAGAAGCCGTCGGCGCCGGGACCAGGGTGGCCCTGGGGCGGACGGTTGCGGTCGGGATGACGATTACGGTCGTTCATGGGATCACTGCTTCAGTTTGGCTTCGGGCGAGGAGTAGTCCTGGCGGAGGGACTTGAGGTAGGCCACCAGGGCGGCCGAACGTTCGGCCGTCAGGAAGGCGTAGGGAGGGTGGTTGACGCCGGCCGCCGGGGTGGCGAGGAAGGCGGCGAGCTCGGCGTCGGACTTGGCGCGGGCGCCGTAGTTCGCGAGGTCGGGACCGACGCGGCGCTGGCCGAGCAGGACCTGCGGCTGGAGGACGTAGTCGCGGGCGACGCTCGGACGCACACCGTAACCGCGGGCGACGTCGCTACCCTGGCCGGCGGGACGGACCTGCTGGGTATGGCAGGCGACGCAACCGAGGTCGACGTAGACGGCGCGACCTTGGATGGCGAGGCCGGGCTCACGGGAGGGGAAGAGCGGGCCGCCTTCCTCGGCGGGGGCGCGACCGAGCGAGCCCAGCTGGACCTGGGCGGTGACGAGGAGACCGGACCAGACGGCGGCGACGCAGAAGAAGACGCCGGCGAGGAGGAGATTGAGGTTCTTCATGGGACCGGGATTAGTCGTGGCGACCTTCGGAGGTCGGGGTGGTGGAGGCGAGGATCATGCCGAAGGCGTTGAGGGCGAAGGCCACGTGGCCGACGAGCAGGAGGAAGGCCGCGACGGAGCCGGCGAGCGCCCACGGGGTGGACGGGGCGGACGGCTGGTGGCCGGCCTGCCAACCACCGGCGAGGGCCGCGCCGACGGCGACGAGCAGTCCGAGGAAGGCGGACCAGAAGTGCACGTGCACCAGCTTGGTCGAGGGCCAGAGGGAGCCGGTCAGGCGGGGCAGGATGAAGTAGCTCGCGCCGAAGAGCACCATGGTCGCGGCGCCGTAGGTCAGCAGCTGGACCTGGCCTTCGGCGAAGCTCGTGAACGCGAGGACCGCGCTCAGGTCGCGGGTCGAGAAGACCGCGGCGAGGACGCCGAAGAGGAGGAAGCTGACGACGCCGACGACGACGAAGCGCAGGGTGGTGCTGTTCCAGGACCGGCCCCAACCGCCGTCGACGGACAGCGTGGAGAGGAAGTTGATCGCGAGGACGACCACCGGGACGAGGCCGAGGACGGAAGCCACGACGCCGACGGACTGGAGCCAGACGGGGATCGGGCCGCCGAGCAAGGCGGCGGGGGCGGCCAAGCCGGAGAAGAGGAAGAGGGTCCAGAAGCCGATCGGGGCGAGGTAGTAGTGACCGAGCGGACGGCCGAGGATCTTCGGGACGAAGTAGTAGGCGGCGGCCAAGGCGGAGGCGCCGAACCAGAGGAACAGGAGGTTCTGGACGAACCAAGCGTGGGCCAGGGCCTGCACGGCGCCGACCGTCGGGAACCAGAGCACCATCAGCTGCGCGAGCAGGTAGACCAGCGGCAGGGCGAAGGTGGCGGCGACGATGTACCACTGGGAGACGAAGTGCTGCCCCCCGGACCGGCGGGCGTAGGCGACGATGGACCAGAGCGCGGAAAGCAGGAAGGCCACGAGGAGGACCGGGCCGACCTCGCGGGGCAGGTCGAGCAGGGCGAAGCCGCCGAGGTCGCCGCGGATGACCTGGACCACGCCGTAGGTGAGCGCGAGGTTCCAGGTGGCGCCGCCGAGGGTGGCGAGCCAACCGTTGCGGAACTCGAAGCGGCCCAGCTGGGCCATGATCCAGAAGTTCACCGCGAACAGGGCGTTGAAGCCCCAGCCGTAGACGAAGGTGTCGCGGGCGGCGGCGGCCACGCGGCCATAGGTCGCCGGTTCACAGGCTCCGAGGAAGTCGGGGCGGTGCAGCTTCACGGCCGCGACCAGCGCGAGCACGGAGGCGACGACGAGCCAGAGCACGGCGGAGGTGAAGAAACAGAGGAACGGGCCGCGGAGGCCGGCCTCGGTGCGCGAGAGGCGGGCGAAGCCGGACTCGGGCGGGCGACCGGGCGGACGGGCGGGGCGATTTTCCTGACTCATCTTGGGCGAAGGGTGGGAGGATTATTTGAGGCCGAGTTCGGCGGTGTTCCAGGGGGCGGTGCGGCCGGCGGTGGCGTCGCGCACGGCCTTGACCTGGGCGGGCGTCACGATCGTGCCGCGGTTGCCGAAGCTCTGGCGGACGTAGGTCAGGACGTCGGCGATATCCTGGTCGGACACGCCGCCGACGGGCGGCATCATGCTGTTGAACGTGATGCCATCGACGGTGATCGGCCCCATCAAACCCTGCAGGATGAACTTGATCGGCAGCTCGGGGTTGCCGACCACGATGGGCGTTCCGGCGATCGAGGGGAAGACGGGCGGCAGGCCCTTGCCCGTCGGCTGGTGGCAGGCCAGGCAGGTGCGGGCGTAGACGGCGGCGCCGCGCTTGAGCGTCTCGGCGTCGGCGGCCACGAAGGCGACGGCGACGGGCGCGGGGGCCGCGGCCGGGGCCGCCGGCGCGGGCTTGAACGAAGCGAGGGCCTTCGGGTCCGCGGCGATGACTTCCATCGCGGTCGCGACGGGCACCCGGAACGTGCCGTCGGCGTTGCGGGCGGCGCCGGCGAGGAGGGCCTGCCCTTCCGTCTCGGTCTTGGCGCGCAGCGCCTTCTGGGCGGCGCGGCGCTCGACGTCGGCGTTGGTGCGCGGACGGGTGGCGAAATAGGCGTAGCCGACGACGACGGCGGCCGCG
>JACCED011404322.1_pt1 | contig 13830 bp, 20 predicted proteins | sample 7455021 | NCBI WGS metagenome assembly JACCED01 (sample SAMN15323456, study PRJNA562643) | freshwater metagenome | isolation source: river surface water | place: USA:Blue River Watershed | collected 2017-08-19 | reverse complement strand
TTTGAATTTTCTAGATTACAAAAAAATATTTTAGATGCACATTCTTTATATATTCCAACTGAATCTGCTGTATTTGGACTAAATTATGCACCACTTACTGGGTTTGAAATAAATAGATGTATAGGTGATCTGGATTATTTTAATACTGAGCCAAACCTAACAAGTCAATGTACTAAAAAGATAGTAGATACTTCTAAGAATGTATCGATTTATAAGAATCTATTAGATGATAGTGTTAATATTTTTAACGATGATCTTACAATAACGACTTTAACAGAGTTTGAAAGGATTTCAACATATTCATACAAGTCAACAATTACTGAGAATATAATTAATACTATCAATAAGAACACGATTACGAAACAATTAATAGAAGAATTATTTGAATTGATCAAAATACTAAATACAAATGATCTTGAAGAAGAAGATCCATGTAAAGATGAAAAGAATCAAGAACCTAAAATGGATTTACAACATATTGTTACAAAAACATATGTAGATCAATATAAAAATGATAATGTTGAAACAGTTGCTTCAACAGTAATTGACAATGTATATAAATATCTTAAACAATCAGCATTACATGAGAATTATATTAATAAGAATAAAATTGGTCAAGATTTAGTGACATTAGGTGTTAAAAAAGTTAGAAAATCAAAAGGTTATTTCTATGGTATGGAAGATAGCAATGAAAAAGAGTCTAATTTAATGGATTCTGTATGTAAGCCAGTAATTGATACTCAGTTACAAATAACTCGACAAAATCCAGAACTTGTAATTGATTATTCCAAAGTAGATAAAACTAATTATCAATTACGTCCTTTACCAAGAACTACAAATATCGATTACTCGCTTTTTTCAACTATGAAACCTGGATCATTTATTAAAGTTGAAGGGAAAAGTTCTTAAATACTTTGAAATTATTTAAATATTTATTGGGTTTTAATAATATTTTATGAGTAGTATGAAAACTACTTAAAACTAAATTAAAATATGTTAATTAGAATAGAAGCACTTAGTAACTTACTTGGGTGTTTTTATTCTAAATGGCAGTATAGGAAAGTGGTCAAATCCGTTAACATACTGGCGGCTTTGAAGAGTAATCTTCATTGAAAAATCTGTCTAAACAGGGAACCTCTCATCTAAATATGTCAATATTTTAAAATGAGACAATCCTGTGCTAAATATTGATTGTATATCAATCAATTAAATGCCCAGAGACTAGTGCTACGCACGTAGGGGACAAGCTTATGGTCCTCGAAAAGACAGATACCCTACCAGATAAAAACTGGGGGTAAAGATATAGTCCGTTCTGCATAGTGATATGCAGCTGTTGATTTATAAATTAACGGGTAGAGTGTTGCGAGCTCTACCGAACATCAAATAGACTTAAGATCTAATCCTTTATGGTTCGTCGGTTCGATCCCGACTGCTGCCAAGTAATAAAAAATTATTTTTAATTAAAATCCTGCATCGTTAGGAAAGTGGTCAAATCCGTTAACATATAGCGGCCATAAAGAGTAATCTTTATGGAAAAATCTATCTAAACAGGGAAACTCTCATTAAATATTATTCTTTTAAAATGAGACAATCCTGTGCTAAATGTTGATTGAATATATTAATCAACTAAATGCCCAGAGACTAGTGCTTCGCATGTAGGGGACAAGCTTATGGTCCTCGAAAAGATAGACACCCTACATTTAAAATGAGGGTGATGATATAGTCCGATCTGCATAGTGATATGCAGCTGTTGATTTATAAATCAACGGGTAGAGTGTTGCGAGCTCTACTGAACATAAATGTAGACTCAAGATCTAATCCTTTATGGTTCGCGTGTTCGAATCACGCACGATGCAGCATTTTATTTTAATTTTCGTATTTTCCGAAATGTTTGTTTGACAAGTCTTATTACATCTATATAAGTATCTTTAATATGTAATAAATTACATTCATCATCATATGATATATTTTTTATAAAATCATTATTGGTAAATAATGATTCTATTTTAACCATATCTTCCGGTTTGTCAAAGAAGTACAAATATTTATTCAACCATAATGTTTTATATACAGTACTTTCTTTAGGATATGGATACAGATATAGTATATTACTTTTCTTATCTATATGAGAGTTTGATATTAGATTATGATTATAAAGTACCATTTCTGGTATAATATAAGTTCCTGTTTTATCAGGAAGAAATAACCAATAATAATCGTTATCTCCTAATTTATATAGTATATTATCCTGTCGGTATAATGCAGTAATATAGTATTTATCTATTTTATTATTTCTGGTTTTAGTGTGAATGCAAATTACTTTATCTTGGATTTTAAAACATTTATTTATTATTGCATCATAAACTCTTGCATTACATTCAGGATATTGAAAATCTAAATTTGGAAATAACTGTTCTCTTAATCTTTTAAAATCTTGTTCTTGTCTACATTGAATAGTTATTGGAGTATTTATTTCATTGAATGTAAACTTGACATATTTACTATTATTAAATAATTTTAATAAATATGACGATAATTCTGCTGTTCCAATTTCATAAATATCATAAATAGATTTTTTAATTGATATTGTAATATTATTTGGTATAGTTTTAATATCATTTAATACCCATATTTTATGCATATCATTTTTATCAATATAGAATAATATTACTATAATATTTTTATATTGATTATTAAAATGAAATTTGTAAATATTATGTTTTTTCGATGTTGTTGTTTTTAATTGTATTGGTAACCATATATCTTCTTTTATCCAACTTGGTTTAATAGCAAAATCAGCTAGACAATTTTCAACAGTTAATTTAAAATCAAGAATATCACTACAATATTTTTCTAAACTTTTAATTATTTTATATTCTTGAAAATTGCAATCTAAAATAGGTTTAGGTATATTATAATGACATTCTTTACATAAAAATCCAGTATTACTATGAATAAGATTATTTAATTGTACAATGGTTTTATGGCCGCACGAACTAATAATATCAACATTAGTTTTCGTTGTTTTATATTTTTCTTTGAATTCATCTTCATTCCATGCAAAAGTAACTCCTTTATCTTTACATAATTGTACAATAGATTCAAATGTATATTTAACCATAGTAAAAATAAAAAATAATCTTAAAATCAAATTTTAAAATCAGTCTTCTTTACTATCAATAAACATGAATATTAATATGACTATAATGATTATACAATTTATCATGGCTATATATTTACATGAATGATCATCTGGATCATCTTGTTCCATTACTGATACGACATTTATATCATTAGTAAATTTTTCTATGTAATCAGCCATTACATTTGTTCTGCAAAACGCAACTTCATTCCGTGTTATTTTTACCCGAGTTATTATAGGATTAATAGCGACGTATTTTATATGTTTTTTATTTAGATTAATAGGATGAAGTGATGTATATGACAACATAATATATATTAAGATTGAAATTGTCACAATAATCCAAAGCGTCTCTCTAATAACTCTAAATGAAATTGATTTTAAGTAGTTCTCTTTCGAAGCACCCTAAATGTTTTTTTGGAAATCTTATACTTACAGATTCAATAGATTCATCATCTTCATCATCTTCATGTTTCTGTATTTCAAATTGACGCACGATTTTGTTTAGTTTAAAAGATTTGATATCTACAATATCCATGAACTCATAGAAACTGTCACTTTCAAATTCAATCCATATTTTTCCATGATTATTTTGACAACTGTTTAAGGTACTAAAACCCATATCCCATAACCAATCTAGAACATTTATCAGCTTTTCATCTACCAAATAACCATGTCTACTCTCAACTTGGGGATGGACTGATCTCTTATATAAGCATTGTTTGCAAAATAATCGTCTTCCATAGCATGGAACTCCACAATCATCACAATCGTTGAATTCTACCATTGTTCTTTTAATTGCTGATTACAACCATATAAGATTTTATAACAATCAATTTTTAAATATGATTATTACCCATAGACTAAATACTATACAAAGTGTTTATGAAAACTATTATAAAAATGATAGTTCAACATTTGAAATAGATATCCAAATGACCAAAGATCTAAAACTAGTAGTCTATCATGATGATGTTTCATCCAAATTATATTCCGAGTTATCAAGTAATACACCGTTATTCGAGGATTTTCTGAAGTATATACCAGAAAATATGACAATTAATGTTGAGATAAAGAAATATGATAATAGTGTTATAGCCTTGGAATATATATTGTCAATTACAGAAAAGTATAAACATAGCTATATTTTTTCATCATTTGATAAAGATATTTATGATAAATTAATATCGTTTAATAAAGATGCATGGTATTTAATAAAAGAATCTGAGAAATATTCCAAAGATATACCTTTTATATGTATCTGTAAAGAACTAATTAAAACTATAATTCCTGAAAAACATAAACGAATTACCGTTTATGGATTTAAAAATAATGAAATTCCAACATATGACTTTATTTCAGATTGGATTGTTGATTTTTAATTTTTTTATCACATTCATTGCTCCAGAGTGCCATTTTGCGTTTTGATATCAGAAATTCAATATCTAAAATTAATTCTTTATAATAATCTTCGTCAGATTCATATAGTTTACGTAGTTCGTAAAGTTTATATTTTATTAGTTCATCCATATTTAATAATATGTTGCATGCGTTTAAATATTATTTTTAAATGATGTATTAACATAAACGACTACATCATGTGTATCAATTGTAATTTAATGGCTCCTTTAAATCATTATGTTTGTGAGTTACTAGATATACCTAAAAATCAATATTCAATTGTATCAAACTCTATGGATATATTAGATCATTTAATTATATCTATTTCTTTAGATTATAAACATAACGAGACAACAGATGGTAAACTGACTATCAAGTTGATTCAAAATGATACTAATGAAAGATCAAAAAAAATGATGGAATTATATTTATTTTTAAAGAACAATGATCTATATAAGTATATTGAGACTTTAGTGAAAGAGAATATTTCTCCATCATGTGTTGATCGTAATATTATAAATTATTTATGTTATGAATATTTTGATAATAATTGGGTAAATGAATCTACTACATTAGAAAATTGTAGAATTCCGTTGGATTTGTTAGCATCTGATGTCCAGAGAATGAAATCTTTATTTGGAAAAACACAATATTGTCAGAAAGAAATTATACCGGAAGATTTAGTTAATAAAATAAAATTAACAAGAGAAAAAACGGATTTATATGATTTTCATATGTTGGAAAACCAAAATTTCTACATAAGTTAAAAACTTATAATTAAATTATATCTATATACAAAATTATGGAAAGCTGGAAAGATTTTTTAAATGGTCCGTATTTATCATCTTTTACAAACGAGTCGTGGTTTGAACTATATCAGGATTATGAGGACGATGTCAATGAAAATAAAAAGTTTCTTGAAAATTTATTAGAAGATGGTTTGGACCCAACAGATGCTCTTAAAGAATATTTAATAGTATTACCAAAATGTTTTAAATATTTTATGTGTATTGATGATTATTCGAAAGACTGTTTATTAAATATTTTGATTGAAAGAGGTGCAGATACAACAGATGTTTTAGATTATGCCAATGTAGAATTTGAAATAGGTGATTCTTTTGAATCGACGATATGCGATTATAATATTAGAGGATGGATTATTGCATATTTTCTTAAGAATAATTTATTAACAGCCGACGATTTGGGTACTTATTTTGAATGTGATTGGATTCTATTAGAACCAGAATACTGGGAAGATATTGAAAACCCTGAAGAAGATATCAAATTATCGTGTCTTAAATATCTTAAGTACTGTAGTTTATTATGTATATAACTATATAAATGTTATATTAACTACTTATACAATTTGATGACTCGATGGGAGGCTATATAAATATACTTGGTTATTTTGCAGGTTTTATGTCAACAACTTCCAGTTTGCCACAAATAGTTAAAGCAATAAAGACTAGAAAAACCCAAGATCTATCTTATATTACGATTTCCATGATTATATCCGGAGGTATTTTATGGACATTATATGGTGTATTTTTACACGATTTACCACTAATTATTTGGGATGTAATCCCAGCTTGTTTATATACTTTTTTATTTATTATAAAATATTTATGCGATAATAGGTACTTATTGCCAATGGTAAATACACAGGCTATGTTGCAATCTATTAAAATAGATTCTATTCATGAAGATAGAATTACTAAACAAAATAAGCGCCTGGTTTTTATACATCGTCCAATTCATTATCAATCCCATCATCCTATTCATATACATAGAAGACATTATCCTAATTCAAGATTAATACATTCAAACTCTGTTACAAGTATTTAATTATTCGATTGTTTTTCTTCTGAAATACCATTACCAAAAATCATATTAGTACCAGGTATTTTATTAACATATTTTGCAAAATCTTTATGATATATATCTATTAATGAATCTAATGATTTTACGACTACAACTACTATAAATAATATAATAGACAATGTAATCATTCTTGCTCTCATTGAAACAGGAACAATATCTCCATATCCAATGGTAGTTATTGTTGTAACTACGAAGTAGAATCTATTAAAGAATGCATTTAAAAATGATCTATCATTTTCAGAATCAATTCCTTTAAAATGTGATGCATCTCTGCAAAAAATCATAAATAATGCGACAATAAGTGATAGTATGAATATAACAATTGAAATATTTTTTAAAAAATTTGGTAACATTTATGTTTATAGGATAAAAAACTATCACTAAATAATAAATGTCTACTGTTGAAAAAATTGTAACAGGTGCAACCCCTCAATTACAAAAAATTATTAATATATATACTAAATTTTTACCAGCCTGGACATATCCGTATGTTGGTTTTATTATTGCCGGATCAGTGGTATTTTTGTCATGGTTTGGTGGTAGATTATTCTTTCCAAATTCATCTTTACTAGTTAGAATTTTAGGTTTATGGAGTATTGCATTTGTAGAGTATTCTGTATTAATTCCAACTATTGGTGCATCTGTTGAAGTATTACATATGTCTGAAAGTACTCTTGCAGTATTAATTCATGCAGTTCAATTAACTATGTTTATGATTCTAAACAAGTTCACTCTAAAAGCACCATTTACAATGAAACATGCTATAGCGTTTGCTCTAATGATAGCAGCTGTTTTCATAGCTGCTTTTTAAACCTTTCAAAAATATATAAAGATAAAATGATTTTTATATACAAATGTTGTATATTGTAGCACAGAGAAACGAGCGTAAATATTTTATGAATAGAGAATTAGCATATGATTATACAATCCGTGAGGTACTAAAACATAATATTGATACTTCTAGTTTATATGTACCTGATATCGGTATTGAAATCTATGATACATCTGAAGAACCTATGGTATTTGAGGATTATCTTGTAATTGATAATCTAGAAAAATTTATGTATACAAATGATTATTCATTTGATGATGTTTATATTGAACCCAAACTAGCATATGGTTTGTATAGATCACAACCAATATATGATTTTTAAGTTATTTATCTTTCATATATCCCTCTATTATTTTTGATATATTAGTTAGTATATCAAAATATCTGCCTTTTATAGATTTTAAACAATTAACAATCTCACCATCTTTATTTTTATCATCAAGATGATATAATTCTACATCATCTTCTGGTATATTTCTAGTAATAAAATCGTAACGTTTTATAGCATCGTCATAATTAAAGTATGTTCTAATTATTCCTTGTTTTTCTCTAATAATCCACATTAATTATATTAATTCTATTATTTTTTATATAATAAAAATTGATTATATTTATGAATAACTTCTAATAGACATTAAATTAATAGAGAATATATAAAATGGAAGAGGTAGAAATATATCGATATCCATATGGAAATAAATTTGAATATATTCCTGTGGGTATGACTGATAAAAAATTATTAGTATGTGTAGTTGATGAATATTCATATGATTTTATGGAAATTCTTCCATTTGTACATGAATTAGTTGTCCCACATAGATATATTTCTAGTTCTGAAGCAATACGTTTACTTAATATTAAACTATCATTATTAACTTTAAGTCCAAATTTACATAAACATTTGAATATATCTGATATAGAAGATTTAGTATTAGAAAAAATTAATAAACTACATTAAAATTTTTTACTACTAAATTTAAATGTTTAAAATTGGATTATAAACAGCAACAACATCATTCCAAGCAATTATTTTTCCCCATCCAGCATCATTTTTTGCACCAATATTATTATTTACAATATTTTCTATTCTTTGTATATCATTTTTATCAACTGTTTTTATTTTATCTTTCCAAAAACAAGCATTATTAACAATAATAATATTCACATCTTTTGGTAAAATATTTGTAGTTTGTAAAAGTTTTTTTTCTAACTTTTTTTTCAGATTTTGTTGGTGACGTTTTGTAAAACGCAGATGATAACGCCATTCTGGACCAAAAATTTTATTAATAGCATTATTCAATAGTTTATTTCCATCTTCCAATCGTTTAAATGCTTTGAATCTTCCTGTATATTTTGATTCACATCCCCAAAATATACATTCATAATCTACGTTCATATCTGAAATATACAAGTCTTTTTTTTCAAAATGTACAAGAAACCGACAGCATATATCTATATATGTATAATCATTATCGATGATTTGAACCAATAGATATCCAGATTGTCCATCACAATCTGGTATAAATGTTGTATATTTACAAGTATCTAAACAATAATGTTCACTAAAGTTAAATATTACCGGTTCATTATTTTTTTTCAAAAGCCAGTCAAAATAAGGATATTTACTATTATTTTTAGGATAAATTTTTTTCTTATATGAAGAAGCAGAATAGATGACCGACGAAGCCATTAAATGAGGAGATGATGTTTAGAAGTTATATTTGTATTTGAATTAATGTGATAAACTACATTATAAAAATTATAATCAATTTTTATATAAAATATACAATTTTCATAATTATTTTAACAATTATTTTTTACATGTCGATTTATTATGATCATATTTAGCATTAGTCTTGCTAAATCTTTCCAATCTTTTTGATCAAAATCGTCTGTTCCAACTTTTTCCCACCATTCATTTATTTTTGCAACTATATATGGGAATTTGTTTTTAAGATAAGTCCCACGATCATCCATGAACTTTTCAACTTCTCTTATACATGGATACATCGCTTCATCAAATACTTCATCACAAGGTCTAGGTTCCCATTCTCCATCTTTAAAAACTTTTGCGATTTTATCTCGTTGATTTGATATAGTTAGTGTATGATTTTCAGGATGTTTAGGATCAAAATGAATATCCTTGAGCATTTCAACAAGACCTTCTGCTTTATTTTTCCAATAATCAATTCTACGTAATCTATGTACTAGGTGATAATAATTGTCATTAACTGTTTTCAAAGCTTTCAAAGCTATATATTCTCCTTTGGATATAGTTACTGTATTTTGTTGTGATTTTAATTTACAATTCTTTTCATTATTATGCGATAATAGTGGAGTATATTTATATTTTGTACATTGTAATCGCAATTTTATATTATTAAGTTTATTTAATTTAAAGTAGCATCGATTTATTCTTTTTTCAACTATATTATATCCATTTGGATATAATGTATTATATTTTCGTATGTAATCAGCTTCATAATGTTTACAATCTTCATCAAAACATATTATAATAACTTCAAATTTAAAATTGTTTAATCCAAATTCTTGAAATGCTTTAATTAATTGTGTAGCACCGTGTTTAGTTTTTATACTTTGACTGTGAGCATACCATCTTTGATTAATATCAAATTGTTTGGTCTCACCAATATACATTTTATTATTTATACGATTTATAATACGATATATATAACCCATATTTGATTTGGGATTCAAATATAAAATCATTTTTCAATTTTTATTTCAAGTATTAATAATGTTTCAGCAATTTTGTGCAACAAAAAATATTGGTATTTTGTGTCTGTGGAATTGGTTTATTTGAAATAGTATTTACGGAATTTAAAAATGATAAAATCATTTTAGCAACAAATGCATCACATGATTCCATTTTTACATTGATAAAATACTTTAATCTTAAATCATTAGAAACTTTATTATTTTGGTTTAGTTCTAGCTATACAATGAATAGAACCATCATATTTAATTAAAGATTCTGCATTTATAGGATGAATATGTTCAAAATATTGTTTCCATATAGATATGGCATCCTTTTCATATTCATCATCGTTATAAGTAGGCATGATGACATGATTATTTAATACCAATGCATTAACATAGGTTCTTGTAATATCATCTTTGCCTCTGTTAGGCATTGGCATCTTGATAATATTAATATTTGGAATGTATTTTCTTATTTGTATTAGATTATCCATCATAATATTGTAATTCTCTTCATCTTGTTCAATTTTATATACTCCAGCAAACAATGTATTCTTATTAATCCACATAAGCCACATATCTACATGTCGTGTCCCATCTCTTTTTAGACTTTTAACAATAATAATTTTATTCCAACAACCATAATATTTCAATAGACTTATAGATTTATATGAATTATATTCTAAAACTTTATCAGAAATAATGCATATGCCATTACCATTCGATATTAAATTGCCTCCTTCTATAACTAACTCAATTTTATTAATTGGTATATTAAATCTATAAGAAAAATCATATGGCATTAGATTATCATATTTTCTATGATGTCTGTAATGGATTTTCAAAATATTATATTCATCATTATTTTTATAAAATATGGGCCCGTAATCTCGCATCCATATTGTATCCGTATGATAGTCGGTTATTATTGACTCTTTATATCTATCGTGAATGAATGAATCATTTTTTGTATAATCTGTGATATAAATATAGCTTTTGATACCTATATTATTTGAGACATCTATAATTTTATCCCATATATGATATGTTTCTTTATCATATGTATCAATTGATAAAATGACACCATCAACTGGTGTAGTTTCCAATGGTATTGAATTATAGGCAAACAATGAATATAATAGTGTTAATAATTTAAACATTATAAATAATAGATCTGGATATTTTTATATACTCTGATCTAGAGACATTTAAAAATTAATTTATTTGAATTTTTCTAGAAGGTTTTTTTATAACTTCTTGTTTTGGTAAAACAACTTTTAAGACTCCATTATTCAGTTTAGCATCTACTTGATCAAAGTTTATATTACTAGGTAATTTAAAACTTCTTGAGAAACTATTACATAACCGTTCTTGTAAGTAAATTTTTCCATTATTATCATTTTTTTCATTATTTTTAATACCCGAAATAAATATCACATTATCTTGGTATTCAATATTGATATCTTCGGGCGAAAAACCTGGAACATCTGCATTAATTTCGTAATGATCAGAAAATTCTGTAAAATCCATAGGATTCTTAGCTAATCTAGAATTAGGTAGTGATTCCCATAGTGGAAATGTTATTCGGCGAGTAAGTAATTTGTCGAAATCATCAAAAAAATTATTGTATAGTTGAATATCCATTTTTTGGATAAAAACTTAAAAATTAGCTTTATATATTTTTCATCTCTGGTCGAAATTCATTTTAAAATTATTTAAAGAATCTTTAAATAATAAAAAAAATTGATAGTATCTTAATCAATATTAATTCGCAACACATTATGAAATGGATATGTACGATTATTACCCCGAGGATCTGGACAAGCGTTTCATAGAATTATTTCCAAGTACAGAACTATCTCCAGATATAATAGAATATTTTGGATATGGAATTACAGAACAAGAATATGATATGGTATTTGATGCTGATTTCAAATATTTTGAAGATTGGGATATGGAAATCTCAGAGGAACGTGTTCAATCAATTGGATTCCAAGATTTAACAGATTTTCACACAGTATTTGTAATTGCACATATCTATCGTAATAGGTTATTGTATAATGGACAACAAACATTGCGTGAAATGTTAAATTACTATTATTGGAAAGCAGTATATAATTTTCCATATGACAATATCTACCCTCCCACTGAAACAGGAAATATTTTTGATTATTTAAGGGAGTTTAATATCGAACATCTGTTTATTATAGGATTATCATAGATCTTCTTTAACCATGCACGAAATATGCATATTCCCAAAATATAGTGCACTTTTACATACAATCTCGTCAGTCATAAGTTCTTCTAGTATTTTTTCGTCAATATTATCAAACCAATCTAGAAAATAATCATACGAAAATGTATACTTTTCTTTTTTTATACTGTGTTCAATGGTATATGGAATACGTGTTCTATTTCCATTTACAAAATTCATGAATACATTATAAATAACCATTTTTGCTGCGTCATCAAAGACTACAAATGGATCATCAATTCCCACTAATTTAGGTGTTACATTATATGTACCATGTTCTTTTAGTAGATTTTTTGCTTTATTATATGTCGACCATGTCAAAGTACTAGGACTTTCGCTATAATTACTCATCATATAATACAAACTTTCAAATACATATTTATATATAGAAAAAGTACCATTTTGTTGAAGTCCTTTTTTTAAATCGTAAGAGTTCATTTTTGCTTAAAAAATTGACTATATTCTTATATATCTATTAACTTTAAATCTTTGAAATGCATATTGAAAACGTATTAAATAAGTATCCTGAAGAAATTATACCCATTGGATATGAGTTAAAATTTCTGGAAGATGATATTATAACAGATGATATTAATAAAACAAATATTGAACCTTTTGATGTAGAATTGTATGGTACAAAAAATAAAAAATTTACATTAAATTTATGTAATCATTTACAGGATGAAAATATTAATATAGTTGGAATTGAAATATCTACCAACTACATTACAAATGCTATATGCAGAATTGAGTTAGAATTATCTGGTCAAGTTGTATACTGGATAGATCAGTATACGATAATATTATTATTGAGTTTAATAGATGATGATACAGAATATTTAGATATTTTAAAATATTTTGTTCCTGCATTACCTATTTCTATACTAAAACATGATGTCGAGCTTATATTCACATATAAAACCGAATATATAAAATCAACTGCATGTAAAAAAAAAGAAGAGATACACAAAGTATTTAAATATCACAATTATGATGCAGAATATGAAAGAGATTTTGGCTATAATGAAAAAGCCTTTAATTATATATCAGTACTAAAATACAATGTATTTAGTCCAGAATTAATAATTAAATACACCCAAACTATATTTCCAAAAGATATATCTATACCTATTATTCAGTTATATAGATTATTTGATGGTGTAGATAATGGAAAATTGCAATTAAAAAACACATTATTATTTGGAATAGCTTCTCAGATTATATTTGTAATATGTTCAAGTAGTATAGATATTTCTACAATACCATTCAAAATAACAATGGAAAAAGGAGTTATTGATAATATATATCTAAAACGTAATCAAACATATTCTCATATATATATTTTAGATATGCCAGAAAGAAAAAGTAGAATAAAAGACAAAACAATTGTAATTTCATATCCAGAAAGTGGATATATCGTAGAAATTTATGCAGCATTTACGAATTCAATTACTATAAATGAAAATATAAGACATTTGACATATTTTGTGCATCATTAGTTTTCTTTTATCTAATTAGAATAAAATGGCAGTTAAAATGCAGTCATTATTACCAATTCTGAAACAAAAGAAAGGTTTTCTTATAGCTGTATATACAACA
>JACCED011156990.1_pt1 | contig 13833 bp, 14 predicted proteins | sample 7455021 | NCBI WGS metagenome assembly JACCED01 (sample SAMN15323456, study PRJNA562643) | freshwater metagenome | isolation source: river surface water | place: USA:Blue River Watershed | collected 2017-08-19 | reverse complement strand
GCCGCGCGCCGTCACCGCCGACCACTTCGGCGCTCACGGCACCCAGCCTGCCGGCCCCAGTGCCGCAGGCTTCCCAACGTTTTGCCCCGACAGCCCAGGGCCGTGTGCAGGTGCAATTGGGCGCCTTGCCCACCGAAAGCGCGGCGCAGTCCGAATGGCAACGCTTGCAACGCCGCGCACCGGAATTGCTGGGCAATCGGCGCCCCACCGTCACGCCATTTGAGCGTGAGGGGCAGACGCCGCTCTATCGTTTGCGCACGGGTGGCTTTGCCGATGCGTCCACGGCGCGGGCGTTTTGTGAGGCCATGCGCGGCCGGCAAATTCCCTGTAGCGTGATTGGCGGTTGACCTATCCATGGCGCCTGCACGTGCTGCCATTATCGGTCTGGCCGGGCCGCGCCTGACCTCAGACGAAGCGGCGCTGTGGCGGCGCTGCCCGCCGCTTGGTGCCATTCTTTTCGCGCGCAATATCCAAAACCCCGATCAATTACGCGCGCTGACCGATGACATCCGCGCGGTTTTGGGGGCGGCAGCGCCGATCCTGATTGATCAGGAAGGCGGGCGCGTGGCGCGCCTGAAACCACCGCATTGGCCGGCGTTTCCGGCCGCCGCGCGATTTGAAAACCAACCAGAAATCGCTGAGCGCGCCAATGCGCTGATGCTCGGCGCGATGTGCCGCGATATGGGCCTGGATGTGGTTTGTGCGCCGGTCTTGGATTTGCGCTTACCCGGCGCGCATCAGGTGATTGGGGATCGTGCCTTCAGTGCGGAACCTGCGGAGATTGCGCGGCTTGGTGTGGCCTGCATCGCCGGGCTGCAAGCGGCGGGCTGCATTCCGGTGATCAGACATATCCCCGGCCATGGTCGCGCCATGGCGGATAGCCATCATGAATTGCCGCGCGTGGGCGCCGGGATTGCCGAATTGGCGGAGGATATCGCGCCGTTTCGCGCTTTGGCAGGCAGCGGCGCCTGGGCCATGACGGCGCATGTTTTGTATGAGGCTTGGGATGCGCGCCTGCCGGCGACACTGTCACCCACCATCATCCAACGCGTGATCCGGGGCGAGATTGGCTTTGACGGCCTGCTGATCACGGATGATCTGGCGATGGGCGCGCTTGCCGGCATGGCGAATGATCTGGCGGGGGCGGCGCTTTCCGCAGGCTGCGATGTGGTGCTGCATTGCACCGGTCGGCTTGAGGATGCGGCGGCGCTGCTGCCCGATTGCCCGGTGCTGAGCGATGATGCGCTACGGCGCTTGGCGCTGGCAGATGCGGCACGCCGTGGGTTCGGCGCAGGGGATCACGCGGCGCTGCGCGAAGTGCGGGATGGGGTGCTGGCCGCGCCGGTGGTGGCGGTGAGGGAGGAAGATCCGACGGAGAGATGACCTAGTGCTAGACGTTTTTATTTGACAATAAGAAATAATTTATTAATTCAAATCAGAGGACCTCCTTAAGCGAATTGGATTCGAAATGTCGCTCGGTTGTTGCCCTCTCAGAATGCGGTTTCTTTCTCTATTTTGGTTGGCAATCGCGCTAGTCGGTTGTGGTGAAACGCATAGAGTTGAGCCTCTCGCTAAGGCTCTCGCGCCTGCGCCACCGCCGGACTATTCGGTCGGTGACGAGTTCGTATATGCCATCGCGGGTGGCTCCATGGAAGATATCCATCGCGTCATATCGGTCGACGAAAAAAATGTCGTTTTCGAATCATCGCGCGTATTCGGCACGATCACGCAGCCGAAAGCCTTTTCGAATCCTATCAACTATACGGGCGGGACTTTCGCGCCTCCCTACGAAGTGACTTTAACCACCGACCTTGCTGGGCTCTTTCCGCTCGAAGTTGGAAAATCTGTTTCGGGCGTTGGTTCAGGGCGCGTCAATGCCAGAACATTTTCCGCCGGTTATGGTTGCGATGTTACGCGTCAGGAACGCATCGTCGTCCGCGCCGGGGCATTCGATTCGTTTGTGGTAGATTGCCGATTGCAGCCAGAACGTGGCCCGCTCTCCCGGACGGTCTATTGGTACGCGCCGGAACTCGGCCATTTTGCCGCTGCCAGTCGTCCTGGCGGACACTTCCATGAACTCGCGCGCTATTCCAGGGCGCCGCGTTAACGCCTGGGGACGGCGCGAGACGGCTTTATCCGATGGTGAGTGCCGGGAAGGCTTGGAGAGCATCCTCGATCAGTGCGCCTTCTTCCTGGCTGATCAGGAGCATCTGCGCTTTTTGAGATTTTTTGATGTGCCGCCTGTGCCTTCTGCCAAGGCGCGCGCCCGGCTTAACCGGGAAGCGCTTTGGAAGGCGTGATGCCGTCTTTGCGCGCGCCGGCACCATTGAGTGCCGCGCATGATATTACCAGTTCGCCCAAAATCGTCACCCTTAATTGGATGCCTGTCTCTGTGAAGGGGTGATGCTCGTGCGGCATGAAACGGCAGATGGGCTGGTGGGGCTAAAGCTGCTCTTAAACCCGCCCCCGCCACCCCGCCCAGATCACCGCGACCCGATCCATGACCCCACGCGGCATGGGCACTTCACGCCCTGCCGCCAGCCGCTGCAAATCGCGCGCTGCCAGCACAACGGGCAGGGCAGGCGCGACCAGCGCCTTCGGCACATCACGCGGTGCGGTCCGCAACGCCTCCAAACCCTCAGCGGCCATCTCAGCGCAAAGCGCCGAAAGCGCGGGCTGCGTCGGCGCGCTGATCACTGCCTCGGCATTCAGCCCAGCCGCCGCCAGCCGATCACCCGGCAGCAGGCAGCGCCCCTGTGCGGCATGGGCGGTGACGGATCGTAATACCCCCGCCAAGCCATAAGCCGCGCCAAGGGCGCGGAGCTTTTCGGCTTCCGCGGCACTGCCGCCCAAGGCCAGGCCCGCCGCATAGGCAAAGCCGCCCGCCGTGCCGCGCAGCCAAGCCACGAAATCCACCTCGGTCGGAATGCCGGCTTCCTCGGCCTCTGCCTCTCGCGCGTCAATCATGGCGCCAAGTGCCATGGGGTCCAGGCTGCCGGCGGTGAGGGCGGCGTGCAGGGGGGCGGCAACCTCATGCCGCCGGGCGGATTTGCCGGCCAGCGCTTCGTCCAGCGCATCGCGCCACCATTGCAGGCGGATCAGCGCGGCGAAGGGGTTGCTGGCCGCTTCGCGGGCGCGGGCCAATTCATGGTTGAAGGCGATCAGGGTGAAGATCGCCTCGCGCCTTTCCGGCGGCGCGAAAAGCGCGGCCAGGAAGCGGTCCGGGTCATGGGCGCGGGCAAAGGCCGCAATCGGGGAAAGGCTCACGCCGGCAGATATGCCCGGCCCGGTGGCGCGCGGGAAGGGTGCGGTTGACGCCTGTGCTGGCCCCGCTTACCTCAAGCGCAGCGTTAATCGCTCACATCTGAGGAACGGAGAAACCACCATGGCTTTCAGCCTGCCCGCGCTGCCCTATTCCACCAATGCGCTTGCCGCCAATGGCATGTGCCAGGAAACCCTGGAACTGCATCATGGCAAGCATCACAATGCCTATGTCACGGCGCTGAATGGGCTGATCGAAGCCAAGGGCCTGGCCGGCAAGTCGCTGGAAGCGATCTGCGCCGAAGCGGGCAAGGCGGACGCCGATGGCCTGCCGGTGCTGAACCAGGCGGGGCAGCATTACAACCATAGCTTGTTCTGGCAGGTGATGCAGCCGGGCGGCGGTGGCGACAAGCTGCCGGGCGCGCTGGCCGCGAAGATTGATAGCGATCTGGGTGGCCTTGCCGCCTTCAAGGAAGCCTTCAAGCAGGCGGGCGTGACGCAGTTTGGTTCGGGCTGGGCCTGGCTGATCATCGGCAATGACGGCAAGCTGAAGGTCACCAAGACGCCAAATGGCGCCAACCCGATCTCCACCGGCGAAGGCAAGCCGATTCTGGGCGTGGATGTGTGGGAACACGCCTATTACCTGGATTTCCGCAATGTGCGCCCGAACTACCTGGATAACTTCCTGAACAAGCTGGTGAATTGGGAAGTTGTGGCCGATCTGATGGGCAAGGGTGGTCTTGCTTCGGGCCAGTCTGCTTGATTGGCCGTAGGGCCATGAAAAAAGGCGCCGAGGGGAGACCCTCGGCGCCTTTTTTATGGCCTTTGCGAAGGCTCAGCCCTTGGACTGATCATTCGCCGCTTCAGGGCGCAGCACGCTGCTGATGGTGCCGCGTACCAGGGTGACCTTCACATTGGGGGCGATTTCAGCCTCGATCTCATCCGAGCCTTCCTTCACCTTGCTGATGGTGGCGACAATGCCGCCCGCAGTCACCACGCGATCATTGCGCTTCAACTGCGTCAGCATTTCACGATGTTCCTTCATCTTCTTCTGCTGGGGGCGAATCAGCAGGAAGTAGAAGACGACAAAAATCAGGATCAGCGGCAGCAACTGCATGACAACAGCGGCGGTGCCGCCAGCGGCATCCTGAGCATAGGCGGGCGCAATGCCAAAAAGGCTATTCATGGTCCGGCTTTCATTCTGGTGACGTTGGTGGGGAAACTAGCGGCCGCCCCCTTCCCGTCAATAGCTTCCCGGCTTATTCCGCGCCGCCATGGAACATTCACCGCTTCTCCCCACCCTGACCCGTATCGCCGAGGCTCTTGAACGCCTGGCCCCGCCACCGGCCGCCGCGCCGGATCTTTCCGGGGCGGATGCCTTCATCTGGCATCCCGAACCCGTCGCCCGCCTGGCCCCTGTGCCAAAAGTGGCCGCGGTACCGCTTGAACTGCTGCAAGGCGTCGATCGGCAAAAGGATATCCTGCTGGAAAACACGCTCCGCTTCGCGCGCGGCTTCAGCGCCAATAACGCCATGCTGTGGGGGGCGCGCGGTACCGGCAAATCCTCTCTGGTGAAGGCGGCCCATACTGCGGCCAATCGCGAAGTCCCGGGCAGCCTGGCGCTGATTGAAATTCATCGTGAGGATATCAAAAGCCTGCCGGAATTGCTGCGTTTCCTGCGCGCGGGGTCGCGCCGCTGCCTGGTGTTTTGCGATGATCTTTCCTTCGAAAAGGAAGATGCTGACTACAAGGCGCTGAAATCCGTGCTGGATGGTGGCATTGAAGGCCGCCCCGCCAATGTCCTGTTTTATGCGACATCAAATCGGCGTCATCTGATGTCGCGCGATATGATTGAAAATGAGCGGAGCGCGGCCATTCACGGTGCCGAAGCGATCGAGGAAAAAGTATCCCTTTCGGATCGCTTCGGTCTTTGGATCGGCTTCCACAACGCCAATCAGGATACGTTCTTCGCCATGATCGAAGCCTATGCGAAGCATTTCGGCCTGGGCGTGAGTGTCGAAGACCTGCATGCGCAGGCGGTCGAATGGTCTGTCACGCGCGGGTCGCGTTCAGGGCGCGTCGCCTGGCAATTCATCCAGGATCTCGCCGGCCGGATGGGCGTGAATATCGAAGGCTGAGGAATAGGGCGCGGGTCGGTTCAGCCGATCCGCGCCATGCCCCCCATATAGGGGCGCAACACTTCCGGAATGGCGATGCTGCCATCCGCCTGCTGATGGGTTTCAAGCACCGCAATCAGGGCCCGCCCAACGGCAACGCCAGAGCCATTCAGCGTATGGAGGAAGCTGGTGCCCTTGGCATCCTTGGCGCGGTAGCGCGCGCCCATGCGGCGGGCCTGGAAATCCCGGCAATTGGAACAGGATGAAATTTCCCGCCAGGCGCCTTGGCCAGGCAGCCAGACTTCCAGATCATAGGTGCGCGCGGCGCCAAAGCCGGTATCGCCGGCACAGAGAATGATCCGCCGCCACACCAGGCCCAATTCCGTTAGCACACGCTCAGCGCAGCGGGTCATGCGTTCATGCTCGGCTTCGCTGTCTTCAGGCTTCACGACGGAAACCAGCTCCACCTTGGCGAATTGATGTTGGCGCAACATGCCGCGCGTATCGCGCCCGGCACTGCCCGCTTCAGACCGGAAGCAGGGTGACAGCGCGGTCAGGCGCAAGGGAAGATCGGCTTCCGGCATGATTTCCTGCGCGGCGAAATTGGTCAGCGGCACTTCCGCGGTCGGGATCAGCCAGCGCCCATCGGTGGTACGGAACAGATCCTCGGCGAATTTCGGCAATTGGCCGGTGCCATACATGGTCGCGTCATTCACCAGAAGCGGCACGGCGCTTTCGGTGTAGTCATGCGCTTCCGTGTGCAGGTTCAGCATCCATTGCCCAAGCGCGCGTTCCAGCCGCGCGAGCGGGCCCTTCAGCACTGTGAAGCGCGCGCCGGCCAGTTTGGCGGCGGTCGAGAAATCCATCAGCCCAAGCGCTTCGCCCAATTCGAAATGCTGCTTCGGCTGAAAGGGAAATTCGGGTGGCGTGCCATGCTGATGCTGCACCACATTGGCGCTTTCATCGCGCCCATCGGGTACTTCGGCATCCAGAATATTGGGCAGCGCTTCCAGCAGTGCCTGTTGCGCGGCTTCCGCCTTGGCTGCCTCCGCTTCCAGGGATGCCATTTCATCGCGCAAACGAACCGCTTCGGCTTCCAGCGCCGCCGTATCGGCGCCCTGGCGCTTGGCCATGCCGATATCCTTGGAGAGCGCATTGCGCCGCGCCTGCTTTTCCTGCAGCGCGGTCTGGGCCGCGCGGCGGCTTTCATCATGCGCCAGAATGGCCGCGGCAACTGGGAGGGCGCCGCGCCGTGCCAGCGCCGCATCGAAGGCGGCCGGGTCGGCACGCAATTGCCGGATGTCATGCATGGTGTGGATCCTTCAATGGGATCGTTATGTTTTGGTGGTCTCGTCCGTTGACTTCCGGGCCATCCAGCCCGCCGCCAGGATGGAGATTTCATAAAGCAGGATCAGAGGCACGGCCAAGCCGATCTGGCTGATCACATCAGGCGGCGTCAGGATTGCCGCCGCGACAAACATGCCAACAATCGCGTAGCGACGGCCCTTTTTCAGGCTTTCCACATTCAAAATGCCGACCCGACACAAAAGCGTGAGCAGAACCGGCAATTGGAACGCAATACCAAAGGCCAGGATCATATGCATGACGAGCGAGAGATATTCGCCAACCTTCGCTTCCAATTGCACCGGAATACCGCCTGAGCCTGGCGGCGTTTCGAAGGAGATGAAGAACTGCCATGCCAAGGGGAAAATGAAATAATAGGCAAGCGCCGCGCCCATGATGAACAGGAACGGCGAGGCGATCAAAAAGGGCAATACGGCGCGCTTTTCACTGCGGTACAGGCCGGGCGCCACAAAAAGCCAAAGCTGCGTCGCCCACATCGGGAAGGAGAAAAACACCGCGCCGAAAAACGCCACCTTCAAATAGGTGAAGAAGGCTTCATAAAGCGCAGTGAAAATCATGCGCCGATCACCGCCACCCTGTTTGCTGAGGATATCCGCAAGCGGCTGGGCCAGAAACGCGTAAATCTGCGCCGAGAAATAATAGCAAATGGCGAAGGCAATGCCGAAAGCACCGACGGCCCAGAGAAGCCGCATGCGCAGCTCCTTCAAATGGTCCATCAACGGCATGGGCTTGTCGTCGATCTGATCGTCATCCCGGGTGGTGGACACGGAAATTCCTCAAACGCTGGCGGCGGGTGGGGTGGATGACGAAGCGGGCGGCGCCGGCGGTGCTTCGGGCGCGGGCGGCAAGGGGGCAGCGAAGCGGGCCACGGTAGGCGGCACGAAAGCGGGCGCATCCGGTGCCGGGGGCAGGGGCGGCGGCACATAGGGCTCAGGCGTGGGCGGCATGAAGGTATCGCGCAGCGGATCATCCGCCAGGGTTTTGCGCACCGTGCCATCCGCATCCACGGCTTTTTCGATTTCGCCCTTGATATCGAAGCTGCGGATTTCGTTGATGGTGCTTTTCATTTCCTGGATGGAACTGCGCACATCATCCAACTTGGCTTCACGCACCAATTCATCGGCCTGTTGCTGGAATTCCCCCGCCATGCGGCGCAGCTTCTGGATGCCTTTCGCGACCCCGCGAATGGCTTCCGGCAAATCCTTGGGGCCAATGACAACAATGGCCACCACCGCAATCACGGCGATCTCTGACCAGGCGAGGTCGAACATGCGCTCCTTTGCCCGCCGGCTTCATCCTGACGGGGAAGGCTCCGTTAGCAGGAAGCGCGCGATGCGCCAATGCACCCCCGGCGCCATATCGCGTCGGCCGCCCTTGTGCTCAGCCCGGGCGGCTCATTCCTCCGTGCGGGGGAAGACAAAGGCCCGTTCTGGGTCAAGCGCCACGGCTATTCTTTCGCCGCGCTGCAGCCTGCGCCCCGGGGGCAGGCGCGCATGCAAATGCAGCAGCCCACCCGCGCCATCGGGCAGGGCCAAATGCGCCAAGGTGGTGGAACCAAGCAGCCGGAAGGCTTCCACCTCCACCATCTGGCCTTCCTGGCCAAGCCGCAAACCTTCGGGGCGAATCAGCACCTCAACCTCCGCCCCATCGGGGAAGCCGGGCGCGGCAAGGCTGCCCAGGGCGGTTTCGGCCTGGCCCGCACTGATCCGGGCGGGCAGGCGGTTCACTTCCCCCAGGAACCCCGCAACGTAACGGTCACTCGGCGCCAGATAGAGCGCCTCTGGCGTTCCAACCTGCAGAATCCGGCCCTCACGCATCAGGGCGATGCGATCGCCCATGAACATGGCTTCTTCCGAATCATGCGTGACCAGAAGGGTGGCGATTCCCGCTTCCTGCAGCACATGCAGCGTGTCGTCGCGCACCTGTTCACGCAGCCGCGCATCCAGGCTGGCGAAAGCCTCATCCAGCAGCAGCACGGCCGGGCGCGGTGCCAGGGCGCGGGCCAGCGCCACGCGCTGCTGCTGCCCGCCCGAGAGCATATGCGGAAAAGCATTCTGAAAGGCTTCCAGCCCGACCCGTGCCAGCGCATCCATGACGCGCCAAATCCTTTCGCCACGCGGGGCGAAGCGCAGGCCGAAGGCGACATTTTCGGCCACGGTCAAATGCGGGAATAGCGCGTAATCCTGAAACACAAAGCCGATATGGCGCGCTTCCGGGGGCACTTCCTGCCCGGGGGCCGCAATCAGCTTGTCGGCGATATCAATACGGCCATGCTGCAGCGGTTCCAGCCCCGCCGCGAGGCGGAGCAAGGTCGTTTTGCCGCAGCCCGAGGCACCCAGCAGGCAGACGATCTCCCCCGCCGCCACGGTCAGATCAATGCCGGCCAGAACCTCCCTTGCGCCATAGGCATGGCGGATATCGGCAAAGCTGAGGCTCACTGGGTTTCTTCAGCCGGGGTGTTCATCGGGGTTTCGGGTACTTCATCCGCCTCGGGCGCCGCATCCGCTTCCGCTGCGGGGGCAGGGGTCATGCCAGGCAGCACGGGACCGGCATCGCCCGAGACCAATTCTTCCTTGCGCGGCAGGTCACTCAAGGATTTCAGGGAGAATTGTTCAAGAAATTTCGGCGTGGTGCCCCAAAGCGTGGGCCGCCCCGGCACTTCCCTGCGCCCGCGTGGCGCGACCAGACCGAGATCGAGCAGGGATTCGAGCGTGGTCTGCGCCAGGGTGGCGCCGCGAATTTCTTCAATCTCACCGCGCGTGCAGGGCTGGTGATAGGCAATGATGGCGAGCGCTTCCATCGCCGCGCGTGGCAAGCGCCGGGGTGATTCCACAACCTTGGTCAGGCGCGGGGCCAGATCGGCCGCGGTGCGGAAGGTAAAGCCGCCGCCAATTTCAACCAGGGTCACGCCGCGCCCGGCATAGATTTCCATCAGCGCGGCGCAGGCCATGGTCGCTGAAACGCCTTCCGGCAGGACCGTGGCCAGGGTCTGGGGCGAAACCGGCCGGTCCGCGGCGAAAATCAAGGCTTCGGCAATGCGCACCGCGAGCGTGAGGGTCGCCGCATCCGGCGCTGCCTCGGACGGGGAGGCTTCGGGGGCGTTGGCTTCTGGGGGGGAAGCCTCAGGCGTCGTTGTCGCCGTTTCCACAGCCTCAGGGGGCGTCCCTTGGGCTTCCGGCATATCAGCCTGTTCGTTCATCGCTGCCCCCTTCTTCGGCCCGCCGGCGGATCATGATGGGCCCGAAAGCCGCTTCCTGGCGCAATTCTATCCCGCCGCCACGGGCCATTTCCAAGCCTGCCACCAGGGTGCTGGCCAGCGCGGCGCGGTGTTCAACCGGATCACCAAAGCCTTCGGGCAGAAAACTCCGCAATTCAGACCAACTCGGCAGGGCACCAACCAGGCGCGTCAGCCTCTCAAGCGCTTCCTGCACCGTGAAAAGCTTGCGCGGCTTCGGGCGATAGGGGCGGGCGGCCAAGGCCCGGCGCCGACCGGCCACATAGGCCTGCAATAGCGCGGGCAGATCCGCGGCAATGCCCGAACGGTCTTCCACCTTGAGCCGTTCCGGGGCACCACGCGCGAAGACATCATGTCCCAGCCAGGGGCGGCGATTGAGCCAAAGCGCCGCCGCGCGCATGCGTTCCAGCGTGGCGAGGCGATCTGTCAGCGCTTCGGCCAGTGCTTCGGCGTCTTCGCCCTCGGCTTGTTCGGGCGGGATCAAGAGGCGGGATTTGAGCCAGGCGAGCCAGGCCGCCATGACCAGCCAATCGGCGGCCAATTCCAGGCGCACCCGCCGCGCCCCTTCAATGACCGCCAGATATTGTTCGACCAGCGCCACGATCGACAGCTTGGCCAGATCGACCTTCTGCGCCCGCGCCAGTTCCAGCAACAGGTCAAGCGGGCCTTCATAGCCGTCAAGGCGCAGCTGTAGCGAGGATTCGCTCATGATTCCCTATCCATGGCCGGAGAGCATGAGGACCAGATCGAAGCCCGGCGCAACCACCCCACGGAAAAACCAGCCCATCGGATCATAGCCGGGGATGATGGCGGGCAATAGGAAAAGCCCGAACATCACAATGAGCAGGCCATGGGGTTCAAGCCGGGCGAGGGCCAAAGCGGGGCCACGAGGCAGCAGGCCAACCGCGATCCGCCCGCCATCCAGCGGCGGGAGGGGGAAAAGATTGAATAGGCCGAGTACGAGATTGGCCAGAATCATCAAGCCGACGGCCCGATAGAGGAAACCGGTGCCCTCCTGCCCGAGTGTGGCGGCCCAAGGCGCGATGGCATGGGCCAGCAGCCCCGCCAGCAGCGCCAAGGCGAAATTGGTGGCCGGGCCCGCCGCAGCCACGGCCATCATACCAAAGCGCGGGTTGCGAAGCTGCCAGATATTCACCGGCACCGGCTTGGCCCAGCCAAACATGGTTTCCACCCGCCCGAGCGCCAGCAACTGGGAAATCAACAAAAACCCCGGCAGCAGGATGGTGCCGACCAGATCCACATGCTTGAGGGGATTGAGGCTGATCCGCCCAGCCCGTTCCGCCGTATCATCGCCAAGCGCCCGCGCCGCATAGCCATGCGCTGCCTCATGCAGCGTAATGGCCATGACGGAGGCGAAGACCGAAGCCGCCAATTCGGGCAGCCAAACGGGCATGGGGGTCTCCCTGCGGGTTGGGATGCCGGGATAGACGGGAAGGGGGCTATTTGGGAAGTCGACGCTACATTCTAGGCCCGCTTGCGCTTCTTCACTGGCGCTGGCGCGGCTTCCCGCAACAAGGGGGCGAGGAAGCGCCCGGTATGGCTTTCAGCAACCGCCGCGATATCCTCTGGCGTGCCTTCCGCCACCAGGCGCCCGCCGCCTTCGCCGCCTTCCGGGCCCAGATCCAGCACCCAATCGGCGGTTTTGATCACTTCCAGATTATGTTCAATCACCACCACCGTATTGCCGGTATCCACCAGCGCATGCAGCACTTCCAGCAATTTGCGCACATCTTCGAAATGCAGCCCGGTGGTGGGTTCATCCAGGATGTAAAGCGTGCGCCCGGTGGCGCGGCGCGATAATTCCTTGGAAAGCTTGATGCGCTGCGCTTCCCCGCCTGAAAGCGTGGTCGCCTGCTGGCCGAGATGGATATAGCCAAGCCCGACCTTGCGCAGCACGGAGAGTTTTTCGCGTATGGCCGGCACAGCGGAGAAAAACTCCTCGGCCTCTTCCACCGTCATGTCCAAGACATCTGAGATGGATTTGCCGCGGAATTTCACATCCAGCGTTTCGCGATTATAGCGCTTGCCCTTGCAGGTATCGCAGGTGACATAGACATCGGGCAGGAAGTGCATCTCGATCTTGATGACGCCATCACCCTGGCAGGCCTCACACCGGCCGCCCTTCACATTGAAGCTGAAGCGGCCGGGCTTGTAGCCGCGTGCGCGGCTTTCCGGCAATTCGCTGAACCAATCGCGAATGGGCGCAAACAGCCCGGTATAGGTGGCGGGGTTGGAACGCGGCGTGCGGCCAATCGGCGATTGGTCGATATCGATGATCTTATCGAGGTGATCGAGCCCTTCAATACGATCATGCGGCGCGGGTACTTCCGCCGCCCCCATCAGCCGGCGCGCGGTTGCCTTGTACAGCGTTTCAATCACGAGCGTTGATTTGCCACCGCCGGACACGCCCGTGACACAGGTAAAGGTGCCAAGCGGTATGGCGGCTGTCAGATCGCGCAAATTATTGCCGGATGCCCCAACCACGCGGAGCTGACGCTTGCGGTCAATCTTGCGGCGGGCGGCCGGCACTTCAATGCGCCTGACGCCAGATAAATACTGGCCTGTAAGGCTTGCGGGATTGGCAGACACTTCGGCGGGGGTACCTTGCGCCACCAATTGGCCGCCGCCTTTGCCCGCGGCGGGGCCGATATCGATCAAATGATCCGCGCAGCGGATCGCATCCTCGTCATGTTCCACAACCAAAACGGTATTGCCGAGGTCGCGCAGCCTTTTGAGCGTGCCGAGCAGCCTTTCATTGTCGCGCTGATGTAGCCCGATGGAAGGTTCATCCAGCACATAAAGCACGCCCGTAAGGCCAGAGCCGATTTGCGACGCCAGGCGAATGCGTTGCGATTCCCCGCCTGACAGCGTGGTGGAAGACCGCGCGAGGGAGAGGTAATCCAGCCCCACATCCACCAGGAATTGCAGGCGATCATTGATTTCACGCAGGATGCGCCGGGCGATATCCCGCCTTTGCGGGGTGAGCGTTTCCTCAACACGGGCGAACCAGGCGCGTGCCCGGTCGATCGGCAAGGCCGAGGCTTCGCCGATATGGCAACCCGCGACCTTTACCGCCAAGGATTGCGGCTTGAGCCGATGCCCGGTGCAGGCCGCGCAGGGCTTTTCCGCTTGGTAGCGTGACAGATCCTCTCGCACCCAAGGGTTATCGGTTTCGCGAAAGCGCCGTTCCAGATTGGCGATGACGCCTTCGAAGGGTTTTTTCACCTCATAGGCGCGCAGCCCATCCTTGTAGCGCAGCGTCACCACCTCATCGCCGGTGCCGTGCAGAATGGCCTGCCGCACCTTTTCGGGCAGTTCCTGCCAGGGCGTCGTCATTTTTACTTTGAAATGCTGGGCCAGGCTTTCCAGAGTCTGGTCGTAATAGGGGGAAGAAGCGCCGGTCCAGGGCATGATGGCGCCATCCTTCAGCGCGACATCATCCTGCGGCACGACCAATTGCGCGTCGAAAAAACTCTCCGTCCCAAGACCATCGCAGGCGGGGCAGGCCCCATGCGGCGAATTGAAGGAGAAAAGGCGCGGTTCGACTTCTTCAATGGTGAAGCCGGAAACCGGGCAGGCGAAGCGGCTGGAAAAGACCGTGCGTTCCCCGCCATCGGCGTTTTCGGCATAGGCAATGCCATCGGCCAAACCCAGCGCCGTTTCAAATGAATCCGCGAGCCGCTGCATGATGCCATCACGCACCACAATACGGTCCACCACCACTTCGATATCGTGCTTGAGCTTCTTGTCGAGCTTGGGGGCTTCCGCGATTTGATAAAGCTTGCCGTTGATCTTGACGCGTTCAAAGCCGCGGCGCTGGAATTCGGCCAATTC
>JACCED012183249.1_pt1 | contig 13835 bp, 10 predicted proteins | sample 7455021 | NCBI WGS metagenome assembly JACCED01 (sample SAMN15323456, study PRJNA562643) | freshwater metagenome | isolation source: river surface water | place: USA:Blue River Watershed | collected 2017-08-19 | reverse complement strand
CATCGCGCGGCTCGTTCCGGACGACTCGGTCGCCGCGCGCTGACCCTTTGCCACGAAAGGGGTCTTCTTCGCCAAGGGACGCGGTGCGGGGCCATGGCGCGATGCGATCGTTGCGGCGTCTGCCGCCGCCATGAATGCCGTCCTTCCGTCAGGCCCCTTTGATGCTGCGGCGACCTCCGTCGCCTTCGGCTCCCTCGCGCTCATAGATCCCGGTCGGTGGGCGCTGACCGCCCGCCGCGACGACCTGCTCGTGGGAGCCGCGGGCGGCGTTTTCATGTTGTTCTTCCTCTGGCTGATCATCCGCGATGCGGCGAAGACGGAGCCACCGGATGAGGGTGAGAGCGTCCATTGAGGCCACTTCGGGCCCAAGTCCGCGGTACGGTCGAAGAACGAACCCGTTCCGATCTTCGCCTGCGGAAACAGATAACGCTTGGACTCTTTTCACGGAGTGGACCTTTCCGGCGGGGTCAGGGCGTTCATAGTTTGAAACCGCGTGGTTTCCGGTTGTGGTGGGGCCGTAGTTCCCCGCCCTCTGTTGCCCCAACGTCCGTTTTCCCCATGAGAACTCCACCCCTCCTGTTCATCTGCCTGCTCGCCTTCGCCGGCACCGTCGGTGCCGCCGACTCTCCGGCCATCCTCTCGCGCGGCTTCATCTATGAGCGCGCGCCGTTCCCGCAGTGCCATGCTTCCACGATCGAGGAGGCGGCGGGCGGCGGGCTGGTCGCGGCGTGGTTCGGCGGCACGCGCGAGAAGCACCCCGACGTGGGTATCTGGGTCTCGCGACTCGAGGGCGGCCGCTGGACGGAGCCGGTCGAGGTCGCGAACGGCGTTCAGTACCGCCGTCCCGACGGTTCCGTGGTCCGTCACCCGACCTGGAATCCCGTGCTCTTCCAGCCCCGCACCGGCCCCTTGCTGCTCTTCTACAAGTGCGGGCCCACGCCCGAGACCTGGTGGGGCATGATGATGGATTCGGCCGACGGCGGCCGCACGTGGTCGCAGCCGCGCCGGCTGCCCGAGGGCATCCTCGGTCCCATCAAGAACCGTCCCGTGCAGCTGGCCAACGGCGACATCCTCTCGCCCGTGAGCACCGAGACCCCGGAGCGCATGAGCAAGTGGGCGGTGCATTTCGAGCGCACGCGAGACCTGGGCCGCACCTGGGAACTGATCGGGCCCGTCAACGACGGCGAGGCGATCCGCGCCATCCAGCCGAGCATCCTGTTCCTCGGGGGAGACCGGCTCCTCGCGATCGGCCGCTCCCGGCAGAACAAGGTCTTCGAGGTGGAGTCGGCCGACGGCGGCACGACGTGGAAGCCGATGACGCTCGGTTCGCTGCCGAATCCGAACTCCGGCACCGACGCCCTCACGCTGCGCGACGGCCGCCACCTGATCGTCTACAACCACATCCCGGGCGAGCCGGGCAAGTGGGGCGGCAAGCGGTCTCCGCTCAACGTCGCGGTCTCGCGCGACGGCCGCTCCTGGCAGGCGGGCTTGGTCCTCGAGAACGAGCCCGGGGAATACAGCTACCCGGCCGTCATCCAGGCCAAGGACGGTCGCGTGCACATCACTTACACCTGGAAGCGGGAGCGGGTCAGGCATGTCGTGGTGGACCCGTCGCGCCTGGCTCCGCGCGACTACGTCGACGGCGGCTGGCCGCCGTAGGTCGCGAGTGAGTTTGGCATCGCCGGCGCGCGGATTCGGTCCCATCAGGGGCCGCTCTTCGCCATGCCAAGCCTCAATCGCGCTTCCCGCTCACGCCCGGTCCTTTTGTTCCCGGCCGCCCTGATCTTGTCCGCCGCGGCCTGCTTCGCCGCCCAACCGGCCCCCGCCGGCGGCCCCGCGTCCCCGGTGGCGATGGAGGCCGTCGAGGTCCTGGGTTCCCGGATCCCGCGCACGCAGGTCGACGGGCCTTCGCCCGTCTCGGTGTACAACGCTGAGGAGATCCGCTCCACCGGCGCGATGAACCTCGCCGACTTCATGCGCACGCTGCCGCAGACTTACAGCGGCGTGGGCGCGGGGCGGAACAGCGCCCCGGATGACCTCAACATGGCGGCCGGCCAGCGCACCGAGAATGCCCTGCCGTCGATTCCTTTCACCGGCGCCAGTCCCACGCTGGCGACCAACTCGCCCGTGCAGACCGGCGTCTCGGGCGTCAGCCTGCGCGGACTCGGCTCCGGCTCGACGCTGGTGCTGGTGGATGGACGCCGGGTGGCGCAGGCGGGAGAACGTAACCGTGGATCGACGACCGGTCAGGGCTTCGTCGACCTGAACACCATTCCCCTCGGGCTCATCGAGCGCGTGGAGATCATCACCGACGGCGCCTCCGCGATCTACGGCGCCGATGCGGTGGCGGGCGTCATCAACATCGTCCTGAAGAAGTCCTGGGTCGGCACCGAGGTGAGCGGATCCGTGAAACTGCGCGAGCATGGCGGCGCGCGTGAGCGGCAGGGCACGGTGACGACCGGTTTCTCCGGTGCGGGCGGCAAGTTGCGCGGTACGCTGGCGGTCGATTACTACGACCGCGATCCGCTCTATGCCTCGCAGCGGGCCTTCTCGAAGCGGATGGACCATCGCACGCGGATCCAGGGCTACAGCCCCACCACCGGCGCGCCGGTTTACGGCACCGACCAGCGCATCCAATGGGGTTATCCCGCCTCCGTGCAGGCGACGGCCACCACCGGTTTCGCCTCGGTCCCCGGCGTCCGCGTCCTGCTCGCCCCGGCGGGCTCGGCCTCCACGCCCGCCATCGCCGCGTTCGAGCGTCGCACGACGAATGATCCCGGACAGACCGGCACCGCGATCATCGCCCAGGGGCAGCGCATCACCAATCCTGCCGAGTGGACGCAGCTGGTCTCCGCTGCGGAAAGGCGCGGCGTGACGGGCACCGCGAGCTACCAGTTGCCGAACGGGATCGAGGCCTACGGCACGGTGAGCGCGACGCAGTCCCGCAGCATGGCGAAGACGCTGCCGGCCTATGTCGCCAACGTGGCCGTCTCCGCCGCCAACAACATCTTCGGGGAGAACATCTCCTTCGGCATGCTGCTGCCCCAGTGGGGCCAGGTCTCGCAGCGGACGAAGACCGACTCCACGACCCTCACCTTCGGCGTGCGAGGAAAGTTCCTCTCCACCTGGCGCTGGGATGCCGGCTACCGCTGGCAGGACCAGAGGTATTTCTCGATCAGCCGATCCTTCAACCAGGTCGCGTTCAACGCCTTCGCCAACAGCAGCGACCCGGCGCAGCGTTTCAACCCGTTCATCGACGAGCGGGTTCCCGGCGCGCCGAACCAGGCCGCGCTCCTCGAGCAGGCGGCGCTGTACCCGACGGCCGACGGCCGCTCCGGGCTCGAGAGCGTCGATTTCACGGCCAACGGAGAGCTGTTTTCCGTCTGGGGCGGCCCGGCCCGCATGTCGTTGGGTGCCTCCTACGATCGCGACAAGAACACCAACATCGCGGTGACCTACGCCGGTTTCCCGGTCGTCGCGACCACCACGCCCTACACCGGCAAGCGCATCACGCGGTCGGCCTTCGCCGAGCTGCAGTTGCCCTTCGTGGGAAAGTCCAACCGGATCCCGCTGGTGGAGCGGTTCGAGGCCAACCTCGCGGGCCGGGCGGAGCAAATCACCGCCCAGGAGGGCAGCCGGGTGCCGAAGCTGGGCCTGACCTGGTCGCCCTTCCGTTCCCTGCTGCTCCGGGGCAGCCACTCCGAGGGCTACCGCTCGCCCGGTCTTACCGAGAACCGCCGCCCCAACACCACCACGACGTCGACGGTCAACGATCCTTTCCGCGGCAACGCCCCGACGCCCGTCACGCTCGTGACCCGGCCCAATCCGGATCTCGCGGCGGAGACCTCGACCAACCGCTTCCTCGGGGCCGTGATTGAGGCCCCGTGGGCCAAGGGCCTCTCGCTGTCGGCGAATTATTACCGCACGGAGCAGCGCAACGCCATCCAGTCGCTCTCCTCGACCGTGATCCTCAACAACCCCGCGCTCTTCCCGGGGTTGGTCGTCCGGAATGCGCCGACCGCGGCCGATACCGCGGCGGGCCTGCCCGGCACCATCAACACGCTCTTCGTGCAGTACGTGAACTTCGGCGTCATCCGCAACGACAGCGCTGACTTCGGGGCCGACTACCGCCTCCCGTCGGAGCGGTTCGGCCGCTGGCGCCTTTCCGTCAACGCCGCCAAGACCATCCGCCAGTCGCGCCAGCTCACGGTCGGCGCGGCGCCGATCAACGACGTGGGCGACACGTACTCCAGCCCGCGTTGGAACATCTCCTCCTCCCTCAACTGGAGCCGTGGGCCGTGGGGAGCCTTCGCGTCCCTGAGCTACATGAGTGGTTTCGACACGAACCAGGCGGGCGTGACCCCGAGCAGCTACAAGACGCCGGCCATGCAGCTCATCGACGTGCGCGGGACCTACGAGTTCAAGCGCCCGGTCTGGGGGCGTTTCGGCAAGGGTGTGCGTCTCGGGCTTGGGATCGCCAACGTCACCGACAAGGAGCCGCCGTTCTTCAACAACATCTACGGTTTCAACGCCGGCCTGCACGGGCGCTGGGCCTTCGGGCGCACCTTTGAAACATCCTTCGCCGTTCCCTTCTGAGCTGAACCCTGAGCCCGCCGTCGTACGTCAAGCCACTCCCGTCTCCCCTTCATGAATCACTCCTTCGCGACCTCACTCCCGGCCATCCTGGCCGCCGCTTTGCTGCCGCTGGCCTCCAGCCTGCCGGCCCAGACGGCCACCGTGCCGGCGACGCCCATGCGCGCGGCCCCGTCCGGCGCGGCCGCCGCTCCTGCCGCGCGGCCCGCCACGCTCGCCGCCGGCGCCGTGGCGCCCGATTTCGTGTCGCTCGACGTCTCCGGCCGGGAGGTCCGCGTTTCCGACTTCAAGGGGAAGGTCCTGATCCTCGATTTCTGGGCCACGTGGTGCGGGCCATGCATCGCATCCTTCCCGCACACCCAAGCGATCGCCGCCAAGTATAAGGATCAGGACGTCGTCGTGCTGGCCGCGGGCACGAGCGACACGATTGAAAAGTTCAAGGAGTGGATTCCGAAGAACCAGTCGAAGTATCCTGATCTGCGTTTCACCTACGATCCGAAGGAGCGCGGTTCGTCCGAGTTCGAAAACCGTGCGTCGTCGAAGCTGTACCGCGTTGAGGCCATTCCGACCCAGTTTGTCATTGGCCGCGACGGTGTGATCGCCGCGATGGTGTTGGGCAATTCGCCCGGCGATGCCCGCACGGAGGCCGCGCTGGCCAAGGTGGGCGTCAAGGTGGATGCGGCCACGGTCGCAAAGGGTGAGCAGCAGCTTAAGGACGCCGCCGAGGAAGCGGTGCGGCGCGCGGCGGAAGCGGCCCGGCTGGCGGCGAATCCACCGCCGCCGTTCATGCCCGAACTCGGCAAGCTCAAGGGCGGGGCGGAGATGCCGGACTTCACCTTGGCGACGAGCGACGGTAAGCCGGCGAAGTTTTCGGAATTCCGCCGCGGCAAGCCGATGATCCTCGGCCTGTGGACGGCGGGTAACGGCCCGGGCGATGCTTTTGTGGCCCGCTGGAACGCGCTGGCGAAGGCCTACGCCGGGCAAGTGGATTTCCTCGGCATCGGCGGCTACGACAGCGTCGAGGTGCTCCAGGGGTGGCTGGCCAAGAACAAGGACCTTTCCTTCCGCGTGGCCCATGACGGCCTTGGCAAGTTCACGCCGCCGGCCAAGCCCCGCGAGCAGATGTCGCCCGAGGAGCTCAAGGCGGAGACCGCGCGCTCGCGGGCCTTTTACGACCGCTCGATCTCGATGCAGATCGGCGGGGTGCTGACGCCCGTGCCGACCACGATCGCGGTGTCGGCCGAAGGCAAACTGATCGGCTGGAGCCCCGGCTACGGCGATCGCTACGGCGAGACGATCGGCAACCTGCTCCTGCGTGCCGGGGTAAAGCTCGCGGCCGCGGACATGCCGAAGAAGGTCACCACCGACGCCGAGCTGAAGGCGTACCTCGACGAGCGGGCCGCGCGCACCGCCGCCCCGCGCACCAAGATGCTCGAGCCGGGCGCGATGGCGCCCGACTTCACCACGACCGACATCAACGGGAAGCCGGTGAAGCTGAGCGATTACAAGGGCAAGGTCGTCGTGCTCGACTTCTGGGCGACGTGGTGCGGTCCGTGCATCGCTTCGATGCCGCACACGCAGGAGGTGGCCGCGAAGTACAAGGATCAGGGAGTCGTGGTGCTCGGCTCCTGCACCAGCGACACCCGCGACAAGTTCGAGTCCTGGGTGAAGGCCAACCAGTCGAAGTACCCTGACTTCATCTTCTCGCACGATCCCGCCGAGCGCGGCGCCGACCGGGCTTCCGCCAAGCTCTACGGCGTCGGCGGCATCCCGCAGCAGTTCATCATCGGCCGCGACGGCCGGATCGCGGCCACGGTCACCGGCTACCTCGCCGGCGAGGTGCTGCTCGACGCGGCGCTGTCCAAGGCGGGCATCAAGGTCCCGGCCGAGATCCTCGCCAAGGCCGAGGTGGACCAGAAGAAACGCGACGCGATGCGGTGACCGCTTCGGCCGCGGGTCAGCCCGCGGCCTCCCAGCGGCCGTAGATCCCGCAGGGCAGGACCTTGCCGTCGCTGCGGATGGGCAGGCCGATCTCGCCGGCCGTGATGCGGCCGGCGCGGCCGGGCAGGAGCTCGGCCAGCAGGTTCGCCACGACCGTGGGCGAAAGTCGCGCGGTGTAGGCGTTGATCAGGAAGAACAGCGGGGCGTCGCTCAGCAGGGCGCGGCATTCCTTCAGCAGTTCCCAGAGGTTGTCCTCCAGTCGCCACATTTCACCCGAGCTGCCCCGGCCGTAGGTCGGCGGATCCATGATCACGGCGTCGTAGCGCCGGCCGCGCTTCAGCTCCCGGCGGGCGAACTTGAGGCAGTCGTCGACGATGTAGCGCACCGGAGCGTCGGCCAGCCCGCTCAACGCCGCGTTCTCGCGGCACCATTTCACCATGCCCTCGGCCGCGTCGACGTGGCATACCGCCGCGCCGGCCTTGGCCGCGGCGACGCTCGCCGCCCCGGTGTAGCCGAAGAGGTTAAGCACGTGGACCTCCCGGCCCGCCCGGCGGGCGGCCGCGATCCGGGCCGAGAACCAGTCCCAGTTCACCGCCTGCTCCGGGAACAGGCCCGTGTGCTTGAATGAGGTCGGCCGGATCTTGAGCGTGAGGTCGAGCGGCTCGTAGCGGATCGTCCACGATTCCGGCAGCGGGCGCCGGAACTCCCATTGCCCGCCGCCCTTGTCGCTGCGGTGGTAGAAACCGTCCCACGTTTCCCAGGCCGCCCCCGGCTCGCGACCGTGCCGCGGCCAGATGATCTGCGGGTCGGGCCGCACCAGCGTGTGCGGTCCCCAGCGCTCCTGCTTCATGCCGTCGCCGCAGTCGAGCAGCGCGTAGTCACGCCAACCGTCGGCGACGATCAGCTCGGGTCTTTCGGTCTGGGCGGCGGCCATGCGCGTGCGGGGCAGGGAAGGGGCCGTGCGCCCGGGTGTCGAGCCGGTCGTCATTCCGGCCTCGGCCGATCGGCCGAGGCCATGGGTGGGATCCACTATTGACCGAGGTAAATCACGGCCTGTTTGCTGGGGAGTTCCTGCATGAAAATGCCAAAACCCACCGTTAGCCGAATCCTCATCACCGGCCTCCTGGCTGTCCTCGCCACGCTCCGCCTCGGAGCCGACACCGTCGACGTCAAGGGCGGCGCCCGCATCGTCGGCAAGATCGTCAAGGTCGACGACGGCTCCGTCGTCGTCGAGACCACCTACGCCGACAAGATCACGATCAAGCAATCCGAGGTCGTGGCCATCAACACCGACGCCCCGATTGCCGTGCGCTTCGCCAACGGCACGCGGATCGACGGCAAGGTCACCGGCACGGGCGACGGCCGCGTGAAGGTCGCCAACGCCGAGGGTGAGTTCTCCTCCGACGTCGCCAAGGTCGCCGCCTCGTGGGCCGCGGGTGGCAAGGATCCGGCGCTGGTGGCGCTCGAGCGCGGCTGGGCCTACGAGGCCGCCATCGACGCCAACGGCAAGAACGGCAACAAGAGCCAGCTCGGCACATCCGGCAGCCTGCGCGCCACGCTCAAGGGGTTGTCGGACACCCTCCAGTTCTACCTCGCCTACGACCGCCAGGTGACCGACGACGTGAAGTCGGCCGACCAGTTCAAGGCGGGCGTCGACTACACGAGCAACTTCTCCGGCAAGAATTCGTGGTACGCCCGCAACGAGGGTGGCTTCGACCGGATCAAGGACATCGAGCTCTATGACGTGGCCGGCTTCGGTATGGGCTACGATTTCATCAAGCAGAAGAAGCAGACGCTCACCGGCCGTTTCGGTCTCTCGTTCCGCTACGAGGGCTACAAGAACCCCGCGACGACTGACGTGAAGAGCGCCGGTCTCGACTTCGGCTTCGCGCACCGCCTCGAGCTCAAGGACGCCCTCCTGGTGAACCGCCTGACCTTCGTGCCGACGTTCGAGGACTTCGGCAATTACCGCGCGACCCACGAGAGCTTCTACGAGCTGCCGATGTCCAATCCCTCGTGGAAGCTCCGCCTCGGGCTCTCCAACGACTACAACAGCCAGCCCGGCCGCGGCGTGGAGAAGATGGACACTACCTACTTCACCCGCCTCGTGCTGAACTGGCGCTGAGCAGGCCCCGCCGGGCCTCCCGCCTTCGAGGCGCGGATCCGATCTTCGGACCGCGCCTTTTTCGCGCCCGGTCGTGGCGCGCCGGCAAAACTGTTGCTCCCTTCGGCGGGTTTGTTCGTCTGGCTCCACCATGAGCCCCCGACCCCTGCTCCTCCGTCTGATCGCCGGCCTCGCGGCCGCGCTGCCCGCCCTATTGCCCGCCGCCGAAGTCTCGCTGAAGCGCGCCGATGACCGCATCCGCGTGGAAGTGGGCGGCAAACTCTTCACCGAGTACGTCTTCAAGGGAGGGCCCAAGCCCTATTTCTTCCCGGTGCTCGCCGCCGACGGCACCGAGCTCACGCGTAATTTCCCGATGAAGAAGGGCGTGCCCGGCGAGGTGGAGGATCACCCGCACCACCGGTCGCTCTGGTTCACCCACGGCGACGTGAACGGCATCGACTTCTGGGCCGAGGGCGACGCCCGCAAGGGCCGCATCGTGAGCGACTCGGTCGAGCAGTCCGTGGCGGGCGGCACCGGCGTGATCCGCGCCCGCAACCGCTGGGTCGGGCCCGATGGCGCCGTGCACCTCACCGACGAGACGGTCGTGCGCATCAGCGCCTCGGGCGACAGCCGCTTCCTGGATTACCAGGTCACGCTCAAGGCCCCGGCGGGCAAGCCGGCCGTGTTCGGCGACACCAAGGAGGGCTCGATGGCGATCCGGGTTCCGCTGTGGATGACGCCGCCGCACTCGTATTCGGCCAACAAGCAGCGCGTGAAGCACGCCGGTACCGGCACGATCATCAACGCCGAGGGCGTGAAGAACACCGCCGCGTGGGGCAAGCGCTCCACCTGGGTGGATTACCACGGGCCCAAGGACGGCAAGGTCTACGGCGTCGCGATCTTCGATCATCCGTCGAACCCGAGACACCCGACGTGGTGGCACGTGCGCGACTACGCCCTGTTCGCCGCGAATCCCTTCGGGAAGCACGACTTCGAGAACCTCAAGGACCAGCCCAAGGCCGGTGAGATGACCGTCCCGGCCGGCGGCTCCGTCACGTTCCGCTGGCGCTTCTACTTCCACGCCGGCGACGAGAAGGCCGCCAAGGTCGCCGAACAGTTCCGCGCGTTTGCGGACTCGAAGTGAGGCTTTGCCCCTGAGTTCTTCCCTCCGCCCCATGAAACCCCTCGATCGCCGCTCGTTCCTCCGCTCGTCCGCCCTCGTCGCCGCCGGCACCGCGCTCTCCGCCCGTTCCTGGGCCCAGGCCGCCGGCGCCAATGGTGACATCCGCGTCGCCGTCGTCGGCCTCAATGGCCGTGGCCGCAACCACCTCCAGAGCCTCCAGCGGGTGAAGGGCGTGCGCGTCGTCGCGTTGTGCGACGTCGATTCCACCGTGCTCGCCCGCGCGAAGAAGTCGCTCTCCGAGGAGGGCACCGACGTTCGCACCTACGTCGACCTGCGCGAGCTGCTCGCGCAGAAGGACATCGATGCGGTCTCCATCGCCTCGCCCAACCACCAGCATTCGCTGCAGGCGGTCTGGGCCTGCCAGGCCGGCAAGGACGTCTACGTCGAGAAGCCCGTCTCGCACAACGTGTGGGAGGGTCGCCAGCTCGTGCACGCCGCGAAGCGCTTCAACCGCGTCGTCCAGTGCGGCACGCAGATCCGCTCCGGCGAGGGCCTGCGCGAGGCGGTCGCGTGGGTTCGTTCCGGCCAGCTGGGCAAGGTCACCGCGGCCCGCGGGTTCTGCTACAAGCGTCGCGACACGATCGGCCGGGCGGATGCTCCGCTGAAGATTCCGGAAAACATCAATTTCGACCTCTGGTGCGGCCCGGCTCCGCTTGTGCCGCCGCGCCGCCTGCGGCTCCACTACGACTGGCACTGGGTGCACGTCACCGGCAACGGCGACGTCGGCAACCAGGGCATCCACCAGATGGACGTCGCCCGCTGGTTCCTCGGCGAGGCCGGCCTGCCGCGCACGACGCTCAGCGTCGGCGGTCGCCTCGGCTACGTCGACGATGGCGACACCCCCAACACGCAGGTGGTGATCCACGATTACGCCAGCGCCCCGTTGATCTTCGAGGTGCGCGGCCTGCCCGCGAAAGCGGGTGCGGCGGCGGGCGGCGGGCGGCGCGGCGACACCATGGATGCCTACCGCGGCGTCGGCGTCGGCAACGTCATCGACTGCGAGGGGGGCAGCGTCGTCTCCACGAATTACTTCACCGCCACGGCCTACGACAAGGCGGGCAAGGTCGTGCGCGAGTTCAAGGGCACCGACCGTCACATGCAGAACTTCATCGACGTCGTGCGCAGCCGGAAGACCGCCGACCTTTACGGTCCGATCGAGGAGGGCCACGTTTCGAGCGCGCTCTGCCACCTCGGCAACATCTCGCACGTGTTGGGCAAGGCGTCCCCGTCGGATGTCCTCCGCGATCGCATCCGCGGCAACGCCGGCCTCGCCGAGGCGTGCGGGCGCATGATGGAGCACCTTGGCGCCAACGCCGTCGATCTGAAGGCGACGCCGCTCACGCTGGGCGCGCTGCTCCAGATCGCGCCGGGCACGGAGCGCTTCACGGGCGAATTCGCCGCCGCGGCCAATCCGCTGCTCACCCGCCAGTATCGGGCGCCGTTCACGGTCCCCGACCTTTCCGGCAAGGCGTGAGCCGGGTCGGGGAGGGAAGGTTGCCCGGGGCCCGGCTTGCCGCCGGGCTCTGGCTCGCCGCCCTCGCGATCCTGCCGCCCGGCGCGGCTTCCGCGCAGGAGGCCGCGGTTTCCTTGCCGCCCTTCCTCGTCGAGGAGGCGGCCAAGGGCCCGCCGTGGCGCCATGGCGAGGCGATGGGTTTCGAGATCCTCTCCCGCTGCGCCGATGCGACCACCCGCCGCGTGGTCGAGGCCCACCACCGGCTGCATGAGCTGCTCGCCGAGATGCTGCCGCCGGCGCTCCGCTGGCGTTCGTCCGTCGCGCCGCTGCTCATCCTCTACGACGAGGAACTGCAGCCGGCCTCCTCGCAGGAGGTGATCCGCCAGATGATGCGCCGGGCCGACGCGCCCGAGCCGGACTTCGGCGGGATGCCGGGCGGGCGCGGGATCCGCGCGCCCGCGGCGGCGCCGCGCTACAGCTTCCTGCCCAACCTCCGCCTCTGGGACCGCGACGGCATGGCCATCTTCATGATCGTGCGCCGCGATCAGGTCGACGCCGACCGGCTTTCGCTCACCTACGACTACGTGAACTTCCTCGTGCGCCAGCGCGTGCCGTCGCTGCCGTCCTGGTTCGTGGGTGGTCTGCTCGGGCTTTATCAGAAGACGGAGTACGGATCGGGTGAACTGACCTTGGCGGCGCTCGATTGGTTCGCGCCGCTGCCGTCGGGGGAGCAGGCCAAGGATCCCGCGGCGCCGCTTCCGGTGTGGTCCCTGCCGGAGATCCTGCACCAACGCCTGCCCGCCGCCGGCAGCCCCGCCCTGCCCGCGGGCGTGGAGCCGGTCAAGGCCTGGCAGGCCCACGCCGCCCTGCTCCTGCGCTGGGGATTGGACGCCGACCGGCGGGCGCATCGCGAGGGCCTCTGGCGCTTCGTGGAACGCAGCGCCTCCGAGGGCGCCAGCGAACGGCTCTTCATCGAGTGCCTGGGCTTCGGTTACGATGAGGCGCGCCGCCGGCTTGCCGCCTATCTTCCCACCGCGACCCGCCGCTCCGTGCGTTTGCGTCCGGCCCGGCCCGCGAAACTCGCGCCCTTCACCCTCGTCAATGCGTCCGACCTCCAGATCGCCTGCGTGAAGGGCGATTGGGAACGCCTCGAGGTTCCTTACGTGCGCGGCATCTCCGCGGAGCTGGCGACCAAGTACCTCGAGCAGGCGCGCCGCACGCTCCGCCGTGCCTACGACCGTGATGTTCGCGATCCGCGGCTCCTCGCCGTCATGGGCCTTTGCGAGGTCGATGGCGGGGACGACGTCGCGGCGCGCGGTTTCCTCGAGTCGGCCGCCGCGCTCGGGCCCGTCCGCCCGCGCGCCTCCTATGAGCTCGCCCGGCTCCGGCTGGCTGAGTTCCGCGCCGCCCCGGCCGGCGACGGCGGGCTCGATACCGCCCAGACCGCCCAGGTGCTGGAGCCGCTGTTCGCCGCGCGCGCGGCCGCGCCGGCATTACCCGAGGTCTACGAATTGATCGGGGACGTCTGGGCCTCTTCGGCGGTGAAGCCGACCCTCGGCCATCTCGCGGCCTTGGACGAGGGCGTGAAGTTGTTTCCGCGGCGGGCGGCGCTCGTGTGGCGTGCCGCCGAGTTGTACGCGCGTCACGGCCACCGGGAGCATGCGGAGGCGTTCATCGACCTCGGCCTGCGCGTCGCCGAAGATGAAGCGACCCGTGCGCGTTTCGCTGCGCTCCGCGGTGGCACGCCGCCGTGAATCTGTCGGTGTTCAGAGCCGGCGGTAGCTGGCGGAGTAGCGGCCGGCGCGGCCGGTCGTGGTGAAGTCCAAGGGCGCGACGCCGTCGAGGCCGTAGCAGACGCGCAGGCGATCCCCGACCTGCTGGTAGAGGCAGGGGATGCGGCGGCCGGCGTTGGGTCCGTTCCTGCCGTTGAGGATCATCGTCCCCTCCGCGGGGCCGGGCTCCCACTCACCGGAGTCGGAGGTCTCCCCGGCATAGACGACGGCGTAGGTGCCCGCCTCCAATTCAAGGACCAGCTTGCTCGTGACGAGCTCGGGCGCCGGCTCGCCGCCGAGCTCGGCGCGGATCATCTGCCAGCGACCGATGAGCGCGGGGGCGGAATTCGTCGGATTCGACACGGAACGAGCCCAACACGGTTTACGCTTATGTCACGGAAGCTATTGCCGCCGCCGACGGCGTCATTGCCCGTACCGGGCATCGGCGCCGGTGATTTCGCGCCAGAGTTCGCCCGGGTTGATGCGTCGATCGCGCGAGCGGTTGATCCACTCCACATCGGTCGTCGCGCCTTCCGGCGTGAAGCGGATGCCCCAGATGGGGTCGAACGCATCGGCGCTCAGCGAGTAGCGCATGTCGGCCAGCACCGTGGGATCGACCGGGCTCCGCGCGACCCAGTCCTCCGAGAACCACGCGAAGCGCTTGAACGACCTTCGCCGGTCGCGGGCCCGTTCGGCGGGCGTCAGCGACTCGGCTCTCGCCAACGGTACCGACCAGCCTTCGCGCACCGACGCCGGGCCGAACCATCCGACCCTGATCCGGTCGCTGTG
>JACCED011156231.1_pt1 | contig 13843 bp, 13 predicted proteins | sample 7455021 | NCBI WGS metagenome assembly JACCED01 (sample SAMN15323456, study PRJNA562643) | freshwater metagenome | isolation source: river surface water | place: USA:Blue River Watershed | collected 2017-08-19 | reverse complement strand
TAACAGATGGTACAGGAACCATTGAGGTTTTAGTACTGTAAAACAGATTTTGAAGGAAATAAAACGCTATGACATATTCCGCAGGGTCAACAATTGATGCAGCAGATTACAACGGGTTCCGCACTCGTCTTAATCAGGTTATCGGCTTAGGCACAGAGAACGGTGGATCCGGCGGTAACAGCGGTTACGGCCAGACCAACACAGTAAGTGCAGTAAGTGCAGGTGGTACGGTAACAGCGAACGAATGGGCAACACTGTTCAGCCGCCTACGTAGCACACTAAGCCACCAAGGCAGTTCAGCAACTATCACAGCTAGCAACCCAGCTACTGGTGATACCATTGCAATCAAGAGCGGCTTGGACACAGACTTAACAACTGCCAACACAAACCGCACCACCGCAGCAGCAGGTTCACTGGCCAGTGCAGTTAACATCACAAACGTTAACGGCACAGCACGTACCAGCAGCTGGAACGGTGCTATTAGCCATGTATTCACAGTAACATTTGGCGCAAGCGGCACTGCACCAAGTGGTGCAACAGCACAGGACGCAGCACGTTTCTTCTTTAACACCGGTGGCTACATTAACATCGGCGTAAGCGGTGCTAACGGCTCAAGCAGCCAGGACACAGCTTGGAGCAACTTGTTATCAGCAATGGGTACAATCCGTTTTGGCGGCGCAGGTACCACTAAGAGCGGTGGCTCAGGCACACCATCAACACTAGCAACATCTGTCGGTTATCATCAGCTAACTACAACTAATCAGCTCATTTTCCGCCAATACGATACAACAGCAAACTACACAGCAAACTTGATCGAACTATACGTAAAGACCGACACTGTAACTGACGCAAACAGTCGCGGTGGTAAGGGCAGCGTACTAACATTTACTCTAACATTGAACGATGCACACAGCAACGCATTCTTTGATACAGTAGCTTTGGACGTAACAACAGCTTGCTCATACGTAGGTCACAATACAACATACCTAAACAACGTAGCATGGACCGTTACAGGCGCAACTACAACATCCTGGGCATAATTTCTTAATTTAGTTGAAGGCCTCCTTGTAGAAGTGATAAACTACTATAAGGAGGCTTTTTCATGAGCGAAAAAAACGTTGACCGCAGCGGTAGCTGGCGTGCCACAAGCCGCGCACTCGAAGGTCAGTTTAGAGCAGAGAACGTTTTGGTCCACGAAGGACATGCGTTCGAAATTACACCACATTTTCTTGCCTACGTCCAAACACTAGTGACTAACGGCATTGTTGGCATTACAGTATTTGATGCCAGCGGTATCCCTTGTAAAATTGACGATACAAGCGTGTTCCTTAAGAAGCTTTTGGACAAGCATGTAGAAGCAGCAAACACACTAGCTATGGCCTGGGCTGCTAAGGAAAATGATCTCTAAAGGTATACTTGCCTTTGCACAAGGCAACACTTTTTTGAAATTGGCTGTTTACCAACTCACACAGTTGAGATTGGTAGACAAAGATATCGGCGCGGCTTATGTCGTTAGCTCAGATGCAGACCGGGACCTACTCGCTAAACTTACTGCTATGGGCGCCGAGATTATTGTCGCTGACAGTCTTTCACAACCTCGCAACTATGATGTTTCGGGGGAGTGGAAGAATCTTGGCAGAGAAACAGCCTTTGAATTGTCCCCTTGGGACAATACTCTGCTGGTAGATGTAGACTACGTAATACAATCAAAAGCCTCCCTCCAATTACTAGACTGCAAACTACCACAGGTCTGCGGTCGGTGGCACCATATATTCAATCAAGACTTTGTTTTGGATAGTGGTACCATCGGCCGACACGGCATCCCCATGCTTTGGGCCACATTGGTCTGGTTTGACCGCGGATCGCGCTCAGAGCAACTATTCACAAAATGGCGCGAAGCGTTGAAGTATATGAAGTGGAAACAAGAACACTACGGGTTCTACAGCAGCTTGGTACGCAATGACTATGCTTTGAGTATCGCAGCACACGAACTAGCGCAAGAGTCAGGCACTGCGATCCCAGTAGCACCTTATAGTCAGCATGCTATTCCACCTTGGTGCACCTATGAGCAAACAGACGAAGGTTTGCTAGTCAGCAGTACTACAGTAGAACGTCCAGCTCAGGTAGTTAATCTTGCAGGCATTGACTTTCATGCGCTGAACAAAACTAACCTCTTGGAGGCTCTATGAAGGGTTGGTTAATTTGGGCCTACGATGTTGAAGGCGACAAGTACCTACGTTGTGCTACTGTTTTAGCTAACAGCATCAAGGCCACACAAAGACACAATAGCAAGGTAGCAGTAGTTGTCAACCAAAAAGTCAGCTTGAGCGAACAGCAGAAGCAGGCTTTTGACTACGTGATTCCTATTCACACAGACTATCCCGCTGAGATCATGAGCTTGGGCTACGAACTCAGCCCCTTCCAGGAAACCATCAGCATTGAAGCAGACTGCATTGTCTGTAATGACGTCAGTCACTGGTGGAATGTACTAGGACAAAAGGATGCATTGTTCCCAGGTCGTGTATATGACACCTGCGGCAATCAGATCCTACAGAGTTGGTATAGACAAGGTTTCGCCAAGCACGGACTTGCAGACATTTGGAGCGGTATGTTCTACTGGCAGCGCAGTAATGCAGCCAGTGATATCTTCAAGAGTGCTAAGGCGCTGTGCTTGCATTGGCGCGATAATGGACTGCCTTTTGAATGGACAGAAAATGCTGCCAATGACGAGTTCTTTGGCAAAGTACTAGCACGTCAAGAGTTTCAAGAGTGCATCGACACAGTGGGCTGGTTTACTTTTACACACAATCGTGAACGAGATCAAATACAGTATAGGATTGGTCAGGCACTAACAGCCAATGACTTTGTTGTGGGACTCGATGGTGTATGGGTAGGTCCATGGAAGCAACAGGATGTCCTACACTATCATAACAAGCTTTGGCTAACACAGCGTATAGAAGAAACAGTGAGGTTGTGGCGTGAGTGATACAAAAGAAAATCTGTTTGCAGCTCTAGCAGAGTTCATTGCAGAGAAACCGCCAGAGATCAAGTTCTATGCTTACCTAGATGATCGTGGCAATGTCATTGCTACTGGTACAGACTGCGGCCTAGAGTTTGCACAGCAAGTAGAGATCGACGAAGACAGTCACAAGCTATGCATTCAACGTGGTGTCAAACTGCTAGAGCTAGTGGGTAACACACTGACAATTAAACAGGCTGAACTGCCAAAGAATAAACATTTGGTCTACTTCAGTCACCACACGGCAAATCCAGCTGTGGAGATCAAAGTGTCCGGTAATCGCGTCACAGCACAGCTAACCAAAAAAGGTCAAGTAGAGCTAGGACAGTATGCTAACCGAGGCAAGATTACCAATAAGATTTGGATAGTAGACGGCGACCACAGGCATCGTTGTTTGGCTGAACTCAAAGTAGGCAATGATTTTGTGACTAACAGTGCAGAGTTAGAATACATATCTAACAACATGATAATCGCTACCTATCCGGTATTTTCAAGCTATCACTTCGAACAGGAATAACAATGGCAAAGTTCAAAATTTCAGACTTAGATCTAATCTTCATCACATACGATGAGCCCAAGGCCGATGAGTTTTGGGCTAACCTAAAAGCCAAAGCGCCATGGGCCAAGCGCAGTCACGGTGTAGAAGGCAGCGATGCCTGTCACAAGGCCGCAGCCAACATGAGCGATACAGAATATTGGGCACAGGTTGACGGCGACACAATCTTGGATCCAGAATGGCTAAACCTTGAAATTGAGTACGACGACAGCCGCGACATTCTAGGCTGGTGCTGGAAGAGCTACAATCAGATCAACGGCAGTACCTACGGCAACGGCGGTGTTAAGGTCTGGAGCAAGCAGGGTGTTCTTAAGATGAAAACACACGAGAACACAGAGCACACTGACAACATGGCAGCACGTATTGAGTTCTGCTATGAGGGTGACTACTATCCAATGCACAATATCTATGGCACTACTTTCCCCAACGGCAGTCCATATCAAGCATGGCGTGCAGGCTTCCGCGAAGGTGTCAAGCTAAGTCTTAACCAAGGCAACAAGGTCAAGGACTTCCGTCGTGAACTATGGCAAGGTAACAGCAAGCACCTTGAGATTTGGCAAAGCGTAGGCCGTGACGTTGAGAACGGTCTATGGGCTATCTACGGCGCACGTCTAGGCACATACATGACCTACATGACCAACTGGGACTATGTAAACGTTCGTGACTTCAAGTACTTGAAGGAAATGTTTGATGCAGACATTGCTCCTAAGTTTATCAAGGACGGTGCAGTTAATCTACAGCTTCTTGACCAAGAGACACGACAGTTAGCCATGCGTCTACGTAGCCTAGGACTAGAGATTGCAGAACTAGATGCCAGCAACAGCAAGTTCTTTAAGAAGCATCAGTACATGCCCAGCAAGCTTGAAGCCAACACAATGGAAAAGCAGGCACTACTAAGGTTCCGTTAATGAACTTAGAACTAGAAGCCTATGAAGGCGAGCTTCGACAGCTACGCAAGATGAAGAAGTCTGTAGAGCATCTGATGGCAGAGAAGCTTGAAGGTGTATACTTTATCTGCGGCGAAAGTCAGCGTAAAGACGCTATGGGCTTGCCTGACAAGATCAGCATTTGCCCTAGCTATGGCTTAGACGGCTTTGCAGTCTACACCAAGACTTCAGATTACTCAGCGCCAGGATATTAATGAGCGACGAAAAGAAAACTGTTATCAAGTGGAAAGAGTACCATGTAGGTGCTGAGACCATGCGGGATCATCTCAACGATGTAAGCCCTAGCTTCTGCTTGGCCAAGTGGATGATGGTCAGTATGCACCTAACCAATGGCAAGACGCAGAGCTGCTACCACCCACCTGCACATGCTATTCCACTAGAACAGCTAGCTACCAATCCAGGCGCACTACACAACAGTCCTACAAAGATCGAAGAACGGCAGCAGATGCGTCGTGGCGAACGCCCACAGGGCTGTAGCTATTGCTGGCGCATTGAAGACGCACCGGGCGGCGGCAGTAAAGGACATTTGAGCGATCGTCACTATCGCAGCAGCGAGTGGTGGATTGCCGGCGAGTTCGACAACGTTAAGAACGGCGACATTGACTTTGACAGCAATGTTGCTCCTGCTTATGTAGAAGTTAACTTTAACCAAGCCTGTAACTTTAAGTGCATCTATTGCAGTCCGCACCTTAGCACAGAGTGGCAAAAGGAAATTGACGAGCACGGTCCTTTCTATCTAGAAGATCGTGTACACAACGACATCAACGCACTAGAGCGTTCGGGCATGATGCCTTTGCGTGTGGCTAATCGCGACAACCCATACGTTAAGGCGTTCTGGGAATGGTGGCCCACTGTCTATCCTAACCTACGTGTATTCCGTATGACTGGGGGTGAGCCTCTAATGGATCACAACACATGGAAGGTCTTGGATTATGCACTAGCTAACCCTAATGCAGACCTTGAACTAAGCATTACAAGTAACCTTTGCCCTCCTAAGCCAGAACTGTTTGACAAGTTTGTCAATCATGTACAAGACTTAGAGAAGATTCAGATCTGGGAAGATCCGCAGAAGTTTAATCACTACAGCGGCAACCACTGGTATGTTAGCCCTGCTATCAAATACTTCATGTTGTTTATCAGCTGTGACAGCGTGGGTCCACAGGCAGAGTACATTCGCACTGGTATGGACTTCAATGTCTTACATGCTAACATGCTCAAGTTCCTAGACAACACACACGGCACCAGCATTAGCTTTATCAACACCTTTAACATGTTGAGCCTGCCACGACTCAAGGACTTCTTACAGATGATCCTAGACCTGCGTGAGCGTTACAGCTATGATCGTCAGCCTGAAGTTGTTATCCCTATCCCCAATAACGGCGACCACGAGCATCCTCCCTTTAAGCGTGACAAGCGTCAGCGCATTTGGTTTGACATTCCTATCTTGAACAACCCAGCTTGGTTGAGCATTCGTATGCTAGCCGGCACAGAGTGGGTTAAGTACATGGAGGACTGCATCAAGTTCATGGAAGCTAACGTACAAAAGGATGACTACGACACTAGCTTCCGAGGCTTTAAGCCCTATGAGATCTTGAAGCTCAAGCGTGACCTAGCAGTCATGCGTCAGCCTTATAGCAGTCAAGAGAAGCTCACTAACCAAAAGCGTTTTGTACAGTTTGTAGATGAACTAGACAAGCGTCGAGGCACAGACTTTTGCACGACCTTCCCCGAGTTCGCAGAGTTTTACCAGCAATGGAAACTCAATAAATAAAGCTAGCAGATAATATAAAGGTACACAATGGGACGTAAATCAACCGAAAATTTCCATGAGTTTAAGGAGCGCATGATTGATCCAATCAGCGAAACCTTCTGTGCAGCCAAGTGGTACAACGCTACTATTTGGTTAGGTCATGGTCAGACAACATCATGTCACCACCCTCCCGCACATAGAATTGATGTCAATGAGATCGCTAAGAATCCCAGCGCCATCCACAACACTGAGCACAAGAAGCTCATGCGTAAGTACATGCAAGAAGGCATCCGTCCCGCTGAATGCGAGTACTGCTGGAAGGTTGAGGACATTGGTAAGAACAACGTTTCGGACCGAGTGTACAAGACAGAGATCTACACAGACGAAGACATCCGCAAGGCAGGTGAAATGCCTTGGGACGCAGACGTCATGCTACGTACCTTAGAGATCAGCTTTGAGCGCACCTGTAACTTTGCCTGCTCCTACTGCAACCCTGCATTCAGCACCAGCTGGGTAAAGGACATCAAGAAGTTTGGCGCCTACAAGAACATCCTTAGCGATGGCCGCGGTCACTTTATTGACACAGCACCATGGGCAGCTAACGCTGGCGAAGATGACACTAACCCATACATCAAGGCATTCTGGGAATGGTGGAACAGCGGTCTAGCAGAGAACCTAGAAGAGATTCGTATTACAGGCGGTGAGCCACTAATGGCTCCTAGCGTATGGAAACTGTTTGACTGGTTTAAGAACAACCCTGAGCGCGGTTCTAAGATGCGTTTTGCTATGAACAGTAACCTAGTGCCTAAGAAAGCACTACTGGACAAGCTAATTGAGCAGAGCCATCACGTACCACACCTAGAAGTTTATACATCAAACGAATCAGTGGGCGCACACAGCGAATACATTCGTGATGGTATGGACTATGCACAGTGGAAAGAAAACATGCACCGCTTGTGTAAGGAAGGCAACCTTAAAGCTCTGCACGTAATGATGACCATTAACGGTCTATGCCTAGCATCAATCACTGAGTTCATGGACGAGATGATTGAGTACAAGCGCATCTACGGTCACCGTTATCCTACAATGACACTAAACATCTTGCGCTTCCCCAGCTTCCAAAGTGCAGCTATCCTGCCCAAGGAGCTCAAGCTACAGTATCGCGATCGGCTAAAAACTTGGCTAGATGATATCGTAGCTAAGAACGAGAAGGATAAGGATGGCTTCAAGCTATTCACAGACATGGAACGTGCTCATGTACAGCGTCTAATTGACTACCTAGAAAGCGTAGAGACGCCACACAAGAACACCAGTGAGAAGGACAAGCTCTACAACGACTTCAAGAACTTCTTCTTGCAGTACGATGTACGTCGCGGCAAGAACTTCCGTGAGACCTTCCCCGACTTTGTGCCATTCATTGACAGCATTGATGTAGAAGTACCCACATCAGAAGATATTCTCAGTGGCGACACAGAAGGCTATGTTGGTACTCGCAAGGGCGATCCTGCTACTAAGGAAGCTGGCTATGTCAGCGACGAAGTAGCAGCGCATGGTTGGGATACCAAGAACGACACATTAGGCAGCAATGACTAAGCGTGTTATTCCAATTTGGACACACGGGCAGCTAAGTGCAGACAGTCCTAACAAGACTTTCTGCATGGCTCCATGGACTCATACCTACATCAGTCCACAGGGCGAGCGTCGTATGTGCTGTGCTAGCCGTGAGCGTCACAGCTTTCAAAAGCAGTACATCGTTGCCAGCAATGACGAACGTTACGGTAAAGTAACTGAAAGCAAAACAGCCGCAGACGACTTTAATCCAGTGAGTCTTAAAGAACACTGGAACAGCGAGTACATGCGAGACATTCGCCGCAAGCTTATGGCAGGTGAACGTATCCCACAATGCGATGTCTGTAACGACAACATCCTCAGCGTCAGCAACTACCGTCAGTGGTTCACTGGCAAGCTATTTGAGGACAAGATTCAGCAGGCGTTTGACAGCACAGACGACACGGGCTATACTACAATGGAGCCCATTAGCTTTGACTATCGCTACAGCAACCTATGCAACTTCAAATGTCGCATGTGTGGCGAGCAGTTAAGCTCAAGCTGGGAAGCTGAAAAGAAGATCAACAACTTCTGGTCGCCTAAGAATCAGCCATTTATGATTCCTGAAGTCAAGGACAAGATGCAACAGTTCCAAGTAACAGTTGTAGAGCCTGAGTTCAAGGACGCCATCAGCCGCGGCATTGTAGAGGAAATCTACTGGGTAGGCGGCGAGCCACTAATGTATGATATTCACTGGTGGGCTCTAGAAGAAATGGTCAAGAACGGCAGTTCTAAGAACTGCTACTTGCGCTATAACAGCAACCTAAGCCGTGTCAGTTATCAGGGCAAGAACTTATTTGATTACCTGCCCCATTTTAAAGATTGGCTCATGTGCGCCAGCATTGACGGCACAGGTGACATTGTAGAGTATATTCGCAAGGGTATTAAGTGGGAGAGCTGGCTAAACAACTTCAAGCAAGGCTTGGCTGCACCCATGGGACAGGAGCGCATGCTATTTGACCTGACCATTACAGGTCCTGGCATGTTTAGTTTAAAAGAGCTATTCGATCTTAGCTTAGAGCTCAATGTACGCATGGAAACCAAAATTATGTTTGCCTTCCATGCTGATATTGTCTTCAGTCCATTTGCTTGGCCAAGACACATCTTAGATCGTCACGTAGATGATATTCTAGCCTACTGTGAGCCACGTGCCACACACAAGCAACGCACACTAATTAACACACTCCGGGAAATGAAGAATCGTCCTACATTCCAGGAGCAGTGGCCCGATGTTGCTGAAGAAAAGTTCAAACAGGGTCGTAACTGGCATCGACAGTTAGACAGTGTACGTAACGAACAGTATAACCTAGAAGCCATTTACCAACAGTATGACCCTGAGTTGTACGAATGGTGGATGCGCGATGTCCGATAAACCATTTTGCAGTCTTCCCTGGCACGGGATTCACATCGACCAAAGCTTAGATGTGTTTCCCTGTTGTCTAGCCGCTGGTCCAACTAAGCTAGGCAACTTAAAAGAAAACTTAATCACTACGATTGTTAACGGTCCAATGATGACCAACCTGCGAGAGAATTTCTTGCGGGGTGAAATGCCACGTATGTGCAAAAAGTCCTGCGGAGGCAAACAGGGAGAAATTTATAACCTGTTTACACCCGAAGAACGCCAGCAGGTATTTGCCACACATGATCTAAGCTATCACGGTATTCGCAGAGCCGATCTACGCACTAGTAATTTGTGTACACTGGGTTGCGTCTACTGCAATAGTCTGTGGAGCAGTACTATTGCTCGCAGAGACGGCACGGTTATTCATATTCCCACCAGTGACAGCCTGATGCGAAATCAATCAGTGGTAAAGTCACTGGACTTGTCTGACGTTCAAGAACTGTTTCTAGCAGGCGGCGAACCTTTAATCATGAAGGAAAACATCACGCTACTAGAACAGGTGCTCAAGCATAATCCCAACTGTAGAGTAAACATCAACACGGGACTAAGCGTTATGCACGGCCCCGTATTCGATCTCATTAAGACATTGCACAATGTGGGCTGGATGGTCAGTGTAGATACCACAGACCCCAAGCGGTTTGAATACATTAGGCATGGCAATAGTTGGGATCAATTTACTAAAAACTTTGAAACTATCACAGCTATACAAGGACATGATGTCAGCGTACACAGTGTTTACTTTACTCTGAGCTACAAGACATTTGCACAGACTCTTAGAGACTTACAAAACATGGGTAGTGTGGCTGTGGCTGTAGATCCTGTTAGCTATGACGATTTAGACCTGCGTAACTTGCCTAACCTACAGTCAATTATTCAGGAAGACCTACAGTCCTTGGCAGAGTATGGTTTGATATCTGACCGTACCTACCAACATATTTTGTATACATTAGAACAGCCTTTTGAAGGCAGCTTAGAACGATTACACAACAAGCTCAAATACTTTGACGAAACATTTGGTATGGACAGTAGAACACTGTTCCCTGAGCTTTATGCCAATAGCCCCAAATAAAGTGGATATATAAAGTATCATGACCTCTAAGACCATTTGCAGCTTACCTTGGACGCACCTAGCCACACACCCACATGGTGGCTGTACCTTATGTTGCGTCAGCGATCATCGTAATGGTGCTAGCCGTGCTCGCGACACTGAAAGCGATGGGCATACCATTTGGCTAACACTTAACCGTCACAGCATTGACCGTGTAATGAACAGCGAGTACTTTCGAGAAGTACGCCAGCAGATGCTACGCGGCGAAGAACCCGCAGCCTGTAGCCGTTGCTATGACGATGAACGGGCGGGCCTGCGTAGTAAGCGCACAGAAGAAAATGAGCGTTATTTAGATAAGATACAGGACCAAATTGCAAAGACAGCAGAGGATGGCACTATCCCTGTAAGCTTTCGCTTTATTGAACTACGTTTAGGCAACGTATGTAATCTAATCTGCAGAACCTGTAACCCTGCCAGCAGCAGTAAATGGGTTAAAGAGCATGCGGACCTAGAAAAGAAGTTTAACTGGATCACACAGTACGGCCGGCTAGAGCGCGGCGAGTGGTTTGAGTTGGACACATTCTGGGAAGAACTACTGGAGAAAAGTGGTGACCTAGAACGCATTTACATTAATGGCGGTGAGCCTACGCTAGTAGAAAAGCATTTTGTCTATTTAGAAAAGCTCATTGAGCGCGGCTTGAACAAGCAAGTAGAACTTTGGTACAACATTAACCTAAGTCAATTGCCACCTAAGCTACTGGCTTTATGGCAACAGTTTAAGACAGTTACAGTAAGTTGCAGTATTGACGACCTGCGTGAGCGTAATGATTACATTCGCCGCGGCAGTGAGTGGGACAATGTTATTGCTAACCTAATGCACTTAAAGAGTCTACCATGGGTTAACTTGAGCATTGTACAGACTATTTCAAGCTACAGCGCACTATACCTAGCAGAGTTTTATCAGTACTTTGTACACGAATTGGGTATCCACGTACACTTAAACTGGTGTTACGATCCTGAATTCCTAGCGCCTTGGAACTTGCCACACAGCGTCAAGCAGACTGCCATTGAACGCTGCCGAGCAGTAATGCGTCCATGGGACTTAAAGAACGTGGAAGAACACTTGAATAAAGTGGGCAATGCCAACAACCTAGAGAAGTTTAAAGTTTACACAGCAGAACTAGATCGCAGTCGCAATGAAAACTTTGCTGAGATTTTCCCAGAATTAGCCGAGGCACTAAAGTAATGGACGGCGGTAATAAGATTATTCCAATTAAAATGGCGCACAGCTTTTGCGCCGCAAAGTGGTATTGGGTCACATTACACTTTGGCATGAAGAGCAACCACAGTTGCTACCACCCAGCACCCAAGCACTGGACCCTAGAGGACATTCGAGATAACCCCTCAGGTCTACACAATACACAATGGAAGAAGGAACAGCGCAAGAAGATGCTCGCGGGCGAACGCCCCGCAGAGTGTAACTACTGCTGGACCTTTGAAGACCTTAATAAGGACTTGACATCAGACCGCATGGTATTCAACAAGCCCGGCGGACTGTTTGCAAGTGATATCTCAGACACAGTGGAGCTCACAGGTGATGAAAACATTAATCCACGCTACATGGAAGTTAGCTTTAATCATCGTTGCAATCTCGCTTGCAGCTATTGTTCACCAGGTCAATCAAGCCGGTGGCATGAAGAAATCAGACGTTTCGGCCCATACCCTGTAAAGGACGCTACAGTACGTCACTTGCACGAAAACTTGCCCGAAGACCAGAACCCTTATATTGAAGCGTTCTGGAAGTGGTTGCCAGATGTATACCCTGGCCTAAAGTATCTACGTATTACAGGCGGTGAGCCATTAATGAGCCACAGTGCAGACAAGCTATTGGAATATGCAGCCAACAATGAAAATAAGACATTGACCATTGCATATAACACTAACCTATGCACACCTGACCGCAGAATTGACCATTTAATTCGACAGGCAGATCGCTTAAAGGACCGAGTCGAACTATTCCGCATCTATACCAGCTGTGATACAGTGGGCGAGCAAGCAGAGTTTATTCGACATGGCTTTGAATGGGACGTATGGTGCAAGAACGTAGAGCGTGTTGCCCGTGCAGGACACCCAGTAAACATCATGTGTACCTTTGGTATGCTGAGTATCTTTAAGTTTCCAGAGTTTATCGATAAAGTCCTAGCATGGCGTGCAGAAGGTCTAGACGTTAAGTTTAGCGCCGCAGCACTGGTAGACCCCAAGCACTTTGATGTGCGCCTACTGCCCGACGAATACGACTACTACTGGCACAAGCTACAGAACAAAATTGACGATGTCAAGCATTTGTTTACAGGACAAGAGCAGCGCACCCTGGAAAACATGATTGCACTACGTAAGAGCAAGGATCAAATGGACACCGCAGAACGTGCAGACCTGTTAAATGAATTCAAGATTTTCTTTGCAGAGCATGATCGTCGCAGAGGCACTAGCCTATTAACTGCATTTCCTGAGCTAAAGGGTCTATATGCCACAAGCAACACCCAGTAATTTCTGCCGCTTGCCTTGGGCTGGCTTTAGCAATGATCCTGACGGACGAGTACGCCCATGCTGTATTGCTCGCGATGTAGTTACAGACGAGGGGCAACCCATGTTTGTGCAACAGCATACAGTTAAAGAAATCTTCCACAGCCGATATATGCAGGACCTGCGTGAACAGTTTCGTCGCAACGAACGCCCTGCTACCTGCGCCACATGCTGGAACGATGAAGACATGGGCTACACCAGCAAGCGCCAGAACTACTTAAAGGACGGTTTCGACTTCTTTAATACCATGGCTGACCTGGACTGGCAAGCTGAGCCAGACATGCCCTATGAGCTACAGCTAATCATCAGCAATAGCTGCAACTTAAAATGCCGCAGTTGTGGCCCCAGCCACAGCACACTATGGCAGAATGAAAACTTAAAAGTCACAGGCGACCGCGGCTTTGTTATGCCCTTAAAGCAAGCAGGTGACGAGCAAGGCGTGCTATGGACTGAACGTAGGGAATGGTATCCTAAACTCAAGCGTCTAGAGATCGTAGGCGGAGAGCCCTTTTACGTCAAACAATGGCACCAAATTTGGACAGAATTAATTGACGAAGGCTACAGCAAAAACATGATTCTTAACATGAGTACTAACTGTACTCTAATGTACGAAGACATGGTACGCAGACTAGCCACTAATTTCCAACACTTTGGACTAGCATTAAGCATTGACGGTGTAGGCGCACAGTATGAATATCTACGTCATCCCGGCAAGTGGTCTACAGTTAAAGACAACATTCTCAAGTATGCTGCTCTAGAGCAGGAGATTGGCAGAGCGCACTTTACAGTACAGACTACCTGTACTATTGGCTGGCAGAATGCTTGGTACTTGCCCGAGATTCACGAGTTCTTTGAGCGTGAAGCCAATGGCATGAAGGTCTGGAACAACATTATCTACGGCCCCAACCACATGGCTCTATGGGCTTGCCC
>JACCED010218451.1_pt1 | contig 13849 bp, 13 predicted proteins | sample 7455021 | NCBI WGS metagenome assembly JACCED01 (sample SAMN15323456, study PRJNA562643) | freshwater metagenome | isolation source: river surface water | place: USA:Blue River Watershed | collected 2017-08-19 | reverse complement strand
TGGCTGCACGTTGGTCAATCAGATCTAAAGCGCTGATTGGCTCAACTACCGATATGACACCAGTGACGGCGTCATCGGAGAGGATGATTTGGTCAAGTTCACTGCCATCAAAATTGCCGGTTGTGGGCGAGGTGATTGGGTCAGTGACGACCTGAATTGAATTTGTAATTGCAATTTCTCCAGTGTCAATTGGGAGAACAATTGCCTCTGGTGCTCTTTCCAGCACAATCGATGCCGTTGTCGGCTCGGCCAAATAGGTCTGTTCGTTGAAATCTGTTTTCGGAAATTCAATGTCAGGAATTGTCAGTGGTGTTGGCTGACTTACTTCCTCAACTTTTGGTGGCTCTGGAGTAGCAACTGGTGTTGCTGGGGCAACAACTGGTAGTTGCGGGGCAAGAACTGGTGTTGTCGAGGCTGAAAGTAGCTTCTCAGGGTTATCAAATATTCCCAGTTCCTTCATTTGCCGACGGGTCATATTCTTTACGTCAACATTTTGCAAAGTTGTCATTGGCTGAGCAACAGGTTCTGGTGCAGCGGTGGCCGGCGGAACCAGGCCGCGGCGCTCAGCTTCTCTTTGCTCTCGTCTAGTTGCGTACTGAGTCACCTTGACCCCTGTAAAGCTTGTGCTTCGCGATGTATTGAACGACGCCATCTGGAACTAAATACCAAATCGGTTTGCCTGCAGCCGCTCGATTGCGAATGTCCGTTGAAGAGATTGAGAGCGCTGGAACTTCCAGTTGCGAAATTCTTGCCTCTTTCACCTGCGGAAGCTGAAGCTGATGGCCGGGTCTAGTCACAGCGACAAAGTGAGCAAGTGGCCAAATCGAGTCAACTTCTTTCCACGCCAAGATCTGAGCGATAGCATCTGCTCCCGATATGAAGAAAAGGTCTGCGTCGGGTAGCGCTTTTGATAATTCAGTCAAGGTGTCGATTGTGTAGGTGATACCTGGGCGATCGATGTCTACCCTGCTCACGGTGAAGCGAGGATTGGCTGCAGTTGCAATAACCGTCATCAGGTAGCGATGTTCGGGACTGCTGATGGCTGTTTTATTTCCTGGGTTACCCGTTGGAACGAAAATTACTTCATCTAAGTCAAAAGCGTCGGCAGCCTCGCTGGCTGCCACCAGGTGGCCATGGTGAATTGGGTCGAAGGTGCCACCCATCACGCCAATTCTTAGACGCCTGGCAGTCATTAGCTGTTAGTGGCCTGCCCGCTCAGATCGCTTCGGGTTGCGGTTTGAAACATCTCGATAGGACCAAGTGACGGCAGCCAAAGCAAGAAAAGCTGCCATTGCGATAGCGCCATAAAGAATGGCTGGCATCGGAAGCTCGGTCTGGTGAACAATGGCGCCTTCGGCAATCAAAATAGAAATCACTTTTACTCCTCGGTTGTCTCTAGTCTAGCTTCGGACCTGTCCAGAGCCGTGGACTAGCCACTTACTGCTGGTTAGTTCCCGCAGTCCCATAGGGCCACGGGCATGCAATTTCTGGGTTGAAATCCCAACTTCAGCCCCAAAGCCAAACTCTCCCCCATCTGTGAATCTGGTTGAGGCATTCACCATCACGACGGCTGAATCGTTCTCGGCCAGGAATCGCTCGGCATTAGCTTGATTCGTGGTCAAGATCGACTCTGTGTGGTGTGTTGAGTAGCGTGCAATGTGCTCAAGGGCCTGATCTAAACTCTCGACCACCTTTACAGAAAGATCTAGGCTGAGATATTCGGTGGCCCAATCTTCCTCGGTCGCCGGAACACAATCAATGATTTCCTGAGTTTTAGCACAGCCGTGAATCGTCACTCCAGCTGCTTTCAAAGCAATTGCTAGATCAGGCAAGAGCGACTTTGCAACATCCTGGTGAATCAATAGTGTCTCGAGCGAATTACATACCGATGGACGCTGTGCCTTCGAGTTGACGACTATGGGAGCCACAATAGAAAAATCGACTTCTTTATCTACATAAATGTGTACAACGCCATCACCAGTTTCAATGACTGGGACTTTCGACTCGTTTACGACCGTGTGAATTAGATTCGCTGACCCTCTTGGGATGAGGACATCGACTAAACCTCTTGCCTGCATCATTTGCTGAGCGCCTTCTCTGCCAAAGGCATCAATTGTTTGAACAAGCTCTGCCGGCAAGTCAGTCTTTCGAAGTCCGGATTGAATGATGTCAACTAGCACTCGGTTGGTGTTTTCAGCGGCAGACCCCCCGCGCAGCGCCACCGCATTGCCACTTTTTATTGCAAGAGCTGCAATATCGATTGTGACATTTGGTCTTGCCTCATAGATGCAACCAATAACACCGAGTGGTACCGAGACCTTTTGAAGATGGAGTCCGTTTGGCAGTGTTTTTTCTTCGATAACTTTTCCAACGGGATCCTCTAAACCAATTACCCCCCGAACCGCCTTAGCTAAACCCTCAATCCTGCTTGGGGTCAGCTTTAGTCGATCTAAGAGACCAGCGGAGAGCTTTTCTTTGCCGTTTTCCATGTCTACTTCATTTGCAGAAATCACCTCAGCCAGGCGGGCTAGCAACTGATCTGCAATGGCAGAAAGGGCCTGGTTTTTAGTCGCAGTTTGAGCACGTGCAAGGGTTGGCGCCGACTCTTTCGCCGCTGTCAGAACTTTCTGCACGCTCATTCGAAAAGCCTAATCTCGATTGTTGATTGCTGGTTTGAACCAAGTGTGGGTGCACTCGGAGTTATCCACTTCTTCGACGTTTGCCGCTGATGTAAGAAGCACCGCTACTCCACCGCTGGTAGCCAATCTGGCTGCGGCAAGCTTGGTTAGGGCTCCCCCAGTGCCGTAGCCAGTGGAGGTACCAGAAATTTGAATGGAAGCGAGCTGGTCATCCGGCTCCACAACCGCAATCGGTTCAGCGCCAGCCTCTGTCGGCGGCTTCGTATAAAGAGCATCGATGTCACTTAGCAAAACCAAAAGATCCGCCTTGGCTAGCAGTGCCACCCTGGCAGCTAGCTGATCGTTATCGCCAAATCGAATCTCGTTAGTGGCGACGGAGTCGTTTTCATTGATTACAGGAAGAACTCCTATTTCCAACAGTCGCTCCAGTGCGCGCAGGGCATTCTCTCTCGTTATCTCTTCGTCAAGGTTGTCAACCGTTAGCAGGATCTGACCTGGCATCAGGGAGTGTCTTGCCAAGGATCGTTCATATCTGCTCATCAGTTTGGCTTGGCCGATGCTGGCGAGGGCCTGGGAGGTGGCTAGATCTTCACTCTTTACCGTTAGGCCAATCAGTGGCGCAGCGGTTGCGATTGCGCCTGAGCTGACGACGATGACTTGCTTGCCAGTGTTCTTGAGTCGAACAGCTAGGTCAACTATGCGATCGAGATTGGCTTCGTTGGCACCGGTAATTGAGCTGGACCCAACCTTGATAACAATCCGCCTAGCAGAGGCCAAAAGTTTCTGATTACTCACTGTCGTCCGCCTTTAGGTTCTTTTCCCTAATCGCCTGGCGTTCCGCTCTGCCGCGTGCTCGCTGATCCATCATTTCGTAGTACTCAGCTCTGCGTTCTTTGGTGGTTCGTCGATCGGTGCCATCCAGGCGCACGTCAGTGCCGCGCGGCGACTCAATTGTTTCAACAACCGACGAGATGTAGGGGTCCCAATCAAACACAACGCCATTTTCTCTGCCGATGATGACGGTGGAGCCCGCTTTAGCGCCAGCTTTAGTCAGAGCGTCTTCAATCCCAAGCTTGTTTAGTCGTTCAGACAAATAACCAATCGCCTCCGAATTGCCAAAGTCGGTCTGAGCGACCCAGCGCTCTGGCTTTTGACCAGTTACGCGATATACAACTTCGCCATCTAAATCCTCAGGTTCGACCATGAACTTGGAATCCTCTTTTTCCTCCAGCAGTGAAAAACGCTTATTGGACTCGGCCTTGGGTCGATTCGAGTCGGCAAGCGCTGCCAATGCAAAACTAAGTTGCGAAAGACCTTCTCTGGAAGCCGTTGAGATCAAGAAAACTTGAAAACCTAGCGCCTCAAAGTCCGCCTTCACAAACTCCGCCAACTCCTTGGCCTCCGGAACATCAATTTTGTTCAAAGCGATCACTTGTGGGCGCTCTAGCAGTGGAACCTGCCCCACTGGTACCTGGTACTTAGCCAGCTCTTGTTTGATTACTAAATAATCAGACATTGGATCGCGATTGGGTTCTAAGGTGGCGCAATCAATCACATGACAGAGTGCACTGCAACGCTCAACGTGCCTCAGAAAGTCAAGGCCCAGCCCCTTGCCCTCTGATGCTCCTTCAATTAGTCCAGGCACATCTGCGATTGTGTATCGATAGTCGCCAGCGGCTACCACCCCAAGATTTGGATGCAAAGTTGTGAACGGATACTCCGCAATCTTTGGCCTAGCTGAGCTCAAAGCAGCTACCAGCGACGACTTCCCGGCAGATGGGTATCCAACTAGCGCGATATCTGCAACGGTCTTTAGCTCAAGCTGGATGTCACCTTGCCACCCTGGCACCCCAAGCAAATGAAAACCGGGTGCGATTCTTTTTCTGTTTGCAAGGGCAGCATTACCTAGGCCACCTGCGCCCCCTCGAGCAACCAGCAATTCCATGCCGGAGTACTCGAGATCAGCAATTACGTTACACGCTGCATCTTTTACAACAGTTCCAACTGGGACTGGTAGGACTAGGTCTTCACCCGTCTCGCCGTTGTTGTAATCACCTTTTCCGTTACCACCAGATTTTGCAACTCTGTGTGGGCGGTGATGGTAATCAAGCAGGGTAGTCACGTTGTGATCACTTACCAAAGTGATTGATCCACCATCGCCACCATTGCCACCATCGGGACCTGCAAGTGGCTTAAATTTTTCTCTTCGAATGGATGTGCAGCCATGGCCGCCATCGCCAGCGCGTAAATGAAGAGTCACATGATCTACGAAGCTGACCATAACTCTCCTCAACTAAAAAGAGGCGGACCCTTCGGGTCCGCCTCGGTTTTGAAAACCTTTACTGGGTGACTACGTTCACCACTTGTCGACCCGACTTGCATCCGACCTGCACTGCACCGGCGGCCAGTGCGAAAAGTGTGTCGTCTTTTCCAATGCCGACATTCTTACCCGGGTGGAAGTGAGTGCCACGCTGACGAACCAAAATCTCACCAGCATTTACAACCTGACCATCGTGACGCTTAACTCCCAAACGCTGAGCGTTTGAGTCACGACCGTTACGGGTGGAACTAACTCCCTTTTTGGATGCCATTTCTCTCTACCTACTTAATCTCGGTAACTTTGACGCGGGTTAAATCTTGACGGTGTCCCTGACGCTTCTTGTAACCAGTCTTGTTCTTGTATTTCTGGATAACAATCTTTGGTCCGCGGGTCTGGTCGATAACTTCGGCTACAACCTTTACCTTGGCAAGAGCTTGTGGATCAGAAGTGACCTTGTCGCCATCGACAACTAGAAGTGCAGGTAGCTCAACGGTGCCGGATGACTGCTCAATCCGGTTCATGGTGACGATGGTGCCAACTTCGACCTTTTCCTGACGGCCGCCGGCACGAACAACTGCGTAAACCACTTCTAACCTAACTTTCTGGGATTTTCCGCTTCCACAGAAGCGGGCAACAGCCTGAAATTCTAGCCAACAAAGAGGGGTCGGTCAACCGACCTGCCTACTTCTTGCCCTTGACCTTCCGGATGATGCTGCTGGCCCGGCGGGGCTTTCTGGCGGGCTTTTCCTCTGGTTCTGGCAAGGCCTCGAGGACTGCATTGAGCATTTCGGTCTTGCCCTCTGGTTCCTTGGCTGGCTCGCTGGAGGTAGCAGAGGCAATCTGGCTAACCACGGACTTGAAAGCGTCAGCCTTCTCGCCCGTGACCACCTTTTTGACTTCCTGCTTCTCTTGCTTGTCTTCCTTCTTTTTACCCTTCTTTGGCTCTACCTCGGCTGCTTTGAAACGGGGCTCATCATGGATTACAAGGCCTCGCCCACCACAGCACTCACAGGTCTCGGAGTAGGTCTCTAGCAGGCCCACACCAATCTTCTTACGGGTCATCTGGACAAGTCCGAGCGACGTGATTTCGCTGACCTGGTTCTTGGTTCGGTCGCGGCTTAGGCATTCAAGCAGACGCCGGCGGACAGCTTCCTGATTAGCGCTTTGGATCATGTCAATAAAGTCAATAACGATGATTCCGCCAATGTCTCTCAGTCTCAGCTGCCTAACAATCTCCTCAGCAGCTTCCAGGTTGTTCTTGGTGACGGTCTCTTCAAGATTTCCACCGGAACCGATGAATTTTCCGGTGTTGACGTCGACTACGGTCATCGCCTCAGTTCGGTCAATCACCAATGAACCGCCAGATGGTAGGTAAACCTTCCGATCCAGCGCTTTCACAATCTGGTCACCAATTCGGTAGTGGTCGAAGATATCTTCCTTGTTGGTGTGCTCCACTAGACGCTCTAGCAGGTCGGGGGCAACGGTTGATAGGTAGTTACGAATAACTTCGTTGGCATTTTTGCCACTGACCATCAATTGCTGGAAGTCTTCGTTGAAGACGTCACGAACTATTTTCACGAGCAGCTCGGGCTCCGAGTGAAGTTGAATGGGAGCCTTGCCTTTTTCAGCCTGCCGAGTGATTTCTTCCCACTGCATCTGCAGACGTTCAATGTCCAAACGAAGTTGCTCTTCGGTTGCTCCCTCGGCAGCCGTCCTGACAATCACACCGGCTTCTTCTGGTAAAGCGCCTTTTAGGATTTGCTTTAAGCGTGCACGCTCTCCCTCTGGCAGCTTCCGGGAAATTCCCGACATGTTGCCTGCGGGGACATAAACCAAGAAGCGACCCGGCAACGAGATCTGCGAAGTTAGACGAGCGCCTTTTTGACCAACCGGATCTTTTGTTACCTGTACCAATACTTGATCGCCGGTTTTTAAAGCCAACTCAATTCGACGAGGCTGGTTGCCCGTTTCAGCAGCCTCCCAATTAACCTCACCGGAGTAAAGAACTGCATTTCGTCCACGGCCGATGTCTACGAAGGCCGCCTCCATGGAAGGAAGAACGTTCTGCACCTTACCTAGATAAACGTTCCCAATAATTGACACGCTTTGAGATTGGGTCACATAGTGCTCGACGAGAAGACCATCTTCCAGCACGCCAATTTGGAATCTGCCATCGTCTTCACGAACGATCATTTTTCGATCAACAGACTCGCGTCTTGCGAGGAACTCGCTCTCAGTAACCGTTGAGCGCCGACGTCCCGTATCTCTGGAGTCGCGTCTTCTAATTCGCTTGGCTTCTACTCTGGTTGAGCCGTCCTCTTCTTTGGCAGCAGCTTTTTGAGGCTTAGTTTTTTCTTTAGGTGCTTCCTTTTTCTTCTTTTCCTTGCGCTCAGGCTTTGGTTCAGCCTTTTTCTTAGTAGCGCGCTCAACCTTTGGAGTTGGAAGCGAGGGAGCTTGAAATATCAGTTGGGTTGCCGCCGGTTTGGCTGGCTCTTCTTTTTTCTTTGCCACGAGTGCCTATGCTGGGCTTTGGTTCACACCCCGTAAGCCCCGTTCGAGTGATTCAGGCCGCAACCTGAATCGAAACCTAATGCGTCAAAAACCCGTTGTCTTTGACGAAACCTTCGATGCGAGTGTGATCGCATCTAGTTAGAAGTATGCCACGGGACAGCTGAAAATGGGATAATTCCCCTGTGTTCCCTTATTTCCTCATCCTTTTTGGCGCCACAGGCTGGATTGCAAGCTTCGGTTTGACCCTTGAACGAATCAAGGTGGCTGGTGACCCATCGGCCACGACTGCCTGTGACATCTCCCCCTTCATCAGCTGTAAGTCAGTGATGCTTTCAGAGCAGGCTGCTCTTTTTGGATTTCCAAATCCGCTGATTGGTTTGGCAGCGTTTTTCGCACCAATCGTGGTTGGTTTTGCAATCTTGGCTGGGGCTAAATTTGCGAGCTGGTTCTGGCAATTATTTCTAGCAGGACACGTGCTTGCGATGGTTTTTGTTTTCTGGCTATTCAGCCAAAGCGTTTATGTAATTGGAGCCCTCTGCCTTTACTGCATGGTGGCATGGACCGCAACGATTCCTCTGTTTTGGTCGATTCTTGGTTTCGCTGCTAAGGAAGGGCATCTAGGACAAAAGTTAGTTGGCACGGGCGAAACTATTTACGAATGGGCCTGGGTTGCAACGATTTTGACTTACGCAACTCTCATAGGACTAATTATTGTTCAGTTCTGGAATTTTTGGCCAACTCTGTTCTAGAACCAAATAGCTAGTTCGCGCTTAGCGCTCTCTTCTGAATCAGAGCCGTGTACTAGATTCTGAATAACTTTGGTTCCCCAGTCGCGCCCGAGATCTCCGCGAATGGTTCCAGGAGCTGCAGTAGTTGGATCGGTTGCTCCAGCTAGAGATCTAAATCCCTCAATGACGCGCTCGCCCTCTAATCGAATCGCAACTGTTGGCCCTGAGAGCATGAACTCAAGCAAAGGTTCATAAAAGGGTTTGCCTTCGTGCTCCGCGTAGTGCTGCTCTAGAAGTTCACGATTCGGTGCAACCATTTTCAAATCCGTCACTTTGTAGCCTTTTGCTTCGCAACGACTAATGATGTCACCCACCAAGTTGCGCTTGACGCCATCTGGCTTAATTAGAACTAGGGTCGCTTGCAATTTGCTCTCCCATCAATTTGTTGTAATTCTCTCTTGCTTTGTCAATTGTGGCGCCCGCGACGAGCCCCCATATCCAAAGTCCAACCAGAATTGTTCCAATTACGAACATTCCCCAAAGCCAGAAACCACTCACCAGCAGCGCAGCCTGAACAAACCAGCCCAACCAGTAGCCAGCAGGGTTTCTCAGAAATGCCGGGGTAAGAATGGCAAGCAGTGCAAAGCTGAGTCCAATTCCCCAAATCAGTTCGATTGCAGGCAAATTGGAGGTTGGCTCCGCCATTTTCAGACCAAAGGCAGTAAGGGTTGCAAAGAAAATGACGATTGACTGAAAGCTCAGAACTATTGAAGCCAGTAGCCGTTTAGTTGATTTATTCTTCATCGTCATCTGTCTGCAATTCTCCCAGAACTGCACCAATTAGGTAAAGCGAACCAGTCACAAACAAAGCAATTTCCTCAGATTCAGCCGTTTCTTTGGCAAACTGCAGCGCTTTGCCGACTTCGGGAATGGTCGCTAGGACAGTTCCACCGTGGGTGATGATCTTGCTGGCCAGATCTTCAGCTGGCAATGCTCGCTCGCTTTCTAACTGAGTGACAACGACCCTTGGAAACATTTCAGCAAATTGTTTAGCGGCGGCATCAATGTCTTTGTCGGCGACCATTGCCACCAAACCAATTCGATCAGGATCGGCAAAGTGTTCATTGATTGACAATCCCAGGCTGGCAATGCCCGCAGGATTATGGGCTCCATCAAGAACAATTAATGGTTGCTTACTGACAACTTGCAAACGACCTGGGCTAACGGCGTCAGCAATGGCAACTCGGAGATACTCGTCGGCAATAGCGCGTCCGCCTAAGAACTGCTCTACCGCGGCAATTGCTGTAGCGGCATTCTCGGCTTGGTGAGAGCCAATGATCGGCATCCACAAACTTGGGTAGTGCCCTACTGTGCCGGAAACAGAGAATCGAGTTCCAAACCCTTCGGGTGCAGAATCAAGTAGTTCAAAGTCAGAGCCCGAGAAGTAGTACTCGCCATTCGATCGAGCTTTCAGCACTTCTGCCACGGAAGATTTCTGGGGGCTTGAAACAACAATCGACTTTTCCTTGATGATCCCCGCTTTGGTAGTTGCTATCGCTTCAATGGTGTTGCCCAATTGCTTGGTGTGGTCAAGATCGATTGCTGTAAAGACCGCAACGTCTGCGTTTGCCACATTGGTTGAGTCCCACTCTCCGCCGATTCCCACTTCTAAAACCAAGACGTCAATTGGCGCATCAGAGAAAATCTGGAAGGCGATTGCGGTCATCGCCTCAAAAAATGTCAGTGGTTGCTCGCCCATTGCCTGCAGCTTCTGGTCCACCAGTTCAAGAATGGGCTTAGTCTCTGAATACGTTTCCAAGAATCTTTTATCTTCAATTGGTTCGCCATCAAGGGAGATGCGCTCATTGAAGCGAACTAGATGAGGTGACGTGAGTCGACCGGTCTTCAAGCCAAGCTCTCGCAAAATACGCTCAATGATTCTTGCGGTAGAGGTTTTTCCATTTGTGCCAGTTATGTGAATGACTGGGTAGTTGAATTGTGGATTACCCAAAACCTCACACGCAATTCGGGTCGGCTCCAATCTGGGGCGCATTTGGTGCTCAGGTTTTCTCGAATACAGCTCATCTAATGCCTGCTGCATTGAAATTGCCGTCACTGCTTCACTAACTCAATCTGAATGAGGCCGTCCTCACCGATAGACAATGATCCTTCACCGGCCGAGATATCTAGTTTGGTCGCCAAGGTTTCTTCAGAGATTAACTGAGAGTGCTTTTCCAGAGCGGCAATGGACTTCGAGTCAGCTCTGAGCGTTAGATGAATTCGGTCAGAGACATCAAGGCCAGCATCTTTTCTAGCTTGCTGAATGTGGCGAATCGCATCCCTGGCAGCACCTTCTTGCTCTAGCTCCTGCGTCACAGCGAGGTTTAGAAGCACAAAGCCAGTCGAGGTAACGCCCGCGGCATTTGATTCAGAAGAAGTAGCTTGAAGAGTAATTTCATACTCACCTTCGAAGAGTGGGGTGTCACCTACGACTACGTTTCCGCCATCTAATTTCCAGTTGCCAGCCTTGGCTTTCTGAATGACTTCTTGCACGGCTTTCCCAAGACGAGGTCCCAGTGCCCTGGCATTCACGCTCAGGGTCTTGGACAAACCAAATTGTTTTGCTACGTCTTCGCTTGCCTGCACAACAGAAACCTTCTTGACATTTAGTTCATCAGCAATCAGGTCAGAGTAGTGAGCTAGAGAGTCGGATTGTTCAACCGCGATTGTTAGCTCACTCAGTGGCAAGCGCACTCGCAAACCAGCCGCTTTGCGCAACGACAGAGCAACTGATGCGGCCTCGCGAATAGCATCCATGTCACGAACCAGTTCTTTATCCAGCGGGAATTCTTCGGCCTCCGGCCAAGACTCAAGGTGAACCGATCTACCACCTGTTAGTCCTCGCCACATTTCTTCGCTGATGATTGGAAGCAGTGGAGCAACGACTCGCAAGGTTGCCTCTAGGACCGTGTAGAGAGTGTCAAAAGCGTCTTTATCTCCAGCCCAGAATCGATCTCGAGAGCGTCTGATGTACCAATTAGTTAGAACCTCAGCAAACTCACGCACCTTGGCCGATGCTTGATAGCTATCAAATTGATCTAAGTCTTTCTGAACAGCAACAATCAGCTCATGAGTCTTGGCAAGTATGTAGCGGTCAAGTAAATCATGTGAACCGTAACTTGGGCTGGCTTGGTAGCTCGATGCGTTGGCATAAAGCGAGAAGAAGTAGTAACTGTTCCATAGCGGAAGCAGCGCTTGGCGCACTCCTTCGCGGATTCCCTGCTCCGTTACTGAAAGGTTTCCGCCACGCAAGATTGTTGACGACATCAGGAACCAACGCATCGCATCCGAGCCATCACGATCAAAAACCTCGTTGACATCTGGGTAATTACGAAGAGACTTTGACATCTTCTGGCCATCATTACCTAAAACAATGCCGTGACTGATTGCGTTCTTAAATGCAGGTCTATCAAACAGGGCTGTTGATAGAACATGCAGCGTGTAGAACCAACCCCTGGTCTGTCCCACGTACTCAACGATGAAATCACCAGGGAAATGGGTATCAAACCATTCTTGGTTTTCAAATGGATAGTGAACCTGGGCAAACGGCATGGAGCCTGACTCGAACCAGCAATCCAATACTTCAGGCACTCGGCGCATCATGGACCTGCCAGTTGGGTCATCCGGGTTTGGCCGAACGAGTTCATCGATTACTGGCCTGTGGAAGTCACTTGGCACTACCCCGAAGTCTTTTTCAATCTCAGCCAGTGAGCCATAGACATCAATGCGCGGATAGTTGGGATCATCTGATTTCCAAACTGGAATTGGAGCCCCCCAGAAGCGATTGCGAGAAATCGCCCAGTCGCGAACGTTTTCAAGCCACTTGCCGAAACTGCCATTCTTGGTGTGCTCTGGCACCCAGTTAATCTGCTGATTTAGTTCAAGCATGCGATCGCGCAACTTGGTCGTCTCAACAAACCAAGAGGAGACTGCTTTATATATCAAAGGGTTCTTGCAGCGATAGCAATGTGGGTAGGAGTGGTCGTAAGAAGCCTGTCTGAAAAGTCGACCAGCAGCCTTCAGGTCTTGGGTAATTGGCTTGTTTGCATCGAAAACGTGTTGCCCTTCATAGGGCGCAATCACGGAGTTGAATTGGCCGCGCTCATTGATTGAGACATAAGTTGGGATTCCAGCTGCGCTGCAAAGCAACTGGTCATCCTCACCATAAGCAGGAGCCTGGTGAACAATGCCGGTTCCCTCATCGGCAGTTACGTATTCCCCAACTAAAACTTGCCAAGCATTCTCAATTTCAAATTTTGTGGAGTCGGCGTAGAAATCAAATATTCGGTTGTAGCGAATACCGGTTAGTTCCTTGCCAAGCATTCTCTTGGTGATGGCAGCTTGAGCATCTTCCAAAGTTTCAAAGCCCAACTCTCGCAAATAACTACCAACTGCAGATGCAGCTAACAAGTAGCGGTGATTGCCGAGAGTGCTATTTGGAGCATCAACAATTACATATTCAATTTCTGGCCCAACAGCAAGAGCAAAATTCGTTGGAAGCGTCCAAGGAGTCGTAGTCCAAGCCAAAATGTTTACGCCCGCGTACTCTCCACTTTCAATTGGAAAGGTGACCGTGACCGATTGATCTTGCCTTGGGCGATAAACCTCATCGTCCATGCGCAGTTCGTGATTGGAAAGTGGAGTTTCACATCTCCAGCAATATGCGAGGACTTTGAATCCCTCATAGATCAAACCTTTTTTGTGAAGTTCTTTGAAGGCCCAGATCACACTCTCGGTGTAGTTCTGATCAAGAGTCTTATAGTCATTGTCAAAGTCAACCCAGCGAGCTTGCCTAGTTACATAGCTGCGCCAGTCTTGCGTGTATTTCAATACTGAGGTTTTGCAAAACTCGTTGAACTTGGCAACGCCATACTTTTCAATTTCGGGTCTTCCCGATATGCCAAGCAGTCGCTCGGCCTCAACCTCAGCAGGCAGTCCGTGAGTATCCCAGCCGAATCTGCGTTCGACTCTCTTTCCACGCATTGTTTGATAGCGCGGAACTAAGTCCTTGGTGTAGCCAGTCAGAAGGTGGCCGTAATGAGGTAGCCCATTGGCAAACGGTGGGCCGTCATAGAACACAAACTCTTCTGCCCCGGTTTCAGAGCGCTGGTCGATTGAGCGCTGAAAAGTGCCATCTTTTTCCCAGTAAGCCAACACTTCTTTCTCAATAGCTGGAAAGCTAGGCGATGGATTGGCAGCGCTATCGGGGCCTTTGTGTTTGGGGTACATCACGACTTTCGAACCTGGGCAGACTAACAATGTTAATCTAGTCACCATCACTATGCCGAGGTCTGCATGAGAAGAACCAAACCTGAGCCAATCAGGGCCGCCCAGGTGCCTGAAAAAGCGTCCGTCGATGGACTGGAGGCTAAATGGGTGCCACGCTGGGAAGAATCGGGTGTCTACCGTTTCGACGAAGCCGCCACCCGTGAGCAGATCTATTCGATTGACACTCCTCCTCCGACGGCATCCGGTTCACTTCACGTAGGTCACGTTTTTAGCTACACCCACACTGATGTGGTGGCTCGTTTTCAAAGAATGATTGGAAAGGAAGTCTTCTACCCAATGGGTTGGGACGACAACGGACTTCC
>JACCED012431263.1_pt1 | contig 13852 bp, 8 predicted proteins | sample 7455021 | NCBI WGS metagenome assembly JACCED01 (sample SAMN15323456, study PRJNA562643) | freshwater metagenome | isolation source: river surface water | place: USA:Blue River Watershed | collected 2017-08-19 | reverse complement strand
CAGATTGAAAAAGATTGAGTTGTGGACCAATCCTCGTTTATTAGCAAAAAGGCCCCGTGTTAAAAAATAACATTGCCATTAATTATAAATATTTAAAACAATAAGGTATTTCGTCGACCTTAGTGTTTTTTTGTATTATTTTTTTATATGAAAAAAACAGCGATAAGAGAGAAAAAATATTTTTCACGTTACAAGAAGCCATTGATTCCAATTCCTAATCTTATTGAGAATCAATTAATATCTTTCAACTGGTTGGTAGAATCAGGCTTGAAGGAAGTTTTTAAAGAATTTTCACCAATAAACGATTACTCAGATAAAAAGTTCCAATTGGAATTTACTTCTTTTACTTTGTCAGAACCAAAGTTTGATGAAGAGTATTCAAAGGTTAATAAATTAACATATGAAGGAAGTGTAAAAGCAAGAGTAAAGCTTTTAAATAAAACACTTGGCACATCTAAAGAGCAAGAAATATTTATGTCTGACTTGCCTTTAATGACTAAGCACGGAACTTTTATAATAAATGGAGTAGAAAGAGTTATTGTACCTCAACTTACTAGATCTTCAGGGGTATTTTTTACTGAACTCGACATAAAAGCAAAAAAACTTTTTGGGGCAAAAATAATCCCATCAAAAGGGGTTTGGATTGAAATAGAATCAGACACAGACGGAGCTGTTTACGTTCGTGTTGATAAAAAAAGAAAATTTGCAGTGACATCTCTTTTGAGAGTTTTGGGATTGAACGACGAAGAAATGTTGAAAGCTTTTGAAGGAAATGAAGAGGCTGTAAAAGCCATAAAGGTTTCTACCGAAAAAGATCCTGCAAAAAATGCAGATGCTTCTTTCCTTGAAATATACAAAAGATTGAGAGACGGAGACTTGGCTACTATTGAAAGTGCTAGGGAGTTTATAGGTAATTTGTTTTCACCAGAAAGATATGATATTTCTCCAGTAGGAAGACTTCGCTTCAACAAGAGATTTAACAAAAGTCTTGAAGAAAAAGATTTGGAGAAGAGAACAATTACAGGAGAAGATATTGTTTTGATTGTTAAAAATATTGTAGATCTAAACAATGGAGTTGGAGCAAAAGCTGACGATATAGATCACTTGGGGCAAAGAAGAGTTAAATTCGTCGGAGAAATGTTGCAACAAAAGTTTAGAATGGGAATGTCTCAAATAAAAAGAAACATTCAAGATAGAATGTCTACAATAGATGTTTCTACTACAATGCCTGTGCAGGTTATAAACCAAAGACCTTTGCAAGCTAGAATCAAAGAATTCTTCACTGCAAACCAATTGTCTCAATTTATGAACCAAGAAAACGTGGTTGCTGAGGTTGAACACTTAAGAACATTGTCAGCTCTTGGTCCAGGTGGATTGACAAGAGAAAGAGCTGGTTTGGATGTTCGTGACGTTCACACATCTCACTATGGTAGAGTTTGTCCTATTCATACTCCAGAAGGTCCAAACATTGGATTGATTTTGCACTTGTCTACATACGCTAGAATAAATGAATTTGGAATAATAGAATCTCCTTACGTAAAAGTAAAAAATGGAAAAATAACAGGTGAAGTTCATTATTTAAATGCACTTGAAGAAGAAAAATACACAATAGCTCACGCAGGTACTCCTTATGATGAAAATGGAAATATTATAAAAGAAAAGGTTGAAGCTAGAGTTAAGACAAAACCAGCTTCTGTGCCAAGAGAAGAAATAGAATTTATCGATGTTGCTACAAACCAAGCTTTTTCTATCGCAACATCAATGATTCCATTCCTAGAACATGATGATGCTCACAGAGCGCTCATGGGAAGTAACATGCAGAAGCAGGCATTGCCTTGTGTTGTTCCTGAGGCTCCATTAGTTGCAACAGGTATAGAAGAGAGAGTTAGCCGTGACTCAGGAAGATTGATCGTTTCAGAGGTCAATGGTGTTGTTTCTTATGTTGATGCTAAAAAGATTTCAGTTGAAGATGAAAAGGGTAAAAATCATACATACAATTTGATTAACTTTTCTAGAACAAACAATTTCTCTGTATTTCACCAAAGACCAATCGTTTCATTGGGTGACAAAATAAAGAAAGGTGATATTTTGGCAGATACAAGTACTACTGAAAATGGTCAGTCTGCTATTGGGCAAAACGTTTTGGTTGGTTTCTTGTCATGGGCAGGTGCCAACTACGAAGACGCTATTATTTTGTCAGAAAGACTTGTGCAGGGTAGTAAGTTTACAAGTATTTATGTTACAGAATTCGTATGTAATGTGAGAGATACAAAGCTTGGGCCTGAAATTACAACAAGAGATATTCCAAACGTAGGAGAAAACAAACTTAAAGATTTGGACGAAGACGGAATAATTGTTGTGGGCGCAGAAGTTAAAGAAAATGATATTCTTGTTGGTAAAATTACTCCAAAAGGAGAAACAGAATTAACCCCAGAAGAAAGATTGTTGAGATCTATCTTTACCGAAAAAGCTAGAGATGTGAAAGATACATCTCTAAGACTAGAACACGGCAAACAAGGAAGAGTTATTGGTGTTAAAATCTTTTCAAGAGAGCAGGGTCATAATTTGGAATCTGGTATTATAAAAAGAATTATTGTTGAAATAGCTCAATTGAGAAACATTTCAGTCGGAGACAAGCTTTCAGGAAGACACGGAAACAAAGGTGTTATATCTTTGATATTGCCAGTAGAAGAAATGCCATACATGGAAGATGGTACTCCTATTGATATAATTCTTACTCCTCTTGGTATTCCTTCTCGTATGAACCTTGGACAGATTCTTGAAATGCATTTGGGTTATGCAGCAAACGCTCTTGGTTATCAGGCTATAGTTCCTCCATTCTCATCTGCAGATGTTGGAGAAATAAAAGAAGAACTTGTAAAAGCTGGTTTGCCAGAAAACGGAAGAGTTACTTTGTTTGATGGTAGAACAGGAGAGCCTTTTGACCAAAAAATTTCTATAGGATACATGTATATGTTGAAGCTTCACCACATGGTGGAAGACAAACTACACATGAGATCTATTGGTCCTTACTCATTGATAACTCAACAACCACTTGGAGGTAAAGCACAAGGAGGAGGTCAGAGATTCGGAGAAATGGAGGTCTGGGCTCTAGAAGGTCATGGAGCTGCTCATACTCTAAGAGAAATGTTGACTATCAAATCCGATGATATCATAGGAAGATCACAAACATTTGATGCAATCATAAAGGGTAATCCTATCGGACAACCAAATGTTCCTGCATCATTCAATGTGATGTTAAATTATTTGAGAGGTTTGGCTTTGGATGTTGAACTTAAAAAAATTAACAACGATTAATAGTCTAATTTAAAAAAATTATGAAAAATATTGATACAACAAATTTTGATTCAATTTCCATAAAGCTCGCTTCTCCTGAAGCTATAAAAGAATGGTCTTACGGTGAAGTTACAAAATCAGAGACTATTAATTACAGAACTGGAAGATCTGAAAGGGGTGGTCTTTTTGATGAAAGAATTTTCGGACCAGAAAAAGATTACGAATGTTACTGTGGAAAATACAGAAGAATAAGATATAAAGATATTGTTTGTGAAAGATGTGGAGTTCAAGTTACTCGTTCTATCGTAAGAAGAGAAAGAATGGGGCACATAGAATTGGCTAGTCCTGTTGCTCACATTTGGTTTTTAAGAGGTGTTCCTTCTAGAATGTCCATTCTTTTGAATATACCAGTAAAAGAATTGGAAAAAGTTATTTACTTTGCTGGATATATAATCACAAATGTTTACGAAGAAGAAAAAGAAAACATAATAAAAAATCTAGAAAGCGAATTTAAATCAAAAATAAAAAGTGCAAACTCAGACGAAGACAAGGAAAAGCTAAAAGATTTATTAGCAAGTGCCAAAAAGGAAATAGCTGAAATTATTCCAGGAAAAGTTTTGAACGAAATATCTTATCATCATTTTGGATTAAAATATGGTAGTTGTTTTGAATCAAGCATTGGAGCAGAAGCAATATATTCTTTGTTCAAGAATATGGATCTTCAGAAACTAAAAAAGGAAATAGAAGACGCAATACCAAAAGCTTCAACAGTAGACAAAGAAAAACTACAAAAGAGAATGTCTCTTGTTCGATCAATGATTCGTTCAGAGATAAGACCAGAGTGGATGTTTATGACAGTCATACCTGTTATACCACCAGCATTAAGACCAATGGTGGCTCTTGATGGAGGAAGACATGCTACTTCAGATCTAAATGATTTGTACAGAAGAGTGATAAATAGAAATAACAGATTGAAAAAGCTTAAAGAAATAGGAGCCCCTGATGTTATTTTAAGAAATGAAAAAAGAATTTTACAAGAAGCAGTAGATGCATTGATAGACAACTCTATTGCAAAACAAAATGATTCTCAGGCTGTATCTTCTTCTCAAAAGAGAGCTCTAAAATCTTTATCAGACAATCTAAAATCTAAACAAGGCTTGTTTAGACAAAATCTTTTGGGTAAAAGAGTAGACTATTCAGGACGTTCTGTTATCGTTGTTGGTCCAAAATTAAAACTTGATCAATGTGGTTTGCCAAAACACATGGCCCTTGAACTTTTCAGACCATTTGTTATTTCAAAACTTCTAGAAACAGAATTGGCTTTTAACATAAGAGGTGCAAATAGATTGATAGAAGAAGGAATACCAGAGGTTTGGGCTATGCTTGAAGAAGTTATTAAAGGTAAGTATGTTTTGTTGAACCGTGCTCCAACCCTTCACCGATTGGGTATTCAAGCATTCAAACCTGTTTTGATTGAAGGAAATGCTATTCAAATTCACCCTCTTATCTGTCAGGGATTCAACGCCGACTTCGATGGAGACCAGATGGCTGTTTATGTTCCATTGTCAGACAAAGCTCAAGAAGAAGCTAGGGAATATATGTCTTCAAGCAAGAACCTTCTTAAGCCTCAAGACGGTACTCCTATAGTAGTGCCTAGACTAGACGTTGTCTTGGGTTGTTATTGGATGACAAAGTCTGTTGAAGGAGAAAAAGGAGAAGGAATGTTCTTCTCATCACCAAACCAAGCTATTACTGCTTTTGATCTTGGAATTATTACATTCCGAGCAAAAATAAAAGTTTTGGGAAGTGACGATAAAGATAAATATAAAACATTTGAAGGAAAGATTTTTGAAACAACAGTTGGACGATTGTTCTTCAATAGCGTCTTGCCTGATGATTTTCCTTATGTCAACGAAGAAATAAATTCAAAGAGAATGATGAACTTGGTTGATGAAGTTATTGCAAAATATGGAATAGACAAAACTCCAAAAGTTTTGGATAGGATAAAAGATTTTGGATATAGATATTCAACTTACTCAGGTATTACATGGGGTATAGATAATGTTAAGGTCCCCGTAGAAAAGAAGGAGATTGTTGAAAGACACAAGAAACTAGAAGAAGAAGTAAGACAAAATTTTGAAGATGGTTTGTTGTCAGAATCTGAAAAAAGTCAAAAGGTTGTTGAAATTTGGGAGCAAGCATTAAAGGAAATTGAAAAAGTTGTTCCTAAGAGTTTGGACCCAATGAGTTCTACTTATGACCTTATTGTTTCTGGTGCTAGAGGTAACATGTCTCACTTGTCACAAATCTGTGGTATGAAAGGTGTTATTGTTAACACCTCTGGAGAAAGAATTGATTTTCCAATTATCCCTTCTTACATAGAAGGCTTGTCTCCTTTGGAATACTTTATTACAACTCACGGTGCTAGAAAAGGTACTGCCGATACGGCTCTTAATACTGCAAAAGCGGGTTATTTGACAAGAAGACTTGTTACTGTTGCCCAAGATGTAGTTGTAACAGAGGAAGATTGTGGAACCAAAAATGGAAAGATGGTTTATGCTATAGATGGTAATTTTGCTAAATACATAAACGGAAGAGTTTTGTTGTCAGATATTAAGGATGAAAATGGAAATACTCTTTACAAAAAAGGAGATCTTATAACAAAAGAAGATTCAAAGATTTTAGAAAAAGCAGGAATAAAAGAAGCGTACGTAAGATCTGCTTTGACTTGCCAGACTACTCACGGTGTTTGTCAAAAATGTTACGGATTAGATATGGGTAGAAACAAAATGATAGAGATAGGTCAAGCAGTAGGTATTATTGCTGCTCAAGCTATCGGAGAACCAGGAACACAGTTGACTCTTAGAACCTTCCACTCTGGAGGTGTTGCTACTGTTGACATTACTGTTGGTTTGCCTCGTGTTGAAGAAATTTTTGAAATAAGAGTTCCAAAAAATCCAGCTGTTGTTTCCATGACAGACGGAGAAGTTGTTGAAATAATAAATGACGGAAAAGAAAAGACAATAAAAGTTTTGTCCGATATCAAAGTAGACAATAAAGCAAACATTGGTAAGGGTAATGAAATAGAATACACTGTAGCGCCAAGAAGGCAAGTTGTTGTTAAGGTGGGACAAAAAGTTTCAAAAGGTGAACTTTTGACAGACGGTTCTGCTGATATAAACGAAATAGTAAAATATGGAGGAAAACAAAAAGCTGAAGATTATATAATCAGTGAAATTAATAAGGTTTATGATTTGCAAGGTGTGACAATTTCTCAAAAACACTTGGAGATCATAATCAGACAAATGTTCTCAAGAAGAAGAATAAAAGATGCTGGAGATACAACATTTTCACCAGGAGAAGTTGTTGAAAACATTGAGTTGATAGAAGAAAACAACCGTTCTGAAAAAGAAGGAGGTCGTCCAGCAGAAGCTTCTACTTTGGTGTTGGGAATTACTGAAGTTTCTCTTACAACAAAGAGCTGGCTCTCAGCCGCATCTTTCCAAAACACAAACAGAGTTTTGATAAACAATGCTGTTCGTGGAGGTGTTGATACTCTAAGAGGATTGAACGAAAATGTAATCATAGGAGGTCTAATTCCTGCAGGTACTGGTTTTGGAGAAAAGAGAGGATACTCAAATCCTGATATAGATAAAGACGAAGATAAGATAAACGAATAATTATTTTTTCAAGTATGAATGGAGTTATTCAAAAAATAAAAGAAAAACTTTCCATTGTAGACGTACTGTCATCTTATTTGAAGGTTGAAAAGGCTGGTAAAAACTATAAAGCAAGATGTCCTTTTCACAATGAAAAAACCCCGTCCTTTTTTATTTCTCCAGAAAGAGAATCATATTATTGTTTTGGTTGTCATGCCAAGGGTGATATATTTTCTTTTGTGGAGAATTTTGAGGGGACTGATTTTCCGGGGGCTTTAAAGATACTAGCCGATAGGGCTGGTATACCTTTGGAGTATGACAAAAAGGAAAATAATACTCAAAATCAAAGGTATTATAAGATTATGGAAGAAGCTTCTTTGTTTTACGAAAAGCAACTTTCCTTATCAAAAGAAGCTCTTTCTTATTTAAACAAAAGAGGCTTGAGCGACAAGACCATAAAAGATTTTAGAATAGGTTATTCTAAAGACGAATGGAATCTGCTTGAAAATTATTTATCAAAAAAAGGATACAAAAAAGAAGAAATTGAAACTGTCGGCTTGATAAAGAAAAACAATAAAGGCACGGGTTATTATGATAGATTTAGGTCTAGAATAATGTTCCCAATATCTGATTCCGCTGGAAGGGTTGTGGCTTTTTCTGGAAGAATTTTTAAAAATCCAGATTCAAAAAATAACATAGAAGAAGCAAAATATATAAATAGCCCAGATACTCCACTTTATAATAAATCAGACATATTGTTTGGTTTAGATAAAGCAAAGAAGACAATCAAAGAAAGAAATTATTGTATTGTTGTTGAAGGGCAAATGGATTTAATTTTGTCTCATCAAATGGGTTTTACAAATACAGTTGCAGTTTCAGGTACAGCTTTTGCTGATTCTGTAACAGATGAAAATTCAAAAATAAATAACCTTGGCTTAATAAAAAGACTTTCATCAAATGTTATTTTTGCTTTTGATGGAGATAGTGCAGGATTAAGAGCTGCTTATCGTTCTGCAATGATAGCCTTGTCTTTGGATATGCAAGTAAAGGTGGCTTTTATAAGCGGTGGTAAGGATCCGTCTGATATTATATTAGAAGATAAAGAGCTTTGGAAAAAGATAATAAAAGACTCAAAGGATGTTATTTCTTTCTCTTTGCAACAAATATGTGAAAAAAGTAGTAATAAAGAAGAGAGGAGGAGATTGTTGGAAGAAAAGGTTTTCCCTTTTATGTCCATGATTAACAGTTCTATCAAAAAATCAAACTATATAAAAGAGATATATGAATCAACCGGTATTTTTGAGGATTCTATATTAAAAGATTTTAATAATTTTGAAAAAAAGACCAAAGGTGTAAGTCAGCAAAAAAATAACAAAAGCACAGAAGGTTCAACAAGAAAAGAGAATCTTATAAAAAGCTTTTTTTCAATTGTTTTTTGGGGAGGGTCAAAGGATGAAGAAAAAGATCATATTTTAAAAATAAAAGAAGATTTTATATCTAAGGTGGGGAAAGATGATTATAATTTGTTGGAAGAGAAATATAAACCATTTTTAGAAAGTCTTGTTTTTGAAGCAGAGAGGTTGTATACATCTAGAGTTTGTGATTATAAGAAAGATTTGGAAGAAATAGTCTTAAACTTAGAAGAAGAATTGTTAAACGAAAAGGCCTACCTTCTTTTTATAAAAATAAAAGAAGCTGAAAATAAGGGGCAAAGAGACAAGATAAATAATGATTTATTAGATTATCAAAAATTAGTCGAAAAGATAGAAATAATTAAAAGCAATAGATTAAAATAATTTTTTATGCAAAAAAAGAAACCAATAAAGAAAACCTCAAAAGTTTCTAAAACAAAAACAATAAAAAAGCCTATCAAAAAAATACAGAAAAGTGCTACAAAAAAGACAGCAATTAAAAAGGTTGTTAAAAAAGTTTCCAAGATTTCTTCTTCTAAAAAAAGTGTTAAACCTGTTAAAAAAGTTTTAGCAAAGAAGCTTAAGGTTCCAACACAAAAAACAAAAACAGCTAAAAAGCCTTCTTTAAAAAAAGAAGAAAAAAAGACTGTAGCCAAAAAAGAGGTAAAAAATAAAACAGAAAAAGAAGTAAAAACAAAGATAGACAAAAAAGCTTTAGAGTTAGAAGAAAAAACAAAAATCGTTGTAGAAAAAGGGAAGAAAAGAGGTTTTATAACTTATGATGAAATCATAAAGGTTTTTCCAGACATAGAGGACAACATTTTGTTTTTAGATGATTTGTATGAAAGATTATCTGTTGCAGGAATAGATGTTCTTGAAGGGGGGAATCTTTTGGATATAGATGGAGATGTAGATAAGCTTGCAACAAAATACAGTAAAGATTCTCAAACCTACGATTCTATCCAGATGTATTTAAAGGAAATAGGTCAATATTCTTTGATCCCTGCTTCTGAAGAAAGAAACCTTGCACACAGGATAGAAAAAGGAGATAAGGAGGCAAAAAATTTGTTGGCAAGAGCCAATTTGAGACTAGTTGTTTCTATTGCTAAAAAATACGTTGGTAGAAGCTCAGATCTTTCACTTCTAGATCTTATTCAAGAGGGTAATCTAGGTTTGTTTAAGGCTGTGGAAAAATTTGACTGGACAAAAGGTTATAAGTTTTCTACTTATGCTACATGGTGGATAAGACAATCTATAATAAGAGCATTGGCAGATAAATCAAGAACAATAAGAATACCAGTACACATGGTAGAGACAATCTCAAAATATAAACAAGTAGTTAGAAGATTATCTCAAGACTTGGGAAGAGACCCTCTTATTGAAGAAGTAGCAGCTGAAATGAATATGGATATAGAAAAGATTCATATTATAGAACAAATTAATCAAGACACTGTTTCCTTGGAACAACCAATAGGAGATGACGATGAGAAGTCTACAAGAGGGGAATTGATTGCTGACGATAAAATATTAAGACCAGATCAAGAATCCGCAAGAAGGATTTTGTCAGATCAAATAAGGGAAGTTTTAGAAACTTTAAATCCTAAAGAAAGAAAAATATTAGAGTTGAGATATGGATTAAATGATGGTATTCAACACACACTAGAAGAAGTTGGTCAGGAATTTGGTGTTACAAGAGAAAGAATAAGACAAATAGAAGCAAAGGTTCAAGATAAATTAAGAAATAATGAAAAAATTTTAAGATTAAAAAATTATTTTGATTAATAAAAATAAAACCCCCTAAGGGGGTTTTATTTTTGTAGATTTTTTATAAACCTTCCATTACAGATGGTTTTTCTCCAGTATCTAGCATTTCAAAAACGAGTTCTGAAAATTTCCAAAAAGCATCATTACCTTTAATATCATTTACACATTCAGATGTTATTATTTTTGGAACAGCAGATTCGTGTATTGGCCAGTGTCTAAAGACCCAAGCTATTTGTCCGTTTGATTCTTCAGTGATATTTGTAAGGGTTGAGTGATGTTTTTTACAAAAAGGACAATCGTAGTCTGAGTATTCAATAAGTTTTATAGGTGCATTAGGGTTGCCTTTTATATGATCTCCTTCTTCAGTTGGCACAACGCTTCCTTTGTATTCATACTCTTTATCTACTTTTCCTTCGGCAACTTGAGATATTATTTTTTGTAATTCTTCTTTTGGTAAAGCTCCTCTTGCTTGAGCTTTGGACCCATTATTCCCAAGTATTATTGTATAAGGAGTACCCACCATGTCTTCTTTTTCAAGTCCTGACAATGCTGATTGGACACTTGTATTTATTTTGTTAAATAATTTTTCTGCATCAGTTTTCTCAATACAAGCAACAATTTTTTCTTTAGATATTCCAAGCTTTGCAGAAATACTATTTTTATCGGCCCCAGTATTATTTTTTACATAACCAGAAACCATTACCCCTATCATTATTAATAAACCAGCAACAATAATTGCTATTGGTGTTGATATTTTTTTTAGTTCTTCTTGTGTTGTTTTCATTGTTTTATTTTACCACGAAAAGGCTTTTTTCCAAGGTTTTTGTTTCGTTGAATAAAAGCTTCAAATATGATATAATTATATTTATATGGAAGGAGCATATTCTTATATATTTTATACGTTTTCTTTTGCTGCAATGTATGTGCAGATATTTTTTTTGGTGACTTTTTTAGAAAAAAGAAGGCAGATTGTTAAAAATCCTGAAAAATTAGAACTAGATGAATATCCAACAGTTACTATTACAGTCCCTTGTTATAATGAAGAGAAAACAATAGACAAGACTGTTTCTTCTTTGCTATCCATGGATTATCCAAAAGACAAGCTAAAGCTCATGTTGATAGATGATGGCAGTAGAGATAATACATGGAATATAATAAAAGGTTTTGATAATGGTCAAAATATTTTGGCTTTTAAAAAAGAAAATGGTGGTAAACATACTGCAATGAATCTTGCTCTTGAAAAAAGTGATTCTGAATTTTTTGGTTGTTTAGATTCCGATTCTATGGTTCACCCTCAAGCATTGAAAAGAATAATAAAATATTTTCAAGTAGATCCAAGAACAATGGCCGTAGCTCCATCTATAATAGTTTATGAGCCGAAAAATTTTATACAAAAAGCTCAAAGTATAGAATATGATATGTCTATTTATACCAAAAAAATGCTTGGTTTTATTGGAGGCATACATGTGACCCCAGGACCTTTTTCTATTTTTAGAAAAAAGGTTTTTGATGATTTGGGTAATTATAGAAAAGCACACAATACTGAAGATCAAGAGATTGCTCTTAGGATGCAACAACATGGATATAAAATAGATCATTGTCCAGATGCTTATGTTTATACTTGTGCTCCTGACACTGTGCCAAAACTTTATAGACAAAGATTGAGATGGATTTATGGTTTTATTAAAAACCTCATAGATTATAGACATATGTTGTTTAAGAAAAAATATGGATCTGTGGCTTTATTTACGCTTCCTTCTGGTTTGCTTGGGGTTATAGGAGTTATTTTTTTGATGTTTAATGTTTTGTATAATATTGTTCGTTTTGTGTCAAAAAAGATAGAACAAATAAATGCTGTTGGCTGGTCAAATTATAATTTTGGTGGTTTTAATTTTGATTTTAAATTTGATTGGTTTTTTATTAATACAAAAGCTGTTTTGTGGTTTACCTTAGTAATGTATATTCTTGTTTTAATTTCTGTATTAGTAGGTAGAAGACTTGCTGAAGGCAAGAAGGGTATACCAATATCAATCTTGTATTATGGAATTGTTTATACAATTATAGCTCCATTTTGGATGCTAAAAGCAATATACAATTCAATAAGATCAAAAGAATCAAGTTGGACCTTCGAAAGAAGAGTGGTTAAAAAAAATTAATAATTAATTAATAAAAAGTTTATGCATCAACACGAACCTATAGATTGGAAAAAATATTTAATAGTTTTGTTTATAACAATAACAATTTTTGGAACTGGTTTGTGGTTTTCAAACCATTTAAACACAAAGAAAATTGCTGAGTTAAAATCAATAGAGAGTACTATTTCTTTAGACCTTTTGTCTTCAGAGACACAGTATTCGCTTCTAGAAGAATTATCTTGTAAAGACATTTCAACATCTGTTTTGTCAAAAGAGTTAAATTCATTAGCCGAAAAGATAAATTATAGCGAGAGCAATATAGGAGTGGACAATGATGATGTTATAAAACTTAAAAAGTATTACTCTTTGCTTGAAATAAAAGACTATCTATTAATGAAGAAGATAACTGAAAGATGTGGTGAAAAATCTATCTTTGTTTTGTATTTTTATAAAAATGAAAACTGTGAAGATTGCACTAAACAAGGTTATGTTTTGACAGCTTTAAGAGAAAAATATCCGCACCTAAGAGTTTATTCTTTTGATTATAATTTAGACAATCCAGCTATTAGAGCTATGACTTCTATATATAAGATTCCAGACAATCTTCCAGCTCTAGTTATAAATGGAAAGGTTTACAATGGTTTTAAGACTATTGAAGAAATAGAAAAAACATTTCCAGAACTAGAAAAAAGTGTTAAAGAAGAAGCTGTAAAAAATCAAAAATCAACAAATAAAAAATAATCTAAAACCCCCACAATGTGGGGGTTTTAGATTGAGTTCCACTTAGAATATGGTTTTTTTGATAAACGAGCATTTGTGTATTTTTTAAATTTTGTTACTTCTTTACCAATCCAATCTGGATTTTCAACTTTTTCGTTTTCACTAGATAGTTCTATTTCTGCCACAACAAGGCCTTTATTCTCTCCTTCAAATACATCAATTTCCCATTTATGTTTTCCTTGTTTTATTTCGTTTCTAGTTTTATTTATCTTGCCAGGAAGACAGAATTCTTTAAAGATTTCTAAAGCATCCTTTTGAGGAATAGGGAATTCAAACTCGTTCCTAGATATTCCTTTTTTATCCGATGGTCCTTTTATTGTTAGGAATGAGTTGTTGTTTGTTATTCTGATTCTTATTGTTTGTTTTTTATTGTTTATAATATAACCTTGTTTAATTTTAATTTTTTGGGTTACATATTTTTTCCAGTTTTCATTTTTTATAAGAAATTTTCTTTCTATTTCTTTTGCCATATTTTAATAATAGCATCTTGTGTTAGCAATTAAAAATAAAACAGGCTTTGCCTGTTTTATTTTTAATTGCTAAGTGTTTTATTTTTAAACCGCTTTAGAGACTTAGACTGAGAACTTCTTCGCTTTAGTTATGCTTTGACATAACCTATATGCTTATTTTTGAACCGCTTTAGAGACTTAGACTGAGAACTTCTTCGCTTTAGTTATGCTTTGACATAACCTATATGCTTATTTTTGAGCCGCTTCTCAGACTTGAACTGAGGACCTTCGCTTTACAAAAGCGTTGCTCTACCAACTGAGCTAAAGCGGCTTTTAAATTAACTAGAGTGTTCTTT
>JACCED011361728.1_pt1 | contig 13852 bp, 9 predicted proteins | sample 7455021 | NCBI WGS metagenome assembly JACCED01 (sample SAMN15323456, study PRJNA562643) | freshwater metagenome | isolation source: river surface water | place: USA:Blue River Watershed | collected 2017-08-19 | reverse complement strand
TGCGCCGGGTGCGCTTCGCTCGCGCCGAACCACTCCAACCCCCTCAAATGCGCCGTAGAGATTGTCAAACGTGACTGGTTTGGACAGGTAATAGTTCATACCGCTGGCAAAGACCGCCTCTCGATGCTCCTGCAGGGCGTGGGCAGTCAGTGCAATGATAGGAATGGCCGACAGGCCTTCGCGCCGCTCAAAATCCCGGATACTCTGGGTTGCCTCAAAACCATCCATTTCCGGCATTTCACAGTCCATCAATATAAGACTGAAAGCCTCGTGCGCCAATTTCACCGCCGACAACGCCTCCACACCATTTTCCGCAAATTGCGGCACGATATTGAGCTTGCCAAGCAAGCCTTTAATTACCATGCGGTTGACCGGGTTATCCTCGGCAACCAGTACACGTAAATGGGCGAACTTTTCCGGATCATGCACCTTGCGCTCTTCCGGAGCCACCGGCGGCGCCTCATGCCCGGTCAGGGCAATCAGTTCCTGTTGTAGCAGTTTAATTGAGATAGGTTTGCGCAAAATAGAATGTATGCCCAGTCGACGTACATGCGCCTGATCATGATAGACATCCCCCGCGCTAAACATAAATAAAGGCAAATCGCCTAACTCGGGGATATCGCGTACCCCTTGGGCAAAATCAAAGCCATTGGTATCCGGCAATGCATAGTCGAATCCCACAAAATCGTAAGGCTCACCCGAGTGCATGGCGTGTTTGATTTGCGCCAACGCTGCTTTAGCAGAGGATGCCGTTTCAACATACACCCCCCAAGCCACACAGTGATGCGTTAAAAAATCGCTCAGGGTGCGACTGGCCTCCACCAACAACAATTTTTTTGCAATCAGGGATTCATACTTCGCTTGGTTGCGCGCGGAACTCCAATCGCAAACATCTTCGATGCCCATGCGCGCGGTAAACCAGAAAGTTGCACCCTGACCTTTAACACTTTCAACCCCTATATCGCCCTCCATCAACTCGGCGAGACTTTTGCAAATCGCCAGCCCCAAACCCGTACCGCCGTATTTGCGCGTCGTGGAGGCATCAGCCTGGTTAAAAGAGTCGAATAAATTCGTGGTGTTACTGGTATCCAGACCTATGCCGCTATCCTGCACCACAAACCGGAGCGCAACTTTATGATCAACAGGCTCTGCTGCCAATTGCACGCGCAAGGAAACAAAACCCTCGCTGGTAAATTTAAAGGCGTTGCCGAGTAAGTTAATAATAATCTGGCGCAAACGCGTCGGATCGCCACGCAACCACCGCGGCACGCCCGGCTCAAGACCGCCAAACAATTCAATCTGCCGCTTGTTTGCCGTTGCGCCAAATAACTGCACACAGTTTTCTACCAGCTCATCCAACTCAAAGGTGGTTTCCTCCAAGCGCATTTTCCCGGCTTCGATTTTGGAGTAATCGAGAATATCGTTAATGATGCTTAATAGAGTTTCACCGGAGCGATGAATAACATCGATATAATGCTTTTGGTTGTCATCTAGCGGGGTGTCACGCAGCATTTCCAGCATGCCGATAACACCGTTCATCGGCGTGCGGATTTCATGGCTCATCGTGGCCAAAAACTGGCTCTTGGCACGACTGGCATCTTCCGCTGCATTTTTCTGCCGACGCGTTTCCAGCTTCTCTTCTTTTTCTGTTAACAACGCCATTTCAATAGCGTGGCGCTGTTCAATATCATCGAGCAGGGTTTCGCGCATGTGGTTGATTGCATTGACCACATTATCCAATTCGTCAGACGCGGAATTGACTTTCAGACGTTTTAGTTTCAGCGGCTTGGTGAGCGTTTCCAGATTCAAATTGCGTGCGTAATTAGCAATAGTTTTGATATGGCGTGTGAGCAGTGCATGGACCAGCCAAACGATAAACAGCGCAATGACCAGAGTTTTGGTGCCCTGTACCAGCGCGATAAAAAACGCACGCTCCCACAATTTATCGTAAATGCTGCTCAGGCTCGCGGTGATAGTCAACGTGCCCAATTGTTGCTCGGGGGTGCTGGCGTCTTCGTAGACCAAAGGGTAGGAACGCACCAGAAACTGGCTACGCTTATTTTCCAGATCCTTGGGATCGTAATTGTAATTGCTGGCAACCAGGGTTTGCTCGGTATTGTTCCAGTCATGCCACACCACTTTGACCTGCACCACATCATCAACCGCCAACACGCTATTGATCTGGATATTAAGCTGCTCCTGGTCAAAGCCCCACAGGCTTTTCGTGATACTGGCGAGGGTGCTGATACGCACCTGATCCAAGCGTTTTTCCAACGCGGCGATATCATCGTTAAAGTTGCTATGCAACTGCAGGAGAATGGCAATCAGGGTGATAATCGAACTGCTGATAATAATCAGCCCAAGCAGGCGCGCCGCTATCGGATTTTCACGCATGTAGCGTCTCAGGTTGGGCATCTCGGCAAACCACAGCAAAATACAAAATGAAATGACAGGATGCCCTGAGTGTAGCAGCAAAAACGACTCTACTTATGACAATTCGCGCAGGTACATTAACAACTCACCAAATCAGTCGCTAACTGACGTAACCGGATTGCAGGTGCAGCAAGATACGCTCGGCGCGGACTGAGAATTCTTTTCGCTCGCGCTCGTCCAGTTGCTCCGCTAACGCGTTGACGTAATGCCGCAACCCCGAAGGACTGGTTTTGCCCGAGCTCAACCACCGCTGAAAAACCATCTCCAATCGGGCTTGCCCGCCGGCGCCGGACCGCTCAAGAAACACCTTATCCAACTGTTCAATTACGCGGGTGACCACAGGCAAAATTTTGTGGGGAGTGGGATGGGTTGTAGATGCAGATCGTTGCATATAAATCTCCTTGTCGTCTCATGATTTGAGTTAAGACGATCCCCCTTCTTTCGCCAAGACTGTTTGGGAATAAACGGATTTTTTTAAACTGCCGCGCGCCGCAAATGAAAAGACAGAATCCGCCTAAAAAAACCCTCCCAAGTGTTGGTGAAACAAGCTATTTTTTGCTGGCAGATGTATTACAATGCGTGCGCCTCCCGCTGCTTTCTGGCAAGCCTTGTGCAAGCACAAGCGTGCGGCAGGACATCTTCAGACAATTATTACCCCACTTGTATTTTTGTATGAGCAGGATAAATGCCGCCAGGGTTATTCGTGTGCGCGCAAATCGCAGTCGCCAAACAAGGGGAATAGTTCAGAACCAAGGTGCAACAGGCACATAAGCCCGGGAACCAGCCACCTTTAAAAATACGGAAATTCAACGACTACAATCAATGCTGACCCGAAACCTCGGGACGCTTTTTTTATTTAACGAGACACCTTAATCCGACGCGGAGACAATTGGATGAGCATGTTGTTTAACAACACCAGGTTTGAAAGCACGAGCAAGGCAAGCGCCAGATTAATCCGCCGCTGCAGCCTGACGGCCATTGCCCTGAGCTGCGCTTTAGGGATTGGCGCCCAAGCCCAGGCACCAGCACAACCCGCCGTTGCGCCCGCCTCTGCAACTGAGATTGCCCAACCCGCCCTCTTTGATGCCATAGCCTCACGTGCAAAATTGCTCGCCAAACGCGAATACAAACCGCTCCAGGCAAATATTCCCGAAGCACTGGCCAATATGAATTATGACCAGTACCGTTCGATCCGTTTCCGCCCGGAAGCGTCCCTGTGGCACAACGAATCCCTATTTGAACTGCAATTGTTCCACCCCGGGTTTCTCTACCGCGAACCTGTTGTCCTGCATATGGCCACCGATGGCCCGGATTCGTTCGTGCAATTCAAGCAAGAGTATTTCAATTACGATGGCCCGGCTGCACCGCTCGCCGGCGTAGCTCCCAATAACATCGGCTTTGCCGGCTTCCGTATTCACTACCCGCTCAACAGCAATGAATACAAAGATGAGTTTGTGGTTTTCCAGGGTGCGTCTTACTTCCGCATGGTTGGCCCAGGTTTGGCCTACGGTTTGTCGGCGCGCGGGTTGGCAATAGATACCGCCGAACCCAAGGGCGAGGAATTCCCGGTATTCCGCGAGTTCTGGCTGGTGAAACCCAACCCCACCGACACCCGGATGGTGATGTATGCGCTGCTGGACAGCCCTTCGATCACCGGCGCTTACCGTTTTGAAATCATGCCGGGGGCCCCTACTGAAATGGCGGTCGAAGCCCGCATTTTCGCCCGTAAGGATATCCTCAAAGTCGGCATAGCGCCTTTAACCAGTATGTATATGTGGGGCGAGAACCACACGCGCTTCGTGGATGACTTCCGCCCTGAAGTGCACGATTCCGACGGCCTGCTAATGGCCGCTTCCAATGGTGAGTGGATCTGGCGCCCGATCAGCAATCATCGCCAACTGCGTGTTTCTTCCATGCTGGATGAAAATCCGCGCGGCTTCGGTTTGCTGCAGCGCGATCGCGATTTCGACCATTACATGGATATGGAAGCGCGCTACGAAAAACGCCCGAGTATGTGGGTAATCCCCGAGGGCAACTGGGGCAAAGGTCGCGCCGAACTGGTGGAAATCCCGAGCGACAGCGAGACCAATGACAACATCGTTGCCTATTGGGTACCGTCAAAAGCCATGAAAGCCGGCTCTAACGCCACCTATAAATATCGCTTACGCGCCATGGATGACCATGTCATCGAGAACACCGGTGCCAAAGTTATCCGCACCCGTATCGGTTGGGGCGCCAACCCCGGCCAGGCTAACCCGCCCCCAGCGTCCAAGCGCAAATTTGTCATCGACTTCCGCGGTGGCGAACTGGACAACCTCTCTGCTGATGCACCGCTGGTAGCGGAAATGCAAAAATCCGCTGGCAATGTCAGCGAACTGGTAGTCCGCCAGCTACCTGATGGCCGCACGTGGCGCGCTTCATTTAAATTGGAACCCGAAGGCGATAAAGTTGCCGATATGAGACTGTACCTGAAATTGCGCGACCAGCGCTTAAGCGAAGTCTGGAGCTATGTCTGGTACCCGGACGCAATTTAATATGACGCAGATGCACTCGCCTGTTCCCCCGGTCAGCCGCCCCGTGGCTGACCTCAGCTCAGCCCCTCTGGATGCAATACGAATTCCAGCCAAATCATTACGCCGGTACATTTATGTCATTCTGAGTGTGATCACTGCGGTAAGCGGTGTTTACATTATGTTTGATATCTTGCGCGCTAATGATCTGACTGCACTGGAAGCCGTTATTCTGGTGCTCTTTGGAATAAGTTTTACCTGGCTAAGCCTCGCATTTTGGAGCGGGCTATTTGGTTTTGTGTTGCAGATGCTGCGCATTGACCCGCTCACTTTGAAATCCACCAAGAACCTGCTGGCGGACCAATCACCCATCACTACCCGCACAGCGGTAGTCATGCCGGTGTACAACGAGGATACCCACCGCGTTATTGCCGGGTTTGAGGCGACCTTGCGCTCGCTGGAAAAGACCGGCGAAATGGCCAATTTCGATTTCTTCCTGCTCAGTGATACCACCAATCTCACTATTGCTCAGGCCGAGCGCGATGCCTGGCAGCAATTGCAAGAGCGCTTGGGCGATTTGGGCAAGCAGGTGTTTTATCGCCGTCGCGAAAAAAATATCAGTCGCAAGGTCGGCAACCTGGCTGAATTTTGCCAGCGCTGGGGTGCCAACTACGAGCACCTGCTAGTGCTGGATGCCGACTCCATTATGACGGGTGAGTGCCTGGTGAAAATGGTGCGCGCCATGCAAGCCAACCCGCGCACTGGCCTGATCCAAACCATTCCAATTCCCGTGCGCCAAACCACGTTCTTTGGTCGCTTCGTACAATTTGCTGCCGTACTCTACAGCCCGATGCTCGCGACAGGTATTGCATTCTGGCAAACCGATGCAGCCAACTACTGGGGCCACAACGCGATCATCCGTATGCGTGCATTCATGGATCACTGCGGGCTACCTACTTTGTCCGGCAAGGCCCCCTTTGGCGGGGATATCCTTAGTCACGATTTCGTAGAAGCCGCGTTGCTTCGCCGCGCCGGATGGGACGTATTTCTGCTGTCGGATCTGGAAGGTAGTTACGAGGAAGTACCCTGCAATATTATTGACTACGCCAAGCGCGACCGTCGTTGGGTACAAGGCAATATCCAGCATCTGGGTATTCTGGGCCTGAAGGGGCTTCACCCGATCAGCCGTATGCATTTTTTACTCGGTGCGACGGCGTATATCACTTCATTAATCTGGCTGTTAATGTTGGTACTGAGCACCGCTGACGCGGTGGTACGGGCTATTAATTCCAATGTCTATTTCACAGAAGCTTATCAGCTTTACCCCAATTGGCCGATTGCGAAAACCGAGCTTATTGTCGCGCTGATACTGTTAACCACTGTGCTATTGATGGGCCCCAAGTTTCTCGGTGTAATCGTTACTTTAGTCCATCGTCGCAAACAATTTGGCGGCGGATTTGCAATTATCAAAGGCGCCGTGGTTGAAACTATTTTCGCAGTACTGATTGCGCCAATCATGATGGTGTACCACGCGTACTTTGTAATTTCCGTATTGCTAGGTTTCAAAGTGAACTGGGACTCGCAAGACCGTGAGGGCCGTTTACTGCCTTGGGGTGAATGTATCGCGCGCACCTCTAAAATGACCACAGCTGCAATTATCTGGGGCTGGGTAACCTATCAATACGCACCCGTTTTTTTCTGGTGGTTAATTCCAGTCATCACCGGATTGATCATGGGCGCGGCGCTGGTGCGCTACTCCTCAAGTCTCGACTTGGGGCGCAGTACACGCGAACACAACATTTTGGTCTGCCCAAGCGAGGCGATTGAAGATCCAGTATTGGTACATTTGGATGCACTACTTGCTGTTGAACATCCCAAACTGGAAAACCCGGCGCCAATTCCGCCGCTACCGGCAGATAACTGGCTAGACATGCCGCATGGCGATATCGATGAATATCGCCCCATTACCCGTTAACCTCACAGCCTCCACCTAAAAATGGAGGCTTTGTTTTTTTAGGGTCTATACGTTCTACGTTTTGCTAAACACCACCACTCACGAGAAACAATAAGAATGAATAAAACATCCTGTCTGATTGTCTGCGCGCTAAGCCTATCCCTGTTCTGCACACCTGCACTCGCGGAATATGCACGCAAACCAGGTGACTACCAATTTACCCCTGATTCATTGGAACAACCCAGTGTCCCCAGCGGCACATTAAAAGGCCCCTACGAATTTCATAGCAAGATTTTTAAAAATACCGTTCGACGCTACTGGGTTTATTTACCAGCCAATTATGAAACCCTTCATCAAAAACCACTAAACCTCCTCGTGTTTCAGGACGGTCAACGCGCCACCAACCCCACCGGTTCATTGCGCGTTCCCGAAGTGCTGGATAATTTAATCCACAAAAAAAATATTCCACCGACCATTGGTTTATTTATCACCCCTGGCAATGTAAGCGAGACTTATCCCGACAATTTAGGCATGTCCAACCCCGATCATCGCGCACAGGAATACGATGCCCTCAACGATAACTACGCGCGCATGTTACTGGAGGAACTACTGCCGCAACTGGAAAAAACCTACGCGATCAGCAGCAACCCGCAAGATCGAATTATTGGCGGCACCAGTAGTGGTGCTATTTGTGCGTTTACTGTGGCATGGCATAAGCCCGATGCGTTCCGCAATGTTATCAGCATTATCGGCAGCTACACGTCTATTGGTTATGCGCCCGCCACTGCCGAAAGCCCCATGACACCCGGCGGCGATCTCTACCCCGGTCTAATTCGCAAGTCCCCAATTCGTCCGCTAAAAATTTTTCTGCAAGACGGCAGCAACGATATTGATAACGAACACGGCAATTGGTTTTTAGCGAATCAACAAATGCTCGCTGCACTGACCTATGCCAATAAAAATGCCGACGAAAAAAATATCCCGGGTGCACGCTATGAAGTGCGGCATATTTGGGGTGATGGCGATCACTCAGATAAACATGGCGGGGTGTTATTGCCGGAAATTTTGCGCTGGATGTGGGGCACAAAGAAATAGCGTAGGTAAACGCGGCATTCGCCGCGTTTTTATTAAGTCAAAACCAAAACGAAAAATACAACCGAATCACATCCGCTTGCAAACTGTAGAGAGGCTCATCGCCAGCGGCGAATTCTTCCGGGGATACACGTGCATCGCGGAAGTCGTCGTAGTCGATATTGAAATGATCCCAGTAAAGGTTCGCCGTGCTTTTATCGAACCAGGGAATAAAACCGGGTGGAATCTTGTAGGTGACGCCCACGCCAACCGTGGTTGATGAAAACGGACTTAATTCTTTATCGCGCGCGAGAAAATTTTGCGCATCGCGGTAGGGAAATAAATCGGCATAAAACTCAGCGCCGGTTTGATCATAAATACGGTATTTCACTTCGAACAAGAAGCGTTCACCATAGGGATGCAAGTAACGCAATTCCGCATTATCCGCCTCAACACCCCAGCTATCGGAAAAGGTACGCAACTCTGCACGAATGGAAGCGCGATAAGGTAAATAATAAATCGCACGCACACCGAAAGCGTCACTGTTGCGCGTATGCGGGTAGCGCTCCCCTTGATAGAGATAACCACCGGTGCCACTTAAATAGCGCACCGAGCGATAGGGATTATTTAAACAGCTTTCTTCGTCGGTGAGATTTAAACACTGGTCAGTCGCGCTATCAAAACTGAGCGATGCCAATAAATTTTTGGTGACAATTTGCGACGCATTGACACTGTATTTGCGCCGCTGCAAATCGCGCTGATAGGTCGGGTCAGTATTTTGCCCAACCACATCCTCACCAAAACTAACACCAAAACCCAAGGTGGTTAAATCACCAAAAAAACTTTGATCAATACCAAAACTGTAGGTTGTAGCATCGTAATCATTTTCTTTACTGCCGGTGTAACCCAATTTAATGGTGGATCGATCCAGCATGAACTGGCCACTAAAACCTGACTCTTTGCGCTCTTCGCTGTAAGGGCTGGCAGTTGCCTGTACATCGATCGAGGCACTGCTCACCATATCCACGTAATAATTGGCCGACACCGAAACAGAGGCGCCGATATTTTTGCGCACTAAAATAGAAGGCCCGTCAATTTGCGCCCCACCGCCATCGTAGCCGTGATAAAGCACATCGATACGTTCGTCTGGCAGTACGGCAGCGAAGGATGATGTTGCCAACAACGCAGCAACGAAAACCAACCAGCGATTAATTACAGCCACAGCCACCTCCCGATGCACCATCGCCACCGCGCGCCGCTTCGCGCGCATCATAGACATGGTGCAGATAGGAATCGGCCACGGGGTCGCGCTCAAAACTCATAATTTCATCTGCAATTTTTTGCCGCTCATAGGGCTTTACCCATGGCTTGATGGAGCTACAGGCAGTGATGCTGACAAGCAGCACCAAGAGCGCAAACAGGCGAACAATCATTCTTTAATCAACTCGCGAATTTGGTCGCGGTATTTATTTTCGTCGCCGGCTTTGTAGCCACGATTGACGAAACGTACCTGACCTTTTTTGTCGATCACCACTGTGGTTGGCATTGCATCTACGTTGTACAAGCTGCTCGCTTTGCTTTCCGAGTCGAACAACACCGGGAAGGTAACGCCCAACTCTTTCAGCAGCTTTTTCGCGTCGGTATTATCTTCTTCTACATTTACGCCGTAGAGCACAAAGCCGGCACTGGAATAGCGCTGGTACATAGCATCCAGTAACGGCATTTCTTTCCGGCAGGGTCCGCACCATGACGCCCAAAAATTCAACATCACCACCTGACCGCGCTGTTCCGCCAGGCGCACATTGTCACCCTTACTGCTTGGCAAGGTGAAATCCGGTGCGGCATCCGCACTGGCAATCAATGATGCGGAAGCCAACGCACAGACTGCAAAAACCCTCAAAAAATATCTCATGCTCACACCACCATCACACTTAATAGATTAGAAAAACAATGACAATCCAAGGCGCGATTCCAGATTGGTTACGCGCTTGCTTTCACCAAATAATTCATGCTCAAAACTGTGGCCCCGCATGCTTAAATCCAACGCCAACCAATCAGTGGCATAAAAGCGCAACCCTGCCCCTATGCTGGTGGTGAAATAATCTTTTGCAGCAAAATCTGTGTTGCCGCCACCGAGCATAATGTAAAAGTGATTGTTAAACGCCCACTTGTCCGAGATATACACCTGACCGTGTAAAAAGTTGTAGCCGAGTGCAAGATTGTAGTACTGAATATCGCGCTGATCCTCGGTCAGCAACTCCACGCCACCGCTCAATAATTCATAACTGGTTTTTTCTGTTTTGCTGACCGCATACGCAGCCTCGACAAAAAAATCTTCTGTGATGTGATAGGCAAAGGTAATCCCCTGCACATCGTTAGTGCCAAAATCTTCCACACTAAGCAAACCGAAAAACGCACCCATTTCAAAATCTTCACTGTCCAGATCATCTTCTTTAATGGTGCGACGTTTGATGTCCGGAGTAATAATTTGCTCCAGCTCATCATCTTCTTGTTCGTCATCTTCCTGCGCAACAGACTGACCGGCAAAACCTATCAGGCTCGCCAGCAGGCCGATCAGAAAAAGACGTTGAAACCGAGTTTCCATTCATTAACCTCTTCGTTGGTATTGCGGCTGGTAAGTACGTAGTGGTTGACATATTCCACGCGCATAAAGAACCGGCCGGTGAGATGAACATAAGCACCCAGACTTGCTTGGAGTAGATTGTCTTCGCGATCTTCGGATTGCACCAGTGTAGAACTGGGAAACGTTTTTATTTTACCGCCACCAATGCTAAAAAACGGCGAGCCGCGCAGTTCGGGAAAAGGCTGAAACAGCAGCGCACCACCGATGATTTGACTATCGGAAAACTTTCCGGTGTTATCGGCAAAGCGCAGCTCCGCGGATAAGTTTTTGGTAAAGCGATAACCAAGGTTCAACGTCAAACTGTCGGCCCCGGCAAAATCGCCATAGGCGGCGCCCATTTCAAAGCGATTAACCAGATAATCTGCCTGTTTGCTGTCTGGAAACTCTGGTTTGCTGCCATCCAGCGCCAGAGTAAATTGCATGTCGTCGCGCTTGATCCAACCCACAATCCCGCGTCGGGTTTTAATTTTGATCCACTCGGTACGGCTTTTTAACAGGGTGATAATTTCTTCGCGCTCGACCACATGAAAAATCGGATAGCCGCGCCCGGGCCCCGAATACACATTGATAAAAGCATCGTCCACACTGACCTGTAATGGTTCATCCGCAGCAAACCAGTTAGTGAACCAGTTTTGCGCCCAGGCAGGATGACTGCACAACAAGAGGCAGCAGAAAATAATTCGGTAAAAACCCGGGCGTTTTTGTTGTTGTGATGCGCCGAAAATCGTCATTGATAATCAATCTACCGAGTCAAAAGGATTGTTGTAATACGCCGCGCGTATATCCAGCCATTCGGATAACAATTTCAATTCGCTTGCGTTTAAAAAGCCCCGGTGATCGACAGTTTCGTCCGCTGCGTTGAAAGAATTAAACCGACCAAAAAATCTTGCACTGGCGCGCGCGCCACCCACCGACATGCTTGAGTCAACGCCCTCCCGGAAGGTGAGCGGGATAGGATTACCAGTGCTATCCAACACCAATACGGTTTCCACTTGTCCCTGCGAGTTAGTGATGTCCTGTTGCACAAAAGGACAATCGGCCACGCCTTCACAGGTTGGTTTACCCTCGGTATCCAGCGTAACTACGCATTCAGGTATCGAATCTTCATCTACGTCGAATTCACACACGGGAATATTATCGGTAAGACCTGCGCCGTCTTCCGTTAACACCTGGCGGAAATCGTCAGTCAGCAATTCGTGGTAGGAGGCAATGTGATTGTTATTCACTTCCGAGGCCTGACTGGTCAACTCTAGCTGACCGGCAGGAATCTGTACAAGCGTATTGCCGTTGTTATCCACACCATCGCGACTATGGCAGCCGGTGCAGCGACGCTCAACCGCGTTAACCATGCGGCTGCGCTCCCACAGAGGCTGGATATGGGTTTCGTAATTGATAATGACGCGGCATAAGCTGTTCCAACCGTCTGGCTCCATGCAGGCTTCCGAGGTTGGCGCACTGATTTGTGCAGGATCATCCGCCAAACTGGAGTAGCGGTATTCAAAACTGGTTTCGCGGGCACGCACCGCTGGATCTGTCCACTCATCGTTAAAAACGATATCCACACTGGGCGCACGCAGGGCCACTGGCGCACAACTGGCGGCATTCCCGGGTGTCAGGCAAAACGCCGAGCGCGCGGCAAACTCAGCCATGGTTTCACCCATAGTCGGAGTGATAGGCGTACCCAGAGCATCGAAACGCAGTGTGTTGCGGAAGGCGAGCCCGCTAGTCGCCGCCCCCTGGTTTAGTGCCACTGCTTCTGCGCCGGCGCGCCCATGGGCGACATCATTCTGATTATTGTGACAGCCATTGCACTCGCGCACCTCACCCGGGCGCAATTGCAGCCAATTATTGTGTACCGGGCTGATACGGCGACCATTGGCATCCAACACCTCGATGGTAAAAGCTACATCGGCAGGCACTTTTACTTTGACCGAACCATCCGGCTCGATAGGTGCGTAACCCAGAATTTCGCGCATCACACCCCCACTGACACCAAAGGCGAACCTTTGAAAATTCAGGGTGTCGTTATCGGGCATAGACACAGCTTTAATCAGGCGCAAGAAGCGCGCTGGGCGTTGGCTAGCGGGTGCAGCCGCCATAGCCCCCAAGTCAGAGAGCGCTGGATTTGCGCCATAGCGAACAAAACTGCCGTCCATATCGTAGACACTGCGGATATGCAACACGCCCACGGCCTCGCGCGCCAGGTCCGCATCCAGGGTTGAACGGAAATAGGCGGGTGGGGTGACTTTCTCCAGCGAAACCACATCAGTAAAGATAAAACCGTCTTTGGCCAGTACAACTGGCTGCTGGGTTTGCGCGGCTATGTTGTAGATCCAAATCCCGTAGAAAGGAGCAGCCTCACGAATGCCGGTAATTGCCATATTCGTTGCCGTACAGGGTAGTAGTTTGAGCGTTACCGGCTCTTCCAGGCGACACTGACTCCAACTCACCAGCAGCCGATTGGTGCCGTCGTAAAGCGGATAAAGGGAGGCAAAACGACCATGTTCCGAGATTTCGTTTTCACCTTCGCGAATATTCACCGGCAGTATGGAGATGCGGCTCTGGCCGGCTGCATCCCCCCCGGTGGCACCGGGCACAGCGCGATTAGCCTCACTGAAGTGAGCACCGTCGATCACCACCATATCACCCCCAAGCAATGCCCCGCTGGGTTTAAGGATGCCAGCAATACGGCCGTCGGGCATGGGGTTGAGATGGAACAAGCGCGGGGTACTTTGAGTGGCATCTTCCGGTTCGCCATTCAGGCTGTTGTAGCCGTAGTAGATCTGGCTATTGGTGCCGTCCGGGTTCACGGTATAGAAGCTCAGGTTGTCGTGGTTACCCATATGATCCCAGCGCGAGTAGAACACCCGACCATCCGGTAACAGCCCGGGCTGGATATCGTGACTTTGGTTGTAGGTGATCTGCTGAATGTCAGTCCCATCATCCTTCATGGTGTGCAGCACATAGGCGGGGCGATTGCGATTGTCTTCAGTGCCGGCGGAGTACTGTGGCTTGCCATCGTCCAGCAAAATCGCCTTGCTGCGCGATTGACGTGTGGACGCAAACAGGATACGACCGTCAGGTAAATAACGTTGTGCGACATCCTGGCCAGCTTCAGCCACTATGTCAGTACTGATAATACGGCGCAGCACTTTGGATTGCAGATGGTATTCCCAGATATTCCAGGTGGGTTGATCCTCATCGTCAGCATCGGGAATTTCCGGCGCGCGCATGGCAAAT
>JACCED010734031.1_pt1 | contig 13854 bp, 11 predicted proteins | sample 7455021 | NCBI WGS metagenome assembly JACCED01 (sample SAMN15323456, study PRJNA562643) | freshwater metagenome | isolation source: river surface water | place: USA:Blue River Watershed | collected 2017-08-19 | reverse complement strand
TATTATCAGTGCTTGAATCATCAATCAAATAAAAATGTTCTACGTCCCGATAGATATAATGTTCAAGCCATTCTCGAATTGAATGGGATTCATTTTTGAATATTGCGCCAACCGATAAATTATACATTTGTATATTTGTATATTGGAAAATTTATATTTATATTTATAAGTATATAAAAAATATTATAATTTTATAGTATACAATGCTTCATATTTTTACTTTAGGAAATAATGAAAACGAAATTGAATGCTTAAAACGTTCTGCAGCAAAACAAAATGTAAATATTAATGTTTTAGTTTTCGATAAATGGAACGGATATGTCGATAAAATTATTCATATGAATAATGCTATTCGCGATATTCCGGATAATGATATTGTGTGTTTCATTGATGCATATGATGTATTATTATTCACCGATGAAAACGAAATTTTAGAAAAATTTAGAGAGTATGATTGTGATTTATTGTTAAGTGCTGAACTCAATTGTTATCCCGGTGAAAATATACATACTTATGCTGATTTATATCGTCAATTAAACATTGAAAATATGACAAATTTCAAATATGTAAATTCGGGCGGGTATATCGGCTATAAACATGCGATTCAAAAAATATATGATTGGAAACCGATTGATGAAATACATGAAATTAGTAGTTTAGGCGGAGACCAAAATTATTTTACACAATATTATCTTCACCACGCCGCAATACCCGAACATAGAGTGAAAATAGATATGTATCAACGCATATTTCAAAGTATGTATAAGATTCAATTTGAAGGTATTGAATTTGTAAATGGACGCTTATATAATAATGTGTTAAAAGTAAAACCATGCTTCGTTCATTTCAATGGTTATGGTGGATATTATTTTCAAATATATAGAGGTATTTATCGCGAGGACATTCGCCAGTTTTTTTTGAGAAAAATTGATGAAAGTAAAGATGGTGGGGTGCATAATTTAGATGGGTATCGTTCACCATATCACGCACAATATGCAACTATTCCACAATTATAAAATTGATTCGACTGCATCCGTCAATATAATATATATTATAACAAATACATATTATAACAATATAGTTTATACAAGAATCACAAATATGTTCTACCGTTTAGTATGTTTATTAATATTTACCAATCATCTGTTCCCAGATTACACTAATTTACGTAGTCCATATATTACGATTGCCGATAAAATCGTAAATACAGTACAGACATACTACCTTAACGAATATTTCAATCGAATTTTACAAAATAAACATGAAAAATTAGTAATGGTAATATCAATCGCTTACGATAGTTGCAATAAATACTCGGGGAAAAAAATAAATGGAACTAATGATTTTTTCAAATATAAAATAAAAGACGTCGAAACATATATATCTAAAATGTTTGCTACATTTGATAATTCAAGCTTTGCATCCTATAAACCCGCTCCGTTCGATACCGTCGATTTGTATTATGGAACGAATTTACGAAATGAAGAAACTTTGCTCGAATCTTATACCTTTGATAAATGCATGGTATATAATTATAATTATGATAAGTGTTCGATAAATGTAGAATAGAAGGTCTTTGGACTAATTCGTATTTTTATTCGGTAATAATTCTTGGCACGATATTGATTGTCTGCAATTCTTGAGATAATAATTTATATGCATATGGAATATCGACTTTGGCAAAATCCGTCATGTTTTGACAAGTATTGCATTTGTGAATACTGAAATCAGCCGCCGATGCCGCGTATTTACTATTTTTATTACCATCATTATACGATGCCATCATACCACATTTTTTACATACATATACACTGTATTTATCCGATACGTCATATAAACGTTCTCTGCAAAATTTCGACATACCATGTGCAATCATGACATCACGTTCCATTTCACCAATACGGAAACCACCATCTCTACTACGGCCTTCGGCCGGTTGACGGGTCAAATTCACCATTGGTCCAATCGAACGACTGTGTTGTTTATCACTTACCATGTGTTTCAATCTTTGATAAAATACTGGACCAATAAATATACTCGTTTCTAACTGTTCACCGGTTAATCCATTATACATCACTTCATTTCCATAACTCTCATATCCCAATTTTTGTAATTCGTTTATGATTGTTTTTACATCCAAATTTCCAAAACTGGTTCCATCGCCAAACATACCCAATTCTAATAATACTTTACCTAATAGCGTTTCTTTTAATTGAGCAATTGTCATACGGGATGGAATTGCATGTGGATTGATAATGATATCTGGCCTCAATCCTTCCTTGGTAAATGGCATATCACATTCGGGAATAATGTTACCACAAGTGCCTTTCTGCCCGTGTCTACTTGAGAATTTATCACCGTAGGTTGGTTTTCTTAAAATACGAACACGAACTTTCGCGAAATTATATCCGTCACCGTTTCTACCTGTATAATTTTTATCTATATAGGTTTCTTCTGTTGTGCGGAATGTTTTACTTTGGTCTTCATATTTAATCGTTTTAGTAGGGTCATTGCGATTTTCCTTGATTGGAATGATTTTGGCAATAATTACATCGCGATTTTCGACCAAACTATTTTCTGGAATGAATCCGTGATTGTTCAATTTATCGTAATTTCCAAATTTGATACCTTTGGTCTTCGTTTTATCTGGTTTACAACGAATAATTTCATCACGAATAATATTTTTGTCTTCATCCTTTTCAGTATGATATATAGTTGCCATAAATAAACCGCGGTCAATGGACCCTTTATTAACCAATACACTATCTTCCTGATTATAACCCGTATGGGTCATAATTGCGACGTGAATTTGACATCCGGATGGAATTTGATTTAAATGTATGAAATTCATGACGCGTGTTTCGACTAATGGTCTCGATGGATAAGATAATACATAGGCGGTTTTATCCATACGATGGTCATAATTGGTTGAATATACACCAATGGCTTGTTTGGCCATCGCACAATTTTTCGATGCAAAACCATTACCTGCAATAAATGAATGATTTTCACTCTCAACTTCTATATCAGATATTAATCCATCTGGTTGTAATTCAAATCGAACAACATTTTCAAAATGTTTTCCAGTCAAATCGTTACTATAAATCAATATTTTATTATTATTATCAATTATAATTTCATCAACTGTTTTCCATCCTTTATTTGTCATAAATTTATGGTCGCTGGTAGCAGTTATTTCTCGTCCGCTTTGTGTCGTTAATTTATAAATAGGAAATTCATTTGGGCGAACAAATTGATTTATCACGGAAGTTTCTGTTATATCTAACGTTTCTGGATTAAATGTTAATACCATTTCTCCAATCTTAACATCTTTTATACATTTTTTTGTTCCATCTGCCATCCATACAAATTCGTCTGGATGTAAACATTGGTAGGTGTTACGAGGCGCTTGGTTGTGTTCCGGAAATGGAATACATGACGCTAATACCCCGAATATAGTGCTAGGATGTATTTCACAATGTGTATAGTTAATTTTCATATTATCTTGTAAATAGGAATTCTTTGCCTTCATTGCAATAAGAGAATGATTTTGTTCTTCCGGGTCAATATATTCAATGACTGATTCATTTATTTTACATGAAGTTAACAGGTCATTCCAACCAATTTCTTTGTTTTTCAATTTATCAATAATTTCATGTGACAACAATGCCTTGTTATCTCTAACACGTAATACTGGTCGAGTTAATCTACCGCCATCATTGCATATACGTATTTCCATCAATTTATAATCGAATATAATTGACGTGTAAATATTAATAATTCCCTTGTATTTTTTATTTTTCATTTCATTGTATAATTCACTTGCATTTTCACATACGCCCACCCAGCATCCATTTATAAATACCTTCACCTTATTATACAATACATCCGGTGAAGATGTATTCACCGGCTCAATATACGGTTGAACATATTCATATAATGATGAACTATTCGTAGGAATTGTAATATGACCCATATAACTAATATTTTTGACTACACCAATCGACTGACCTTCCGGAGTTTCTGCTGGACAATTATGTGTAACAAACGATGATGCAACAAATGAATGATTATCGCTTCTTGTTGTAAAGTCATATACCATTTCTGGTTCAATTTCTTTAATTGATAAGATTGGAACACTTATACAGCCATTTTGTAATCGTTTATATTGTTCATCTTCATTTGATGTATGATGCATAATAACCTCATCATTTACATGTAATTCTTCTAGATTTTTCCATTCATATTTACCATTATTATTAATGAGGAATGGATGATTGGCAGTTGCCTTTATTTTTCTTCCACTAATAGTTGTTATTTCGAATAATTTATCTGGCATTTTACAAAAGAACGAATGTATATCACTTGGTTCATCACATAACGTTTCTGGATTTACAGTGGTAACCTTGTCTCCGTCCTTCATATTTTTTATTTTTTTTGTAGTTAAGCGGTCAGAGAGTAATATTTCAGTATCACCGGTCAAACATAGGAACCCCCATGTCGTGTTGTGTAATTTACGCGGAGCGATTAATTCACCACTTTTTTCTAGTGGCGTATTAATACGACGCAGATGACTCAAACTTGCCACATAGGTTAATCGATTCAGCACTTGTGCAACGCCAACTTTACTACTGTTGGCCTGTTTTATACTAAAATCACCGGTTGAAAGAGCACGCGTAATACCATTCTCAATCGTAGTAGATTTCATTATTTTGTATATATTTGTCATATTGATAATATTTTCATAATCTTCCGTCGAACGCCATGAACCATTTTTAATTTCACGAATCACCTGTTTTTGCATTTCTTTTACCAATTTGTTGAAATAATTTCGAAACAAATTGTTCAGTAACGTTCCAGTTAATTCAATTCGTTTATTCAAATATGAATCACGGTCATCGCATGGCATCCATCCCAAACTGGTTTGAATGAGTTTTTTTGCCATGTATCCCAACATGTATATTTTTTGATTCATGGTTTGACAATGTGGAAACAAATCATTGTTGAGAACTTCGAGTGCAAATTCGCGTTTTTTTATTAAACCGGCTTCGCGGTCCATATTGAACGGAGTATACGCGACAAAGGAAGTAATATGTCGTATGGCGTCTTCTTGTGTCAAATATTTATTTGCATCAATAATAGATGCCTGTAAACAATCCAATAATTCCTTTGATTTATATTCATCGATATTCAATAATATATATTTGCAAATATCCTTATCACTAATGATACCGAGCGCTCGAAACAATACAAACAATTCGATAGGTTGTTTAATACGAGGAATGGTTACATAAATTCCATTTCCAAATCCGTTATTTTTACTCGCAATCATCATTTCAATTTGTTTTGGAGATATACATTTATAATCCGGAATGGATTTGATTTCGGCAAACCAATTCCATTTCGTAGTGTTCTTACCATCAAATACATATACACGATTTTCAGCTGCTCGTTCTTGGCCTAATACTGTTTTTTCCGATCCTTTAATGATGAAATATCCACCGCAATCCATTTTACATTCACCCGTGACATTGGATTGAATATGTTTATTTTGGGTTAATACACAAATCGACGATTTTACCATAATGGGCATCTTACCTATATTTATTTTTGGCAACACTTTTTGAATGATTTTTGGAGTATCCATACTATCCGTATTACGAACGATATATTTCATATGCACATCCACTGTCATATTCGACGCGTATGTGAAATTACGCAATTTCGCTTCTTGTGGTAACATCATCTTGGTTGCTCCATTATTTTCGTGAATTTGGGGCGGATATAATTTAAAATTTTCAAACGATACATTTACTTCCAGAAAATATTGGCCTCTATCTTCGACATAATCATCTTCGGAGCGAATATTTACCGGATTAAACATTTGAATTGTACGTTGCACCTGATAATTGATAAAATGATTGTAGGATTCGATTTGATGTCGAACCAGCCGTTCCAAATGTTGACCTTGGAAATAAGATTCAATCAAATGATATGGTTCTTCAATATAATCGCCCAAATGTTCTAATACTTGTTTTCCATCCGTGCATATACTGGATTCAATATCCTTTTTTAATTTTTCCAGCGCGATTTCGTCCTTCACCATTTTTTCGATTATTTCAGTAGAAGAAGCGGATTCAATATCTAACTCTTTCACCGGTTTCGCCGGTTTTACTGGTTCGGTAATAGTTAATTTTTTGGGTTTTTTAATAGATATTATACCACCAGTTTTAAGACCCGTTAATGTAGCCGAAGAATCGCAAGACATCATTGGTTGGGATTGATTCATATTTGTATAATGTGTATTATACGTAAAGATGTCAATATATTATTACGTTCAATTTTCTATATCCTTTTCCAAAAATATAAAGCATGTTTAGGTAAACAACATATTGTTTGTATAGTATATAATGACAAAGACAATTTCCAAAAACAAAAAGGGGAAAATTTTAGCGAAAAAAACCGTTGGTAAAAATAATAATGGTAAAAGATACGGTAAAAAGAATAGAACAAATCGAAAAATGAAAGGAGGAGTAATAAAGACGTTTAGAAAATTGTTATCGAGGTGCATGGGTAAAAATTGTGCGAAAGTTGCTGTAAATATTGAAGACCCTACAGAGTTTGAAATAAATAATACGCTTGGCACTGATAGTGTAGATACTACATATATGGATGAAAAGAAACTATGGCCTATAGATAACTGGTTTTATTATTCAGGAGAATATAAAACGGAAGAAGGTAAACAATTTATAAATCACGGAAATTATAATGTTACTATATACCGCTTTGCGCAAATAACGAATAATATTGATTTACAACATATAAATTATCTTGTTGATAATAAATCAAAAAATACATTTTATGCTTATGGAATAATAAATGGTTATTTGAACAAAAACATGGTGTGGATTTCACAAAAATGTGACAAAATATCTAATAAAATAAAATATTTGTTTCATATTTACAATTATGAAGAATCATATGCAATTAGCGTAAAAGAAATGTTTGATAAAATGCCTGTAATGAAATATGAAAGAATATTCAATGAAAGTATGAATGCAAGCGTTATAACATTAAGCAATGTTGATGGTAATATTTATTTCAAAATAGTTATTGAAGAAATACGCAATCCAGAGCATGAAATATATTATTCAGACGAATACAATACAAAAAAGAGTTTTATAGATATATTCGAGGAAATATATAACAATTATAAAGAAAATGCAGAAAAAGACGAAGATGATAACTTCAAATATCCGCAAATTTATATTTGATTACAGTATTTTACACGTTTCAAAAACCCCAAAATACAATACGTCGAATATATGGACATCATCGTGCAGTTATTTATTGTAGGAAATCAAGTAAAATATATAAAAATGCATTGGTCAGTAAGAAGGCCCAAAAAACCCTTTTGCAAGATTCATCGGCCGATTTTGATTTTGGACATTTTTGAAAAAAAGAAAAATGTCCAAAATGGGAAAACCCCTCTTCAAATTTGTCAAAAAACGTGTTTTAGAGCATAATGCAGCAAAAAACGGATTTTTTCGAAAAAAGTTGGCTGCATATTTTTTTATTATTTTTTGAAAAAACCATTTAGGCATTTTTTATGTTCGTATGTTATACGAAGAAAAAAATGCCGAAAAATGCCGAAAATGCCGAAAAATATTTCTGTGAAAAATGCAACTTTGTATGCAGCAAAAAAAGTAACTTCACCGCCCATCTTTCCACACTGAAACATCAAATACGAACTTCGACGAAGTCCCCGACGAACGAAAAAAATGCCGAAATGAAAAAACATGAATGTCCTTGTGGAAAATATTATATGCATGCATCGAGCTTATGGAACCACCGAAAGAAGTGTTTTGTCGATTTTGCAGTGGAGCCGGCCAAAGTAGAAACCGGTCAAAGCACCGCTCTCATTCAATCCACTACCGAGACGGGAGAATTAACCAAAATAATATTGGAGCTAGTGAGAGAAAACAAGGATTTCAAAAATATGTTGATAGAACAACATAAGACCATGATTGAGTTGGCCCAAAAACCCACCATTACAAATACGGCCAACAGTCACAATACAAATTCGAATAACAAACAATTTAATTTGAATTTCTTTTTGAACGAGCAATGCAAGAATGCTATTAATTTGTCTGAATTCGTAGAGAATGTGAAACTGGGGTTTAACGAATTGGAAAATGTGGCCGATATGGGATATGTCGACGGAGTTACCCAAATATTCATGAATGGATTAAAAGAATTGGATATATATAACCGACCTCTACACTGCACCGATATCAAAAGGGAAATCATGCATGTGAGAGAAAACAATATGTGGGTAAAAGACACTCCGGACCAAGCCAAAATCAAATCCGCCATACGCCGTATCGCATTTCGCAATATACAACAGATTAGTGAATGGAATAAACAACATCCCGAAAGCGAAATACTGGACACCCCCGATTTCGACCGTTCATTTCAAATTATGAAACAATCCTTGGGAGATACTTGCCCTGGTGGTGTAGAGAAAAACAACGATAAAATCGCCAAAAATATAATAAAAGCGGTCTACGTTGATAAACATTCATTGATGATACCAAACAATATTGAAATTTAGAGGAACAACTACAATAAATATACAAATTTACAAAACATAATAAAAAAATTCCATTATCTATTTTATTATTATGACAACCGAATCAAAAAAAAAATCATTCATAGAATGTTTGGATTTGTTCAAAGAAAAACCCGATTTGAATTATTATGATTTATTGAATGTCATCAATTTAGCCAATATTCACTATTTAGACAATAAATATTATGCACCGAATTATACCGGTATAGATGTCACACAAATGCCGCCCAATAAATCATTTGTAAGTATAGAAAAACCCAAAAACCCCGATATCCAAACATTTTATTCGTTGTTTACCGAATCGAAATGGAATGATTCTTCCAATGGGGATTCAAAAGATGATTACGAATTATGGCAAAAAAAACACGAAATCACTATAAAAATACCTCAAACACCTCGTCCAAAAGTAGTTATTGACGCCGCCGTAAATAATCTGGGCGATTTACTAGATATAATTGAAAAAAACGCGTATAGTGACGAAAACGAATATAATATAGATTTAAAATCATTGAACCAAATCAAACCGGAATTAGAAAAATTAAACAACATGATTGGTATGCAAGAATTAAAAACATCGATATTAAACCAATTGCTCTATTTCATGCAAGAATTACATATATCAAATAAGGAGAGCGATTTCAAACATACTGTATTGTATGGACCTCCCGGAACTGGTAAAACGGAAATTGCAAAGATAATTGGTCATATGTATTCAAAAATCGGTATATTGAAAAACAACACCTTCAAGAAAGTTACCCGAAATGACATGGTCGCCGGATATTTAGGACAAACCGCTATAAAAACAAAGAAAGTCATCGAGGAATCTTTAGGCGGAGTATTGTTCATTGACGAGGCCTATGCTCTAGCAAACAATTATACGGAGGATTGTTATTCCAAAGAATGTATAGATACACTTTGCGAAGCATTAAGTGACCATAAAGACGATTTAATGGTTATTATTGCCGGATATGAGACCGATTTGAATGAATCCTTTTTTAAGGCAAATCAGGGAATGGAATCGAGATTTATATGGAGATTTAACATCGAAAATTACAATGCAAAAGAATTAATGAATATATTCAAGAAGAAAATTTACGACACCGATTGGTCATTTGAAGACGAAACACTTATCAACGAAAAATGGTTCGAAAAATATAAGGGTGATTTCAAAAATTATGGCAGAGATATGGAACTCTTATTTTCATATTTGAAAGTGGCGCATTCTAGGCGTATATATGGGAAAGACCCCGCCCTAAGAAAAAAAATAACAACAGAAGATTTGCAAAATGGATACGATTTATTTATGAAAAACAAAAAAAAAGAAAATAAAATGAAGGAAATATTAAGTTCTATATATATTTAGATATTGAAAAATGATTATTTCGATATAATATACTTATAAAAATATATTATATTAGTAACAATGAGTGATAGAAAAACAATTAGTATAAATCCCGAATTATTTAAAGTTACATCCAATACTACGCGAAAAAAACGTAAGGAGGAAAACCCTAACAAAGAGATAAAGGTTCGAGCACCAAAAGTGCAAAATAATAAAACATTAAGGGGTAAATTATTGAAATATATACGAGACCAACAAGAGAAAAATTATCGAGAGAAAATGGACAATGATAGTCGTAGTCATATATCGAATCAACCTCCCATTAAAAATCCTTTAGAAGATTTTGATAGCGATTTTGATAGTTCGTTACAATATTTAATGTCTATTGCCGATGAAAATGAAAAAAAACAGAATATACCGCATACACATAATCACAATTCTACAATACGACAATATCCAAGCCAAACACCCTCATTCATCCCGTCAATGAGTGATTTCGAAAATGTGAGCACTACATTACCCGATACATTTGATACCCCGTCTGTTATGAAAATAAATCAACCGAATTATGGTTGTTTGAAAGGAGGTAAATTGCCTACATATAGAACCTGGAAAAATCAAACACAACGTAATTATCCACCTTTACAACAAAATCGCCTTATACCTAAGGTATATCCCATTTCAACCATGGAAAATAAGATGACACCATCCATGAATGATTTAGAGAAAGAGCGTGAAAGAGCCAAAGAACGGATTGAGATGAAAAAAATGGCGATGCTGCAAAAGCCAAAGGCGCAACCAAAATTGAAATATTTGAAACAAAAAAAGACGTTGAAACGGACCTATCATGTAGGTAAATCAAAAGTCGCACCAAAGGTCGCCGTATTAGTTTCGAATAAAACCATACGAAGTAATGTCACTACCAAGGCGCAATTATTGAAACAAACACCAATGGAAGAAATTCGCAAGTTTCTAATAAAAAAAGGGTTGATAAAAGTCGGTTCTACCTCACCCAATGATGTATTACGTAAAATGTATGAAAGTGTGGCAATGATTAGTGGAGATTTAGTGAATCATAATCCGGATAATTTGCTATATAATTTTTTCAACGACAAATAAGTTCGATGCAATTATTTTTTGATGGAATGCAATAAATAAGGAAGAATATAGAGCGATACAATGAGTGTTATCATCACCGAATTCGTATTTAATGTTGCTAAATAACTTCCTAATAAAATAGTTGAAATCATCATCATTGCATCGGCCATCAATATGAAATAACCATATTCAGTTGCATAATCTTTGAATATATCCATGATGGGGCTCTTGTTTCGAGGAATCGTTTTGAAAAATAGATAAAACAACAAATCGTGTGTAACTTGAACTGCACATGTTAACAATATAAATAATAATAATGAGTATTTTGTAAAGAGTAATGGATAAATAAATCTGGCTAAAATAATACCAATCGTAATACTCAAAGTGTCTACGATAACACCGGACAATCCATATGTAACATACCATTCTTTTATTGATTTTCCATTCAAGTAACCAGCCAAGATAAGGACTAATACAATCATATCCGTAATGAGTGCGCCGGTAATAATCGGTAAATAATCGCGTGTATTTTGGAAGTTCGATAAATTAGCGAGAATCATCTTTATGATATACGGTGAAAATAATACAACGAACAAATGAAAAATATGATTCAATCGAAAACACTTAAAAATATGATAACAAATAAAATATTAGTATGGAAGAAGAATATATATCAGTATATGAATATGAAAAAAATGTAAATCCATATTTGAATCATATTCCTTTTTATGAAAAAGACATAAGTGATTGTGATTACGGGATTCATATGATAGATTTTTCAAATATATTCAATGTATCACATAAATCAACGACTCCAAATTTATTGGCTTCGTTTATAAAATTAACCAATGAAGATGTTATAGAATTGAACAATAGTGATTGTATTGAATTCAATGCAACCTCTCATATGTTTTACATAATAAAAGGAAATTGTTCTATACATATAGATGATAACGAACCAGAAAAAATCGTTCATTCCGGCGATATTCTAATTAGTCCATGTTTTCATTCAATCAAAATAAAAAATCTATGCGAGGACGAATTGCAAATATATTATATAAACGATAGTCCGTTAGTGAATTATCTAGGTAGCAAAGCTGAAAAAAATATATTTAAAACTGCTATTTATCGAAATGCTTTTCTTCTAGAAAAGCTGAATGAATTATCGAACCCGAATAATAATAGAAAGGGTATATTGTTGAGTAATAAAGATACCGACGCTTTGGGTGTAAATACAATTACGCCGGTATTATGGGCCTTGTATAATGAACTTCCACCAAATACCATCCAAATGCCACACAAGCATAATTCGGTTGCCTTAGATTTTTGTATAAAATGTAGTGATAATACCAATATATATACTTTAATCGGGGATGAATTGGATGAAAACGGAAATATAATAAATGCAAAAAAAGTATATTGGAAAGAGGGGTCTATGTTCATTACACCTCCGGGGTTGTGGCATTCTCATAATAATGAAGGTGATACCTATGCGTATATTCTTCCAATTCAAGATGCAGGATTGCTTTTATACCAACGAATTTTGGGAATCGTTTTGAAAAAATAATACCAACCGATTACCCACGCCCTACCAGCTATTATTTATCCATTTGTAAAAAATAAAATACATATTTTATTTTTTACACATTTTCTCATTTCAAACGCCTATTTTTCACAGCATATTGGCTCCTATGTCTTTCAGGTAATTCATATTTCGATTGAAACCTTTTGGACAATAATATTTTTTTTCACTTTTATTTTGTTTTTTTCTTGGTTTTGATAAAGTCCCGCCTCTAATATTTGAGAGTTGTATTTCCCAATCAAAGTTTGAAAATACTCCCTTCAAATAATAGTTCATAAATTCTTTTATCCATGGCCTTAAAAGACGGCATCTGTCTTGTTTTGGGATTAAATGAAAGAACTCCGAATAAGTGTTAGAGTTTGTGTAAAAGTTTTCAAGTTCCACACGAATATTCATTGGGACTTTTGTAATTTCAAGAAAATCAATATATTCTCTTGGTTTTTCAGTTATATCATGTAACATTTTATTAACACGAACACGGTAAGCATTTTGTTTTGTAGTATCTTCTTGAACCGCACGAAAATATTTTTCATACCATGTTTCACCATTGTATGCAATTGATAAATAGTATAATGGCATAGGAACTAAATTGGTTCCTTTTTTTCTTGGATTTGACCGATTTTTTTCCAGGTCTTCGTCAGTTGCGCATTCAATTGAAGACATATCATCAAATCTAATTTTTTTGAGTTCTGGATGCAAACTTTTAATATGTAATAAAAGTGTTTTTATCATAATAATAGAACCTTCACCTCTATCAAGTGGCTCATAAAGAGATAATTCTTCGTGATACATTGTGTCTAGAATAGATGCCGAAACTGCCACATTGTTATCAAATTGAACCGAAATATTAACAGAATCGCGGATATTTCCACCTATTTTATAATTCATTCCTGTTATAACACCATTCCATGTTTCAATATTATTAGTTATAAAAAATGTATATTTGCCCTTTTTTACTTCCATTTGTATAAATTGTATAATATATATACAAATAAACAGTTCGTTTTATCTTCAAACATTATCAAATAAACATTTGTCCACTTTTTACACCGTTGAACATTCAAGTTCGCACAAAATATAATAAAAATATATAAAAATAAAAAATGAATAGTTTTTACCATTCATTTTTTATATTTTAAGTGAGTAAATATTCTAATATTTCAATCTGTTTTGCAATTCTCTCCAAAAGAACATTGGAGC
>JACCED010012947.1_pt1 | contig 13859 bp, 9 predicted proteins | sample 7455021 | NCBI WGS metagenome assembly JACCED01 (sample SAMN15323456, study PRJNA562643) | freshwater metagenome | isolation source: river surface water | place: USA:Blue River Watershed | collected 2017-08-19 | reverse complement strand
GCGGCTCCCTCTCCCTGAAAGGCGTCAACCCGCCCAACTACAAACACGCAAAACCTCGCGAAAAACAGGAGTTCGAACGCACACTCTACCTCCCCGTCTTCCGTAACAACTTTGCCGGACCAGACCGTTTACGCGCCCGATTCGACTTCGTCGACCCCGCGATGATTGCCGGCCAACGCCCGCAAACCATCGTTCCGACACAGGCCTTGTTCCTGTTGAACAACAGCCTCCTCCGCAAACAGGCCACCACCCTCGCGAATAAACTCATCGCCGACAAAAAGGAGGACATCGCGCGACTCGAAGCACTCTGGCTCCGCGTTCTCAACCGTCCAATCACCGAAACCGAACGCGACGACGCCCTCGCATTCCTCGGAGACCTCTCGATTTCCGAACCCGCCCGCTGGATGGAACTCTGCCACAGCCTGCTGGCCTCGAATGAGTTCGTGTTCCGGCTCTAGCCAAACACGAAACTCTTCACCGTGCGCCAACCCAGATCTGTCCTCCGCTGGCTTCTCCCAGATCTCGCCGCTCGCCCATTCCCCAATCCCAGCAAAACCAACGAAATCGCCAGAACCCGAACGGTTGCCAAAAACAGTCGCGCATCCGCACACCTGCCCAACCCCACCAACCGCTTCCCCGCTGAACTGATGAACCCCATTCCACCACGCCTTCTCACATGCCTGATCTCATGGCTGGCAACGGTCCTTGGAACACTCCAGGCCGCTGAACTGACACTCCCTGCCGTCTTTTGCGACCACATGGTCCTTCAACGCGAGAAACCGCTCCCCATCTGGGGTTGGGCTGATCCCGGAGAATCCGTCTCCGTCTCGTTCGGAAAACACGTCCGCACCACCACCGCCGATTCCAACGGAGATTGGTCTCTCAAACTCGACCCGCTCGAAGCATCCTCAGAACCCCACACCCTCATCATCACAGGACGCGAAAACCGTAAACTCGAGGTGAAAGACGTCCTCGTGGGCGAGGTCTGGTTCGGCTCCGGACAATCGAACATGGCCATGGCGGTCGGTGATGCCGCACATTTCGAAACGGAGAAAGCCAACGCGGACCATCCGCACATCCGCTACTTCGGTGAATCCTCCGAAGCAGCCGATACCCCTCAACGCAAGGGAAATGGCTCATGGCAAATATGCTCGCCATCAACCGTCCGCCGATTCTCTGCGACCCTCTATTTCTTCGGACGTGAGATCCATCGAGAACTCGGTGTCCCCGTCGGCCTCATCGCTTCCGCAGTAGGCGCAACGCACATCGAATCATGGATCCCCGCTGAAGCGCAGTCCGCAGATCCTAAGACCAAAACTGAATATGAAGCCTTGTTGAAGGGCTGGAACCATTTCGACGAGGGGAAAATCCGAGCAGATTACCCGAGAAAACTCGCCGCTTGGCAACTCGCCGTCGAACAGGGCAAAGCCGCGCTAAAAGACAAGCCTTGGCCCCCAGAAACCACAATCGCTCATATCCGACGCAAAGGCCCACCCGCCGGTCTCTTCAATGGTAAGGTCTTCCACCTCGCACCTTTCCCCCTCCGCGGCATCCTTTGGTACCAAGGCGAAAGCAACACAGGTGCTCCCGAGCTGTATCACAAATATCTGACCCAACTCATCACCAGCTGGCGCGCGCTCTGGAAAGATGAGCTCCCCTTCGCGTGGGTGCAGTTGCCAGCCTTCATCGCCCACGGTGAAGGCTGGCCGCGCATCCGCGAAGCGATGCTCCAAACCCTCACCCTCCCGCGAACAGGTATGGCCATAACCATCGATCTCGGCGACCCCAAGGAGATCCATCCAAAGAACAAGCAGGATGTCGGTAAACGCCTCTCCCTCTGGGCACTCGGAACCGTCTACCAAACGGACGTGCCCGCCGTCAGTGGACCACTTCCCATCGCTTCCGCTGTGCACGGGGAAACCATCATCGTCTCATTCAATCACACCAACGGAGGGCTCCGCTCTACGACGGGAGCCCACCTCAGCGGATTCCAAATCGCGGCAGCAGATCGTCACTGGAAAGATGCAGATGCCGCCATCGACGGTGACGCCGTGGTCATCCGGAATCCTGAGATTCGTCAACCCGTAGCCGTCCGCTACGCATGGAAGGACCTCCCAGACGTCAGTCTCTCGAACGCAGCTGGCCTTCCAGCAACCCCATTTCGAACAGACGATTGGCCAGCACAAAAAAAATGAGTCCCGAGCGATATCTGTCCACGTCAACGCTCCAATCCACCCACTCCAAACCATGAGACTCAGCGTCCTCGCATCCTTACTCATCGCCTCGCTAGCCAAAATCCAGGCCGGCGAACCCGTCACCAACTCCATCGGGATGCAGTTGATGCGGATTGAGCCAGGTACGTTCACCATGGGACAGGATGGCCCCCCTCTCGAGGACTACCTCCGACAAAAACGGTTCGGAGAGATTTACAAAGACACCGACCGCATCGATTTCGATGAAACACCCGCCCACCTGGTGACCATCACGCAGCCTTTCTACATCGGTGTCACCGAAGTGACGGTGGCACAGTTCCGCAAGTTCAATCAGGAGTTCAAATGCAATGACCCAAAATCTAAACCAGCAGAGGACGACGCCGCAAATGGGGTGACTTGGGATCAAGCAGTTGCGTTCTGCAAGTGGCTCTCGAAAAAGGAGGGCAAACCGTACCGCTTACCAACAGAGGCCGAATGGGAGTACGCCTGCCGCGCAGGCACGACGACGCTTTTCAACACTGGAGATGACCTCCCCAACGGACACCAAAAATGGTTCCGCGATGAGAACTTTCGAGGAGTCTATTTCCCCGCCGGCACCATGCCTCCCCAGTACGACTGGCGTATGCCCGAGAATTCCTCGAGCACTCTCAAACAAGGACAAATCATCGGTCTAATCCACCCCACCGAAGAAACGCGATCCAATGGCGCTGGGGCGTTGAGAGTCGCGCAGCGAAGCCCGAATGCTTGGGGCTTGCACGACATGCACGGCAACGTCGCAGAGTGGTGTCACGATTGGTACGGCCCGTACAATGCCGCCGCCCAGACAGATCCGATCGGCCGAACCGATGGGGACTGCCGCGTGTTCCGAGGTGGTTTTCATTCCTCGATGATTCGCTTCCTCCGCTCAGCCAACAGAGGCTCATGGGTCGCCAACTCCGCAAGCCCGCGCATTGGGTTCCGGGTCGTGCAAGCTGTCTTCCCAGCAGGACAAAGCCTGCCGCCACCCCCCCTCCCGCTCCACGCGCTCAACGTCAATCAGTCCGCTCCAAAACTCCAACCCATCTCGCCGGACCAACCTTTTTACGAAGGACCCAAACCATTTGTGCGGATTCCCGACGGCGCAGTCGGTCCCGTGTTCGTCAGCCAGAACCATAGCCCGTCCATCACGGAATGTCCGAATGGCGACCTCCTTGCAGTCTGGTTTTCCACACTCGGCGAGACGGACCTCACAACGGCCAATGCCGCATCCCGCTTGCGACGCGGCGCCAAAGAGTGGGAACTGGCCTCCCCCTTCTGGGATGCTCAGGACGTCAATGACCACGGTCCAAAACTTTGGTGGGATGGCGACCAAACCGTCTTCCACCTCGTGGAGGCGCGTCAGCACGGCGATAATCTCTTACGTCAGTCCACTGACAACGGCGTGACGTGGAGCAAACCCTCCGTTGTCCGCTCACACGGGGAATCGTCAGGGAATCCAATCCGAACCAAAGCAGGCATCATCGCGATACCGTACGACAACTCGTCCATCATCGTCAGTCGTGACAACGGCAACACCTGGGAACAGCGAGGCCGCGATCTGCGCGGGGGCGACGAACGACGGCCTGGCCTCCGAGGTCCCTTCATCGCAGGCATCCATGCGCCCATCGTCGAACTGAACGATGGTCGCCTAATGGCGTTCGGACGCATCTCACCCGAAGAACCCGCTCAAAGTCTCTTCAACCTCAAGATGCCAGTCAGTCTCTCGAAGGACCTCGGTGAAACGTGGGAATGGGAAAGCAGTGAGTTCCCCATCGTCAGCAACGTGCAACGTCCCACCATGCTCCGCCTCAAGGAAGGCCCCATCATCCTCTGCTCCTTCACCGACCAATGGCGCGAGTGGAAAAACCGCAAAGGCCTCACCTTCAAATCAAAAGATGGCGACTATACCGGTTACGGACTCTTCGCAGCACTGAGCGAAGATGAGGGCAAAACATGGTCCACGCGGCGCCTTGTCGCACCAGAGGGCAAATCCATCGCAGATGGCTACGGTTATCTTGCCATCACGCAAACCCGCGACGGAATCATCCAACTCATCACCAGCAAAGATCACTACAGATTCAACCTCGCATGGCTCAAACAACTTCCCGAGGCTGCGAAAAAATGAACTGGGACAGTCGCCGCATGGCCAGTGCCCCCAAACGCAAGAGAATGACGAGTGTGATGTCGCGCCTCATCCACTCGCCCGACTGGCCACGAGCGAATGCGGGAGAATCCAATGATGCGAGAAGCCCTCGGGAGACGACAGCGAATCGAGAACCGTTGAACACCTCCATCAGCTCATCGCCCTCCCTCCCCCTCCATCCCCTGCCCGTTCAGGTCGCCGCAACTTTCCGAGCAATGCCCGAAGTGGGCGGTTCCGCAAAAGACCGCAACCTCGATGAACCCGAATAGTATGAGCCAAACCAATCGCCGCCAGTTCCTCACCACGCTCGCCACCGCATCAGGTGCAGCTTCCGCGAGCGTCTTTCCAGCTGAGCCGCAACGAACACCTTCTACGCTATTCCACGAAGGCGCCCGCGACCTACCCATCAATGCAGACGCCGATGTGATTGTTTGCGGTGCGGGACCAGCAGGAGTCTCAGCAGCAATCAGCGCTGCGCGTGCCGGAGCAAAGGTACATCTATTTGAGGTGCATGGAGCGCTCGGTGGTGTGTGGACTTCCTCTCTGCTCGGCTACTTGCTCGATTTCGACAAGCCAGGATTCAATCTCGAACTGGTGCGCCGTCTCCGCAATCGCGATGCCATCAATGGCGGCGGCATGAACGGCCTCAGCTATCAACCGGAGGAGATGAAACTGCTCCTTGAGGAGCTTTGCGCTGCGGCAGGCGTCAAAGTCCAACTTCACACGCGGGTCGCCGCTGCATATCGCAAGGGCCGCTCCCTCACCACCATCGTCACAGAATCCAAAAGCGGTCGTCAGGCATGGAATGCTCCCGTTTTTATCGACACCACAGGGGATGGCGACCTCGGGGCTCAGGCCGGCTGTGAATTCGAAATTGGGCGAGAAAAGGCCTGCCCGTGCCAGCCGATGACGATGTATGCGCTGCTCGTCGTGAAAGATGTGGCGCAAATCGCCGATTGCATCCACGGCACCGGCGATGGCGGACGCCACGTCGGACCGAAGGCGTTTCAAGACACGCTGAAGCGGGCGGGTATCACGCCCAGCTACGGACGTGCGTGCATGTTTCCCATCCAAGGAAACCTTGTGCTTCTGATGGCCAACCACGAATACGGCATCAACGCCACAGACGCCGCACAAGTCACCGAAGCCACGCTTCGTGCCCGAGGCGAGATTCACCAAATCGTGCGAGGCCTACGCAAGCTCGGTGGACCTTGGGACGGTATCCAAATCGCCGCCACGCCTGAACAAATCGGCATCCGCGATGGACGCCGCATCAGAGGTCGCTACGTCATGACCACCGAGGATCTCGTCAAAGGTGCCGTGCAAGCAGACGCCGTCGTACGCGCCACCTTCCCCGTTGATATTCATGCCCTCACAGCCGAGGACAACAAAAAGGCCGCCTACCACAATGCGGGCGTGAAGACGCAACCCTACGACATCCCGCTGCGCGCACTCATTGCCCGAGATGTGGACGGCCTCATGATGGCAGGCCGCTGCATCAGCGGCGACTTCATCGCCCACGCTAGCTACCGCGTCACGGGAAACGCCGTCGCCATGGGCGAAGCCGCCGGAGCCACCGCCGCAGTCGCTGCAAAGAACAAAACCGCCCCGCACGATGTGCCATGGAGCGTAGTGAAACCCGTGATCGAGAAGATCCGCATCCAAGGCTGATCAGGAATAAGAACCGCATCATGAAACCCTCCATCACGCTTCTCGCAACGCTGCTGCTCGCCCCTCTCGCGGCCTTTGCTCAGGCCAAGCCCGAAGTCGCCAACGCCACCAAAGCCGCAAAACGCGCCTGGGAATCTGCACCTGCCGAAAAGAAGGCGCTTTGGCAGCAACACAGGGATGCTTTGAAGCACATCGATCTCTCCGACGACACGACGCGCCAAATCGTCATCGCGCGCGGGTCGACGCAGCGGAGCGCGTACCACGCGCATCCCACCACAGCAATGCTCTCGGACAACAAGACAATGTTTTGCGTCTGGAACATCGGCCACGGCGGGCACGCGGGGCCAATGGCCCGAAGCGATGACACAGGCCTGACCTGGACGCGCATCGACGACGTGCTGCCGCCGAACTACGCAAACTTCAAGAACTGCCCCAGCATCTACCGCATCACCGATCCGCAGGGCAAAGAGCGGCTGTGGGTGTTCGCAGCGCGCACTTTGACCGACAAGGAAAACCCCAAGCCCATCGAGGGCCGTCATCAGGGCTTCATGCCGCGCATCGTCAGCGAGGACGATGGTAAGACGTGGCGCGAGCTGCCGCCCATCGGCGGACGCATCGCCAAGGACGACCCGTTTCGCTGCATCATGACCTTCTCCAGTATCGTGAGGCTGAAGGACGGCTCTTCGCTTGGCCTTTTCCATCGCGGCGGCAGCATTGGCGAGGATGGCACCCTGCAGGTGCTTCAATCCATCACCCGCGACGGCGGCTTCACTTGGTCGCAACCCGCTTTGGTGTGCGACGGCACGAAGCTCGACGGTAAGCACCCCTGCGAGCCCTATGTCTTTCGCTCGCCAGACGGCGACGAACTTTGCTGCCTCATGCGCGAGAACCGCCGCAGCGGCACCAGCCTTGTCATGTTCAGCCGAGACGAGGGCCAAACGTGGTCTCAAGCCGTGGACGCGCCCTGGGGCCTCACAGGAGATCGACATCACGGCATCCGTCTGCCCGATGGCCGCCTTGCCATCGTCTTCCGCAACGCCTCACCAATGTCGAAAGACAAAGGCGGATTCATCGCATGGGTCGGCACCTACGACGACATCAAGAGCGGTAATCCCGGCGAGTCTCGAGTGAGTTTGCTCAAGACTTTCAAGGACGGTTTCTACCCCGGCATCCATCTGCTGCCCGACGGCACCATCGTCGCCACGACCTATGCAAACTACCGCCGAGAAGACGTGGGCTGCTCCATCGTCAACGTTCGCTTCAACATGCGCGAAGTGGACGCACTCGCATCAAAAACGACTCCAGAAACCAAACCATGAAATCCCATCTCAGCATTTTCGCCGCACTGCTCCTCACGCCGATGGATGCGCTGCATGGTGCAAATCCAACATCGGCGGAAAACTCCGCCGCGAAGACATGGGCCAATGAGCATCTCTTCGCGGACCAGAACAAGTTCCCGTTCAGCTTCATTCGAGCCGCGCTTGCTCACGCCAAGCGCCACGTCGCCAACACCATGAAATCCATACAAAGCTCTATTGAACAAACCCTTCCAGAGACCACTTCACCTTGGCGCAAGAAAAGCAAAACGTGCAACCGCCGGATAGGCACGCCCTCGGGGCTCTGTGGTCATCGCCATCAGGTTGTCCCACTCCCTGATCCTCGACTGATGGTCGTTTTCCGCGACAGCGCCCCTCAGATCCACGACGAGTTGAAGACCGGACCCCTCTGCTCCTTGAACATGGATGGCTCTGGCGGCGGCCTCGGCACCTACAGCGACCTCAAGCACCGCCCCCCAAGCCCGCATAGAGAACGACTCCCGCACCTCGGAGAAACGGGCTGTCCCGCCTCACGCCAACTCGCCGACGGCACAACTATTGCCAACATCAATAGCGTGCTCACCGTCGGCGGGAATCCCTCCATCGCCAGTCTTCGCTTCAAAATGAGCGAGGTGAACGACCTTGCTGCTCAACCCTCGAACGAGAATCCCGATCGCTTGAAAATGACCGCTTACCGAAATCTCTAGGCACCATGAACACTCCAACTCTCTTCACTCGCCGCCAGATACTCCAGCACACCTCGCTCGGCTTCGGAACGCTCGCCTTGCACGACATCGCACGCGCAGCCTCAGATCCACTTTCAGCTCGCACCCCCAGCATGCTGCCGAAGGCCAAGCGCGTGATTTTTCTCTTCATGGGCGGCGGACCTTCGCAGATGGATCTCTTCGATCCGAAAGACTTTATCGAACGTAAGCACGGGCAGAAAATCGACTCACCGCTGCGCAAGGAAGTGACGCAAGTCGGCACAGAACAGTTCTTGGCGCTAAAGGCAATGGCGCCCGTGAAGCCACGCGGGAAGAGCGGCATGATGATCTCCGACCTGATGCCGCACCTCGCATCTGTCGCAGACGACATCTGTCTCCTGCGCGGCATGAGCGCCGACAATCCGCAGCACGCAGGCGCGACCCTACAATTCCACACCGGCACCTTTGCTGAAGTGCGTCCTTCGATGGGAGCATGGGTCAGCTATGGACTAGGCACAGAGAACGCCAACCTCCCAAGTTTCGTCAGCATCCAAGGCGGCGGTGTGCGCGAATACGGTTCAGCCTTCCTTCCTGCAATCCATCAGGGCACCCGACTCGCCGTGCCGCTCGACGAGAAAACGCTCCCGGTCGAAAACCTGCGCAATGTCTCCGCGACGGAGGCCATCCAGCGTCAGCGCATGGACTTCACCGCACGCCTGAACCGCCGACTCGTCAGCGAACTCGGTGGCGATGCGAACATGGAGGGCATGATCCAGAACATGGAACTCGCCGCGCGCATGCAACTCACCACGCCCGAGATCGTGGATCTCTCAAAGGAGAGCAAAGCAACGCTCGACCTCTATGGCGTCGGAGGCAAGGACACGAACACCTTCGGACGTGCCTGCCTGCTCGCCCGCAAACTGAGCGAGGCCGGGGTGCGCTTTGTGCAAGTCAGCACCGGCGGGTGGGATCACCATGGCGACATCCGCGGAAATCTCCCGAAACTCTGCGCGCAAACCGACCAACCCGTCGCAGCACTGCTGAAAGACCTCAAATCACGCGGCCTGCTCGAGGATACGCTGGTGCTCTGGAGTGGTGAATTCGGAAGAACCCCCTGGAGCCAAGACCTTAGCGGAAAGTCACCGATCGAAAAACATGGTCGCGAACACCAACCCGAAAGCTTCTGCGCATGGATGGCCGGTGGCGGCGTCCGCAGTGGCTTCACCTACGGCGCGACCGACGACATGGGTTACCGCGTCGTGGACGGCAAAATCCATATCCACGACCTCCACGCCACAATGCTCCACCTCCTCGGCATCGATCACCTCAAACTCACCGCCCGCCACCTCGGTCGTGATTACCGACTCACCGACGTGTACGGCGAAATCGTCCGCGAAATCCTTGCCTGACCGACTCTCCTCAGACCAACCGACCCTTCGCTTCTCCCCATGAAAAAACTCCTCTCCTCCCTTCTCGCGCTCACTTGCACTGCGCTCGCTGATGTCCAAACCGAAACCGTCGCCCTCCCCATGCGCGACGGCGTCAAACTAGCCACCGACACCTACCGCGATGAATCCACCAAAACAGCGCCCGTCGTCCTGATGCGGACGCCTTACGATCGCACCAAAGCAAAAGCGAACGCGGAACGCTGGGCGAAAGCGGGCTACATCGCCGTAATCCAAGATTGCCGCGGCACCCGAGCCTCAGAGGGCGTCATCGCTCCTTACAACAACGAGGGGCAAGACGGTTACGACACCATCGAATGGATTCACCGCCAACCTTGGTGCAACGGTCGAATCGGCATGATGGGTGGCTCGTACGTCGGCGCCGTCCAATGGCAGGCGGCCGTCGAAAATCCACCCGGACTTGTCGCCATCACTCCGCAAGCCACATGGACCAGCTTCTACCGCAACATCTACCTCGGCGGTTGCGTCCGCCTCTCCCTCATCGCCGGATGGATTCCTGGAAACACGCCCCGCCCCGAAGGCGTCAAGCCGGCGGACATGAACAGCGCCCTCTTCCAACTCCCCCTCAGCGACATCGACACCGCGATTGGATGGTCCATGCCCTGGCTCGACGCCTTCCTCACCCACCCCGAACCCAATGGGTTCTGGACACGACTCAACCTCACCCCACGCCTCCCGGAACTCCAACTTCCAGCCCTCCACGTCGTGGGTTATCACGACTATTTTTCCCGCGAATCAACCGACAACTTCCGGGTCATGCAGCAACAGGCGAAGGACCCAAAAACCCGCACGCAGCAACGCCTGATCCTCGGTCCGTGGGATCACGGAACCATCGGTAAGACCAAAGTTGGCGAGATTGAGTTCGGTCCGGAAGCAGCACTCGACACATTTGCCCTCCAACTGGACTGGTTCGACCGCCACCTGAAACAAGATCCAGCCGCCCTCGCGAAACCGTTCCCACCCGTTCGATATTTCTCCATGGGCGACAATGTTTGGCACGACGCACAAACCTGGCCGCCCGAAGGCTTCACCCCAACCGCCTTCTACCTCCACTCAAATGGCAAAGCCAATACCCGAGGGGGCGACGGTCGCATCTCTTCAGCCGCGCCGACGACCAACGAATCCCCCGACTCTTTCAAAGCCGATCCCGCAGATCCCACCCCCGCATCCCCCGTCACTCCAACCCGCCCGATCAAGGCTGGCGCATGGGGACCCGTCGACCAATCCGCCACCGAAGACCGCAAGGACGTCCTCGTCTACACCAGCGAAGCCCTGAGTTCGCCCCTTTCCTTCGCAGGCAATGCGGAGGCAAAACTCCACGTTTCGTCCAATACTCCGGACGCCGATTGGGCCGTGAAGCTCATTGATGTCCACCCCGACGGATTCGCACAAAACATCGCGCGCGGAATCCTGCGCGGACGCTACCGTAACTCGCTGCTGAAACCCGAACTGATGGAGCCAGGCAAGGTCTACGAAATCACTGTCGACCTCGGGCCCGTCGCTGCAACAATCGCTCCGGGGCACAAACTCCGAGTCGACATCAGCGGCGCCGATTTCCCCCTCTACGACCGCAACCCGAACACCGCAGAGGGCATCTTCGGAAGCAAGACCGCCATCGCAACCGAGCAAGTCCATCACAAGCCGGAAGCACTCTCGCGAATCGTGCTGCCCGTACGCTGAACCGTTGAGGTGACTTGGAAGCGGTCGTAACCCCTTCCAAACAAATCTCATCATGAATCAGTCGTCACAATAGCGATCGCCCGCAGACATGCCGCGGGCATCGCTGGGAGTCCCTTGCCAGTAAAACTCGGAGTCGGCTACGCCACCAAGACCGCAAAACCTCATTCTCCCGCTCCCGCTCCAAACGATTCACACAAAAAAGGGGGGACGGACTCGTACGTCCGCCCCCCCCGCTTTCACTACAATCACATTCGGCCTCAACCGAAGCGGTCTACGCCTTCTTGGTCAACAGCGTCTCAAGCAGGGCATTCAACCGTGTGAGCATCGTGCGCGGATCTTCCATCAACCCAGCACCCACCATCGCATTATCAAACACCTGCGACGCGATCTGCGACGCCAACTCAGCGTTCTCACCTCGAATCGCGTTCAATCGAACAATGATCGGATGATCCGGATTGATCTCTAAATCCGGTGCGTCGTTCTCCTTCCCCTCATCCTGCCCCATCGCTTTCAACATGCGCCGCATGCTTGCAGGAACAGCCCCCGCAGCCTCCTTGACCGCCGCCGGACTCCCGATCAACCGCTGACTGCTCCGTACTTCACCCACCTTGTCCCCCAAGGTCTCCTTCAAGTATTCCGCCACCGACTTCGCGTCATCCTCACTCAAGCCGCCGCCCTTCTTCTTCGCATCATCCACCGCAACATCCGCTTTCTCCGCCGCGACCAACTTCTTCCCGTCAAACTCTCGGACCATGTCCAAAACATATTCATCCCGAGGATCTTCAAGGAAGAGCACTTCCCAAGATTTCGATTCGAAAACCTCATAGTACGGACTCGCCAAAGCCGTCTCCTTGTTTGGCGCCGAGAGGTAATAGATCTCCGACTGGCCTTCCGGCATCCGCGAAACGTAATCGGTCAATGAGGTGTACTTGCTTGCATCCACATGCGAACTCCTGAACCTCAATAACTTCGCCAGCTTCTCCTTGTTCGCATAATCGGTCGCAGCCCCCTCCTTCAAACAATGCCCGTGTTCACCGTAGAAGGCGGCATACTTGTCGGCATCAGCTTTCGCCTCATCCTCAAGCCACCGAATCACCTTACCGGTCAACACTTCCTTGATCTTTCGCATCAAAGCACTGTCCTGCATCGTCTCGCGCGAGATGTTGAGCGGGATGTCTTCGCTATCCACCACCCCCTTCAAGAATCGCAACCATTCCGGCAACAACTCCTTCGCCCCCGGCGTGATCAATACCTGCTTGCAATACAGATCCACCGCAGGCTCGGACCGCGTCATCGAAATGCGTTCCTGACTCTTCGCTGGAACGAACAACACCGCCCGAATGGAAATCGGGGCATCCGCATTGAAATGCAACCGGAACTGAGGCTCCGCATGATCATGCGTTAAATACTTGTAGAACTCCGTGTACTCCTCCGCGCTGATCCCCGAAGAACTCCGCGTCCACAAGGGCTGCATCGAGTTCACCACCTCATCCCCCAACTGAATCGGGAACGGCACAAAGTTCGAATACTTCTTCAGGATCGTCCGCAACCGCCACTCCGATGCGTAATCCGTCTCAGAATCCTTCAAATGCAACGTGATACGTGTCCCGCGGGGAAGATCCTCCGTCTCGCTGATCTCAAACCCCGTCTTCCCATCACTCGACCACGTCCACCCTTTCTCCGTCTGACGGTACGAACGCGTGGCCACCTCCACCCGGTCGGCCACCATGAACGCCGAATAAAACCCAACTCCGAATTGCCCAATCAAACGCGTGTCGCCCGCCGCCTGCTGCTTCTTGATCTGTTCAAGGAACTGACGCGAACCGGAATGGGCAATCGTACCCAAATTCTGGACCAACTCCTCATGCGTCATCCCGATGCCGCTGTCAGTGACGGTCACGGACTTCTCGTCCTTGTCGAACGCCACTTTGATCTCCAACGCCCGCTCGGGCTCATGGATTTCGTTCGCAGCCGTCTGTTGCAAGAACTTGAGCTTTTCACTCGCGTCAGCCGCGTTCGAAACCAACTCACGAAGGAAGATCTCTTTATCGGTGTAAAGAGAGTGAATGACGATCTCGAGCAGTTGCGCGATCTCCGCTTGGAAAGAATGCTTTTCAGGTGAAGACATAGACCCGCGATTATACACCGATTTTGTCCTCTGACAGCCCCCCTTTCCTGCCCCAATGCAACATTCAGCGCTCGCAAAAATCGGTCTGCCACTCCTCGCCGCCCTCGTCTACTCGGGAATCGCCATCACCTTTAAACGTATGGCCAGCAGTGGAATCGGCCCATGGCGCCTCACGTTTGCCACAAATATCGGTCAGGCCGTGGCCGTTCTTCCGCTCTGGTTTCTCGGACACGCAAACCCCGCGCCCGAACTCCTTTGGCAACCCGCCGCAACCGCACTCACGTTCCTCGTCGGCCAAATCGCCCTGTTCCTCGCCATGGACCGCGGCGACGTGTCCGTCGTAACGCCCTTGCTCGGATCCAAAGTCATCATGGTCGCCGCCCTGTCAGCCGCCCTGTTCAAAACGCCTGTCCCAGCACGTCTCTGGCTCGCCGCAACCCTTGCGACCACCGCCACCGCACTGCTTGGCATCGGTAAGCGCCTCGACCGGCAACGCCTGCGTTCAAGCCTCGCTTGGGGC
>JACCED012272910.1_pt1 | contig 13865 bp, 12 predicted proteins | sample 7455021 | NCBI WGS metagenome assembly JACCED01 (sample SAMN15323456, study PRJNA562643) | freshwater metagenome | isolation source: river surface water | place: USA:Blue River Watershed | collected 2017-08-19 | reverse complement strand
TGGACTCGCTGAAGGCCTTGAACACGGCGGCCGGCAGCCAGCGATGCTGCTGCGCCAGCTCCTTGCGGATGCCCACCACGTGCATGATGGGGAAGATGCCGGTGCGCCGGTAGTAGTCCTTGGCCACCGCGGTCGGGTCGTCGAACAGCCAGCCCACGTTCGGGTTGTGCACGGCGGCGCCGCTGGGCGGGCGGGGCGCGATGAAGCCGTCGATCTCGCGTTCGTCGAGCAGCTGCGAGATCGTCTTGCCCTCGGGCGCGCTCTCGACCTTCACGCCGGGCGGCAGGTCCAGCTTGATCTTCTCGGGCCGGCCGGGCGTGTCGATGCCCCCGCGCACCCAGGTCACGTCCTCGGGCGCGATGCCGTAGTCGTCACGCAGCAGCGCCCGCGCCCACACGATGGCGGTGAGCTGGTACTCGGGGATGCCGACGCGGCGGCCCTTGAGGTCCTCGGGCTTGCCGATGCGGTCCTTGCGCACGTAGATCGAGGTGTGGCGGAACGCCCGCGACAGGAACACCGGCACCGCCACGTACGGGCTCTCGCCGCGCGAGTGCTTGACCAGGTAGCTGGAGAACGAAAGCTCCGTCACGTCGAAGTCGCGGCTGCGCATCGCGCGGAAGAACATCTCCTCCGGGCTGAGCAACATGTAGACGGGATCGCAGCCGTCGATCTGCACCCGGCCGTCGAAGAGGGCGCGCGTGCGGTCGTAGTCGCCCATGGCGACGGAAATCTGGAGTTTGCTCATGGAATCCTTCTCAGGCCTTCACAAGGTAGCCGTTGTCGTTCTCGGTGGCTTCCTGGGCACCCGGCCACACGTAGCGGGCCTCGAACTGGCGCCAGTCGGTCGTCTTGGGGATCACGCTCTGGTAGGCGCACACGCTGCCCGGAATCGCGTTGTCGCCCGTGCCGATGGCCTGGCCGCCATCCCTGAAAGCCTGCAGCGCCTCCAGCATCTGCCGACGGAACTGCACCACCGCCACGTCGCTCGCGCCCAGTCGCTCATGGGTGCGGTCGGCGATGGCGCCCATGGTGGTCCACATCGCGATGTCCTGGTTGGGAAAGCCCTTGATGCCGGTGAAGTTGCCGGCCTTCATGGCCTGGCGGTCCTGCCAGAAGCGGTTGTCGAAGTTGCGCAGCGGACGGTAGTACGCATCGAGGTCCACGCCCACCGTCTGCCCCAGGAACTTGCGCCAGGTCTCGGTCTCCGGCGTCTGCGACGGATGTCCCCAGGCGATGAAGTAGAAGTTGGTGTGGGTGTCGTCGGCCGGCACGTTGACGTTGGCCACGTTGTAGAGGTTGTTCGGCGGGATCAGCACCGTCCAGGGCGCGACGAACACCGTGCTGCGGACGTAGTCGTGGGTCTCGGCATCGAAGATCGGCCGCCGGATGGCCGCGTAGCGGAAGCCGTAGCCGCCGCGCTGCACCTGCAGGCGCGGCGCCTTGTCGGTGGAGGGGCGCAGCCAGGCCTTGTCGGTGGCCTCGGCCCCCTGCACCTTCGCCGGCACCATGTCCGAGCTGTGCAGGCTGGAGCTGTGGGCCGAGTCGATGGCGCCTTCCAGGATCTGCGCCCAGTTGGCCGGCAGCACCGCCTTGACGATGGACACCCGCACCTCGGCGGTCGGCGCCCAGGGCGGCGGCACGAACTCGGGCATGGCGTCCTTCTCGCCCATCCAGGCCCACACCAGGCCGCCCCATTCCTTGACGGGGTAGGCCTTGTGCTTGATCTTCTCGGCCACGCGGCTGGCGGCCAGTTCGGACGGCATCTCCAGCACGTTGCCCTGCACGTCCATCTTCCAGCCGTGGTAGAGGCAACGCAGCCCGCCCTCCTCGTTGCGGCCGAACACCAGCGAGACGCGGCGGTGCGGGCACTGCTCGTCCAGCACGCCGACGCGGCCTTCGCTGTCGCGGAACACCACCAGGTCCTCGCCCAGGATGCGCGCCTTGACCGGCGTGCCGTCGGGCTCGGGCACCTCCTCGGCGAGGCACACGGGCACCCAGTGGCGGCGCATCATCTGTCCCATGGGGGCGCCGTTCTCGACGCGGCACAGCAAATCGTTTTCTTCGGCAGTGATCATGGAAGGGGCTCCTGTGGCGGAAGGATGAAGGGGAATATACTTTGAGGGCTAAGTATATTCGACCGGCTTTTCCCAAGGCAATCAAAAATATCGGCCCATGATGAAACAGATGATCCGTCACCGCTTGCCTTCCCGTTTCGCGCCCGTGGCCTTCTCGTTCTACATGGCCTCGCTGGTTTGCATATTGCTGTGCCTTGCCCTCACCGCCTACAACACCGGCGCCGGCAGCGGCTATGCATGGCGCGTGATCAAGGCCTATGCGGTGGCTTGGCCGGTGGCCTTCATGGGGGTGCTGCTGATGCGTCCGCTCGTGGTCCGGCTGGTGGGCTGGACCGTGGCGCCGCCCGGGCGATGAGCGAGCGGCAACTCTTCCTCGATTGCGACGGCGTGCTCGCGGACTTCAATCGTGCGCGGCAGCTGGGCCACGCCGCCCCAGCACGCGCAAATCACCTGCGTGGCGGTGGACAAGCGTCCCCATTGCCGCCCGCGCGACGTGCTGGTGGACGACTCCGTGCGGCACTGCCCTTGTGGGGAGGAATGGAATCGGTTCCACGCTCAGCTGACGCGGCATTTCTCCGTTCGCTGTGTCACAGTTCATCGTAAGGTGGCATAGTCCAGAGCGGGCCACGAACCGTGTCCCACGCTTATCGACCACAGGGCTGGAGACTGTCAGCCACCGCGGGCTACGAGTTCGCGTTAGCGGCGGCTGCAAGCGTTAATCGAGGCGAGCGCCAGACGCCTTGACGGCAGCGGCCCACATCCGGGTTTCTGTCTCGACCAGAGCCTTAAACTGCACCGGTGTGCCCGTCCTTAGCTCAAAGCCGAGGTTTGACAACTTTTCCTTAACGTCAGGCTCGGCGAACGCCTGCGAGATTTCGCCCGCTAGCTTGGCAATGATCTCGCCGGGTGTACGCGCTGGCGCCACTACCCCGAACCATACGGTGATGTCGAATCCTGGGATCCCTGATTCGGCCATCGTCGGCACCTCGGGGAGTGACACCGAACGTTTTCCGCCAAGGGTAGCAAGCGCACGCATTCGGCCAGCTTTTATGTGCCCGAGTACTGCCGGCTCGCCAAGGACGATAGCCGAAACTTCTCCAGCAAGGAGGGCAGCAGTGGCTTGCGCCGTTCCCTTGTAGGGTACGTGCACCAGGTCGATGTCAGCAGTGCGTTTGATGAGTTCCGTCGCGAGATGGCCGATGCTGCCTATGCCAAAGGAAGCGTAGTTGAGCCCACCTGGCTTTGCCTTGGCAAGGGCGACGAGCTCCTGCATGGACCGCGCTGGCACCGAAGGGTGCACCACGAGAACTTGCTGCACCGAAGCAAGAAGCGCTACCGGCGCTAAATCCTTACTGGGCTGGTAGGGCAGCTTGCGGAACAAAGCTGCATTGATCGCCATCGGGCCTGGGTCGGTCATGGCGAGCGTGTACCCGTCTGGAGGAGCCTTAGCAGCGAGGTCCGTGCCGAGAATCGACCCCGCGGATGGTCGGTTATCCACCACGATCGGTTGCCCCATGCGAGCAGCCAGCTTGTCGGAAAGGATGCGCGCAAGGGTATCGGAGTTGCCGCCGGGCGCGTACGGGACGATGAGGCGGATGGGCTTACTCGGGTAAGCCTCCTGCGCAGGCAGCTGGGCAGGCAGGAGCAAAGAAAGTCCACAAAGGGCGATTGCAACACGGCGATTGATAAGCATCGTCAGATCCCCAGTAGCGGAAGCCCGCGCTCGATTTTGAAGCCCTTGATTACCTCTTTTACCACCCCGCATAGCGGCAAACTCACGTGGGCAAGGTCGGCTTCCTTCAGCACAATGGTCATGTCCTTCTCTGCCCAGGGAACCGGCTTCTCATCGGCCCGCGTCTGAAGCGACCAGTTGCTGGCGCTGGATTGGACCAGCACCCGCCGCAGAGCTTCTGGCTCAACTCCGAGTGCGCTCGCGAGCTTTAGGCCCTCGTAGTTGGCCGACATGCATGCCCACAGGATGAGGTTATTGACAAGCTTGCCAATTTGGCCAGCGCCGAGGGCGCCCAAGTGACATACCGGATCGGCAAACGCCGAGAAAACCGGCCGGCAACGCTCCACTGCGTGCGACTCTCCGCCGACCATGACGAGTAGCTTCCCGCTTTCCGCAGCCTCCTCCCCACGAGTAAGGGGAGCATCTACAAGGTGAACGCCCTCGCGCTGGACCTCATGTGCGAGAGCATTCATCGTCTGAGGCGCAACGGTCGAACAGACCGCGATGATTGATCCCGGGCGGATGCGGGAAAGAACTCCGCCCTCTCCAAGAATCACTGCCTCGACCTCGGCATCGAACCCGACGAGCACGACGATAAGGTCGCTTGCCGCGGCCAGCTCGGCCGCCGAGGCTGCTAAGGCGATGCCCTCGCCCGACGCCCGCTGCGCCGTTGCTGCATCGACTTCGTAGCCGGCGGTCTGGAAACCTCGCCGGGCAATGTGTCGAGCGATCGGTCTGCCCATGCTGCCGAGCCCTACGATGCCCACGCTCCTGATCTCAGTCACAGTCACAGTCACAGGCTGCCTCTCGATGTCGATACACTTGGCGCCTCTATGATACACTTGGCGCCTCTATCTTATCCAGTGAGCTGGTGGAGAAGCGGGAATGTTATTCATTCACAACGAAGTGGTGGAGCAGCTGCTGTCGATGTCCGAATGTATCGATGCGCTCGAGCACGCGTTTCGGCAGCTTCCGTCCGGCGGCGCAATCCACCGGCCGCGCCTGGACATGTACGTCCCCTGCGAACGTGAAGACGGTTACTACCGCTGGGGCACAATGGAAGGCGCGAACGATGGCATCTTCGCCATTCGCATGAAGTCGGATGTCATAACTTGGCCAAAGAACGCCTCCGGCGTGTGGCGCGAGAACAAGTATTGCGTGCAGCCGGGACTGTATTGCGGGCTCATCTTCCTTTTCAGCACGAAGAACGGCGAGCCGCTTGCCATCATCAACGACGGGCTGCTGCAGCACATGCGCGTCGGCGCGGGCGCGGGGATCGGCGCGAAGCACCTTTCGCGCAGAGACGCGCAGACCGTCGGCATGCTGGGTTCGGGCGGCATGGCGCGCACGTTTCTCGAAGCGTTCTGCGCTGTGCGGCCGATCCAACGCGTTAAGGTCTTCAGCCCCACGCGAGCAAACCGCGAGCTCTACGCACAGGAGATGGGAGAAAAGCTCGGCATTGAGGTCACCCCGGTTGACAGCGCGCGAGAGGCCGTGCGTGGGGCGGACATTCTTTCCACCTGCACCGACAGCATGTCGCCCACGTTCGACGCGCAGTGGCTTGAGCCCGGCATGCACGTGGCGATGCTGGGCCCAGCCGAGGTTAGCCGCGAAGCGCTTGCGCGCTTCGACGTCAAGATTCGCCAGGGCGTCGGCGGGCTGAAGCTCGCCGAGAGTCACCGCGTGCGCTGCGAGGTCGGCCACAGCCCCGTTGCCTTCATAGCCGGAACCGAGGAGGAAATGCGGCGGCTGCCTGAGCCGACGGGCGCGAGCGGATTCGGCGGAGACTATCCGGACTACTGCGACCTGGTGTTCGGACGCGTCCCAGGGCAGCGCAGCGATCAGGAGATCACCTTCTATCACAACATAGGCAACCAAGGCCTGCAGTTCTCGGCGGCGGGCGGCCTGGTTTACCGCAAGGCGCGCGCCGTCGGCATGGGACGCGAATTGCCGACCGAGTGGTTCCTCCAGGACATTCGCGATTGATATACCCGGCGACGGCGAGTCGCCGAACGGCGCGCGGGTGGGCATCCATGCGGATAGCCTTCTTACCGGACGCCCTTGAACAGGCCCTGTACGCCAAGCAGCCTGAGAGAGATGGCAACTGGTTTGCCACTCCGATCGCGGATCGCAAATACGTCAGCATCCGGACGCAAGAGCGCCTCGCGGGGGCGCGGACCGAACAACTCCTACACAATGATCAACGGGAACCCATGCCCCGGCGCTCGCCTCGATCGAATTGCAACCGCCGTTTGACGAGTGCACACGGGATCAGTAGACGAAGACCGCGGCAAATAACCACCAGCAGCCACCTGACGGAACTGCTCGTTCGAGCACTCACTACCCTATGATCGCCACGGACCAGCCGGTGCTTCAGCAAAAGCTGCAGCTATGGCTCGTTACGCTAGAAGCAACTGGCCGATACGAGTTTGGGCAGCAGTGAGTTAACGAGCTTCTGTTTTAGGTGTTGGACCAGCGGCCTTCTTCGGCACTTGGCGGGCGATTGGCGCCCAACGCGCGTATTCTGCCCGGAAAAATTCAGCAGTTTTTTCAGGGTCTAAGTCGCCCACTTCGATGGCCTCGGCGTTCAACTTTGCGCGAACATCGGGGTCGGCTAGTGCCTTACGAACAGCGGAGTTTAGCTTTAGCGTGATTTCTCGCGGCAACTGTGCGGGTCCTGCCAAACCAAACCAAGTCGCACCTGTCAGCTCTTTGTAGCCAAGCTCTGCGAACGTCGGGACATCCGGGAATGCCGCGACACGTCCTGCGCTGGCGACTGCAAGCAGTCTGATCTTTCCGCTGCGCACTTGCTGGGATAGAGAACCAAGTGTCATAAAACCCGTGGGAATGTGGCCTGACATTAGGTCCACTACCGCCGGCCCGCCACCGTTATATGGTACATGCGTCATCTTCAACTTGGCGCGTGAGCTAAACAGTTCGCCAACTAAATGACCATGAGAGCCCAAACCTGGGGAAGCGAACGGAACTCCTTCTGCCTTACCTCGGTCCTCTCCATCAAGCCCCACACGTACGTGCCCGTGAACAGCTCGCATGAGAGCAGCTAAGACACGATCCGCTGCGTGAACGGCCCCCCCGGCGAGGGTGCGGAGGCCCTTGGCCGCAAGGAGAGGCGCACGAGGTAATGCCTAAGCGGTCAATAACACGCTGTGCCCATCACCCTTGTGTCCGACACCAGCCCGCGCCTGAGGTCTTCCAGATCGTCTGTCTTTACGTTCCCACGTCCATTTACGTGGGAACGTAGGCTGATAGCTCACTGCCCCTTGCTCAATGGACGTGGTTCATTGACCGCACAGCGCAGCTGCCCGTAACAATGCGCGGAAGCGTCTGGAACGACATATCTACGATCCATGCTTCCACCATTGGAAGTCGTGCGGACGGAGGCCAGGCAAGTCCGTTCGTTCACTCGCGCAAGGATAAGCGCAGTGGCATTGGTCCAGCTTCTGGCACGCGAGCGGCACCCAGGTCAAGGCGCGGGTCTCAGCCGCCTTGAAATCAGGCACGAGGTCGGCAGCAGGAATGGACTGACGGAGGGAAATCTCGGAGCCGGACATGTCTGCTGAGTGAGCGCTGCACGCAATTTCCGTTCAAGTAAAGTCAAACCTGTTATTTCCGTGCGCGACCGCGGCCTCAGGAGTGCACGCAGTGCTGCAGGAAACCCGTGGCGGCGGCGCCCAGCCGTTTGGAGCGATGCAGCACGATGGCGAGCGTCCGCTGCATGGCGGGCAGCGACGTGAATACTTCTACCAGCCAGCCCTGGCCGATGGCCTCCTTCACGGCGTAACGCGAAAGACAGCCCAGGCCGATGCCGGAAGCGACGGCCCGTTTCACCGCCTCGTTGCTGCCGAGCTCCAACTCCACCTCGATCTGCGGTAAGTGAGGAATCAGCCAGCGGTCGGATGCCTCTCGCGTGCCGGAGCCCGTTTCGCGCAGCACCCAGGTCGCCTGCTGCAGGAGCCGCCCAGTGGCCCGTCGGCCCGCCAGGGGGTGGTCCGGTGAGGCAATGATCACCAATTCATCGGACCTCCAGCGCCGGACCGTGAGCTCCGGGTGCGTGTGCGTACCCTCGATGAACCCGATGTCCGCGCTGAATGAGGCAACTGACTCAAATACGTCATGGGTGTTGGCGATCTGCAGCCGCACGTGGCTGCGCGGGTGTGTCGCCTTCCAGGTCGCGATCAACCCGGGCAGCAGGTACTCGCCAATCGTATAGCTGGAGGCCAGCCGTAGCGGCGCGGCGTGCGCGGTCGTGAACAGCAACTCGGTCTCGAGGGCCTGCTCCACGATGCTGGCTGCCCTGGGCAGCAGGGCGCGCCCGTTCTCGTTGATGACCAGCTTCTTTCCGACCCGGTCGAACAGTTGCACGCCGAGCACGGCCTCCAGCTCGCCGAGCGCGTTGCTTGCCGCCGATTGCGAGCGGGAGATCTCCTCGGCCGCGGCCCGCGTCGTGCCGCCGCGGGCGACCGCGGCGAACACCTCCAGCTGGCGCAGCGTGACGCGAAGTCTCTGATCGGTTTTCTGGTTCACGAAGAACCGAATTATGAGCTTAGGCAGCTGGGACAACGGCCTAGCATCTGCGCATGTTCAAATTCCTCTCGAGCGAGCCGTTGCACGATGCGACCGCGAGTTCCGCGGTCGGGACGGAGGTCAAGACCACCACGTGCTACATGTGCGCGTGTCGCTGCGGCATTCGCGTCCACCTGCGCGACGGCGAGGTACGGTACATCGACGGCAACCCGGACCACCCGATCAACAGGGGGGTGATCTGCGCCAAAGGCAGTTCCGGCATCATGAAGCAGGTCTCACCTGCGCGCCTGACGCAGCCGCTGCTGCGCAAAGCGGGCTCCCAGCGGGGGGATGGGGAATTCGAACCAATTTCATGGGACCAGGCTTTCGGCATATTGTCCGAGCGGCTCGGCAAGATTCGCGCGACGGACCCTAAGAAGTTCGCGCTGTTCACCGGTCGCGACCAGATGCAGGCCCTCACCAGCCTGTTCGCCCGCCAGTTCGGCACGCCGAACTACGCGGCGCACGGCGGCTTCTGCTCGGTCAACATGGCCGCCGGCATGATCTATACGATCGGTGGCAGCTTCTGGGAATTCGGCGGTCCGGACCTGGACCGTTCCAAGCTGTTCGTGATGATCGGGACGGCGGAGGACCACCACAGTAACCCGATGAAGCTCGCGCTGGGCAAGTTCAAGCGCGCCGGTGGCCGCTTCATCTCCATCAACCCTGTGCGGACGGGCTACTCCGCTATCGCCGACGAATGGATCCCGATCCGGCCCGGCACCGATGGCGCTCTTTTCATGGCGTTGTTACACGAGTTGATCACCACCGGCCTGATCGACCGCGAGTTCCTCCAGCGCTACACAAACGCGCCGCAGCTCGTGACGTTGGACGAGGGCGAGCGCGAGGGACTATTCGCGTTCGACCCCGCCGCGGGCCCGCCGGGCGACGGCCGCAACCCGCATAACAAGCTGGCGTGGGACCTGGCGAGCGGCGGCGTGGTGCACGCCTACCCTGAAGGCGTGGAGGAAGGCCGTCTGCTGGCACTCGAGGGCAACTACAGGCTGCCGGCCGGAGCACGCGTGGCGCCTGCCTTCCAGCTTCTGCGCGATCGGGTGGCGACCACCACGCCCGAATGGGCGGCGGAGATCACGGGCATCCCAGCCGCCCGCATAAAGGCGCTGGCGCGTGAAATGGGCGAGACGGCTCTGCACCAGTCTTTTGAACTGCCGATCCCCTGGACGGACGCCTGGGGCAAGCGACACGAAACCACCCAGGGACGGCCGGTTGCCTTCCACGCGATGCGCGGCCTGGCGGCGCACTCAAACGGCTTCCAGACAGTGCGCGCGCTGGCCGTCCTCATGAGCGTGCTCGGCACCATTGACGTGCCGGGCGGCTTCCGACACAAGGCGCCTTACCCGCGGCACATAGTGCCGAACTACCGCGCCTTTAATGACCCCGCCATGATCCGGCCGAACACACCGCTGAATGCCGCGCCTCTCGGCTTCCCGGCCAGCCCCGATGAACTGGCGGTGCACGCGGACGGCACGCCGCTGCGCATCGACCACGCCTTTTCGTGGGAACACCCGTTATCTGCGCACGGCATGATGCACAACGTGATCACCAACGCCGTTCGCGGTGATCCGTACGAAATCGACACGCTCCTGATCTTCATGGCGAACATGGCGTGGAACTCCACAATGAACACCATGGAAGTGCGCAAGAAGCTCAACGAGCGCGGCGAGGACGGCAACTACAAGATCCCCTTCCTGGTGGTCTGCGACGCCTTCCAGAGCGAGACTGTGGCCTTCGCCGACCTTGTGCTGCCGGACACAACCTACCTCGAACGGCATGACGTAATGAGCATGCTGGACCGGCCGATCTCTGAATTTGAAGGGCCGGCCGACTCTGTGCGGGTTCCGGTGGTCGAACCCGCCGGCAACTGCAAGCCGTTCCAGGAAGTCTTGATCGAGTTGGCTTCGAGGCTCAAATTTCCGGCCTTCACTAACGAGGACGGCTCGCGCAAGTTCAAGGACTATCCCGACTTCGTTGTCAACTTTCAGGCGCAGCCCGGCGTCGGCTTCCTTATGGGGTGGCGCGGCAAGGATGGCACCGAGCACCTGCGCGGCGATCCCAACCCGAAGCAGTGGGAGATGTACGGCAAGAACAATTGCGTGTTCCAGTACCACATGCGGGAAGACCAGCAGTACATGCGCAACTGGAACCAGCCTTACCTGAACTTCGCCAAGGAGTACGGGTGGCGGCAGCGCAACGACCCAATCCAGCTTGCCATCTACTCGGACACTCTCCAGAGCTTCCGGCTCGCGGCGCAGGGCAAGAGCCGCGGTCGACAGCCGCCCGATGCCCTGCGCGAGCGTATCGCCACCTACTTCGACCCGTTGCCCTTCTGGTATGCCCCGCTGGAGAACGACTGCGTGGACACCGAACGCTTCCCACTTTCGGCTATCACTCAGCGGCCCATGGCGATGTATCACTCGTGGGATTCTCAGAACGCGTGGCTGCGTCAGATCCACAGCCACAACTATCTGTACGTGAATCCCGTGACCGCTCAGCAGGCCGGCGTCAGCGACGGCGGCTGGTGTTGGGTGACCAGCGCCTGGGGCGAGCTGCGCTGCATGGTGCGCTATAGCGACGCAGTGGAGCCGGGCACTGTCTGGACCTGGAACGCGATCGGCAAGGGCTCAGGGTCTTGGCAACTCGCGCCGGCGGCGGACGAGTCGCGCATGGGCTTTCTGCTGAACCACCTGATCACTGAGGAACTCCATTTTGCGCAGGGCAGGATCAGTAACTCGGACCCGATCACTGGGCAGGCCGGATGGTACGACGTGCGCGTGAACATCCGACCGGCAGAGCCCGACGAAAGCAAGGAAACCTTTCCGCAGGTGAGAACGATGCCCAATACCCCGGGCGTTCTCGGCGGCGCACGAAAGATCGTCGCCTATTTTGCAAGGCAAAAATCATGAGCCAGGCCGAAGTACCGGAGACGCTGGCCAAGCAGCTGGCATTAGTAATTGACCTCAATGTTTGCGTAGGCTGCCACGCCTGCGTGACATCATGCAAGGAGTGGAATACCTCGGGCGCGGCGGGCCCTCTGGCAGACCTGAATGCCTACGATACGCACCCGACCGGCACCTTCTTCAATCGGGTCCAGACCTATGAGGCGGGTTCCTTCCCTGACACCCAGACCATCCACTTTCCCAAGAGTTGCCTGCATTGCGAGGACCCCCCCTGTGTGCCGGTGTGCCCGACGGGTGCCAGCTACAAGCGCGCGAGCGACGGTATCGTGCTGGTCGACTACGACAAGTGCATCGGCTGCAAGTACTGTAGCTGGGCATGCCCATACGGTGCGCGCGAGTTCGACGAGGAACGCAAGGTGATGACCAAGTGCACGCTGTGCGTGGACCGCATCTATGACGAGAACCTTGCGCCGCAGGATCGCAAACCAGCGTGCGTAAAGGCATGCCCGACCGGCGCCCGCCTGTTCGGTGACGTAAAAGACCCGGAATCGGAAGTATCCAAGGCGATCCGCGAGCGCGGCGGCTATCAGCTTATGCCGGAATGGGACACGCAGCCTGCCAACCACTACCTTCCGCGCCGGGTCACGACATCGACCTGTTCGCAGGATATCAGCGAGTTCCGGCTGAGCGACTTTCTAAAGTCCAAGCCGGTGCCAGGCCGGCGCGTGCCCGCTGTCGGCGACAAGGGCCCAGGATGAAACCCGCTGCTTCCATCATCCTGTTCACGACCATCGCCGGCGCCGCGCAAGGCCTCGTCGTCGCGCTGGCGTTGGCGACGCTGGCGGGCATCGCGCCGGGCAACTCCGGCGCGACCTCGGCCATGCTGTGGGTTGCCACCTTCATGCTGGTTGCGGCGCTCGCCGCTTCTTTCTTCCACCTCGGACACCCGATGAGGGCTTGGCGCGCGGCGTTGATGTGGCGCACCTCCTGGATGTCCCGCGAAGTGATCGTGCTGCCGCTCTTCATCGGAGTCGTCGGCGCCTGGGCGGTGGCGATGACCTACGGAAGCGGCGGCAACACGCTCGCGGCCGCTTTGCCTTGGCTGGCGATCGCCGGAGCACTGCTGCTGTGGTACTGCACGGCCATGATCTATGCCTGCCTCCGGTTCATCCAGGAGTGGGCGCACCCGCTCACGATTGTTAATTATGTAATGTTGGGCCTTGCCTCTGGGCTGGTGGCGGCCTGCGGCCTCGCGGCGCTGGGCGGCGAAATGCGCTTCGCCACCGGGGCCGGCGCCTGGGCGATTGGCGTGACCGCCCTGGCCTGGATCACCCGCGGGCTCTCATTGCGGCGCAATGCGCGGCTGAAGCCCAAATCCACCACCCAGACGGCCATCGGCATCCACGCGGCCCGGGTCGTGCAGAAGTCGATGGGCATGACCGGCGGCTCCTTCAACACCCGCGAGTTCTTCCACGGCGCCTCGGTGCGGGTGGTCCGCAACACCAGGATCCTTTTCCAGGTGTTCACGTTCGCCGTGCCGATCCTGGCGCTGGCCTGGGGCGTGTGGGCCTACTCGCCGGCTGCGTGCCTGATCGCCTTTCCGCTGCAGTTTTGCGGGCTGCTGGCCGAGCGCTGGTTCTTCTTCGCCCAGGCCCAGCATCCGCAGAACATCTACTACCAAGTCGTTTCGTGATGGGCGGCGGAAGGCAGCCAAATGGCGCCGGGAAGCTCCCGCGTATCCGCAGGACTATCACCGCTTCCCGTCCCCCGCTCCAATGATGATGAGCGGAGGTGGCCGCCGGACTATTCATGACTTCACCGCCAAGTCGATCGATACGGTCAGCGCCTTCCTGCAGGAGTTCAACCCCGAGATCGACCGCGACCGATTCGATTCCGAGCGTGAAGGGATCCCACTCTCGCAGTTCGGTTCGAAGGCGTGCACCTTGCCCACCGCACCTGGGCACGCGCGCTCCATTCCGTCTGGACGAGGGTTCGCCGATCGTGAGCCAGGCCACCTCGGGAACGAAGACTTCAGTTTGAGTCGTCGCAGGCTGACGCTCCGCTTATCTCCGATCGTGCTCATGAAGCTTCCCAAAGCCTAGACTCAGCAGCTCGCCGTGGGAGACGCACGCGCACCTGCGGCACATGCTCGACCCCTCGCTATTCGGCCTTCGCGCCCGTGTCCTTGATCACCTTGCCCCAGCGCCCGATCTCGGTCTTGATCCAGGCGCCGAACTGGTCCGGCGTGCTGGCCACCACCTCGAACTCCATCTCGCGCAGCTTCTGCTGGATATCGGGCATGTGGAGGATCTTCACCAGCTCGCGGCTGTAGCGGTCGATGATGGGCTTGGGCGTGCCACCGGTCGTCAGCAACCCGATCCATGAGGTCGCCTCGAAGTCCTTGTAGCCCAGCTCATTGAGTGTGGGGACGTCCGGCGTGCTCGGGAAGCGCTTCGGGCCGGAGGAGGCGATCAGGCGCGGGCGGCCGTCCTTGACGAATTGCTGCACGTTGCCCGGGACGAAGAAGCCGGTTCAGTCACAGCGAAACGGCGGGGT
>JACCED010762190.1_pt1 | contig 13865 bp, 20 predicted proteins | sample 7455021 | NCBI WGS metagenome assembly JACCED01 (sample SAMN15323456, study PRJNA562643) | freshwater metagenome | isolation source: river surface water | place: USA:Blue River Watershed | collected 2017-08-19 | reverse complement strand
TAGTGCACTATCCATATAGAAAAATGGAGCGCCGGCTGGCACATCTTTCAAAGCTATTTCTTCAAGTGTTAAGCCACAATCCAAAACAGGGAACAAAACACATGCGCCGTTATTTTGAGTTTTGTAAACAATTACTTGGCTCATTGTAGCTCCTTAATCATTAAATGCTGCTACAGATTGCACTAACGGATAGTTTTGTGGCGTACTAAATTCAACGTACCCAGATACAATATTTGTTATAAACGCTGGGCGAGCATAAACGTCTCCGGAAGCTTGGCCATTACCAACAGTTACGGCGTAGTTATCATTTGGAAATGAAGAAGCCCAATTAACACGCCATGGGTTACCTGTTGAAATACTACTTACGTTTTTTGAACCAGCAATTGAACCACTAGATGGAGTAAACTTTGCCCATGCTTTAGAAATACCAGCTGCTGAAGGCGCAACCCAAGTTTGGTCACCTCTAAGAAAAGTAGATGAGTTAGCCGTACCTGATGCTAAACGAGCAGTTCCAATAGTTCCAGAAGATATATTAGATGCGTTAGTAGTATCTACGTTAGCGACGTTAGATAAACCAACATCGGCTTTTGCCAAAACTACATCCCCTGTTCTACCAGCTACAGAAGTTACAGGTACAGAAATAGTTTGCCAACTATTATCACCGCGTAAAAAATTAGAGGTAGAAGGAGTACCAGTCGGGCTAACTGTCGCCAACGTGCCCAAACCAAGGTTTGTTCTTGCTGTCGCCGCTGTTACTTCAGATAAGTTATTTGCAGGATTTAGTGGTGTATACCCAATGTTTGCAATAGCTGCGCCTGTAGCTAGTTCAGAAGCGCCTACAGCGCCTGGAGCAATATCTGCTGCAACCACTGTATCTGGTGCGATTTTAGGCGTAGTAATAGAATTGTCGGCGATATTGCCTTCGTTAACAATACCGTTATACGGTGCGTTACCTACGTAACTCATTAACTAATCTCCAATACGCTACAGAAAACGTCTGCTGAAGTAGCAGTGTTTGTAACAACCTTTAATGCATCGCCTGTTTCTAAAACTAGTTTTTGGTCACCACCAACTACTACAAGGGCACCGCCCGGCAAAACTGTAGCACCCTTAACGATGTAGTAATCTACACCACCTGATGTTACATATGCATCAGCTGTAATTGCTGTAGAAACTAAACAAGCAACTGACAATCCGATAACTGTTGTTGATGTTGCCGCAGTTAGTACTGTTACAGCAGATGTACCAACATTCTTTGAGGCGTAGTTTTTAAATGTATTTGCCATGTTTTATCCTAAAGCGATTGCCATTGCAATTGCGCTACCAGCAGCATCAAAAGCATCTGAATTCTGTGTAGCTGCAGTCCCTAAACCCATTGATGTTCTAGCAGTCGCCGGAGCTTGGTTAACCCATACAGCACCGTTTCTTACTAAAAAGTCGTTTGTAGCTACACTTGTAATTAATACATCGTGTAACTCATCAAGCTCGTAACCATTATCTATTTTTACAAAGATAGAACCAACAGTTGCATGAACTCTTTCAACCCAACCTATTGTTACCATATGAACAGGTGCAACAGGTTTAGTTGTTGTATAGCCACCTGGAGTAGTTCCTGATAAATAAACAGGAGCACCAGCAGTTAGACCTACCGTGTTCAGACCATTAACAGTACCGACATGAGTAACAAAACCTTCAGCTCCATTAGCAATTGGCTCAGTGACCATACCAATAGTGCCTAGAGAAGTTGTGTCTGAATTAGCTAAAGCTCTTTTTACAGCAACTCTGTTACCTTGAGCACCTGAAATATAAACAATTTCACCATCTACAAGTGTGGAACCTGAGTCGTTAAAAACTCTAACTAGTGTTTCTTGACCGACTTGGAGCGTAACATTACCGCCCTTCATACCTAAAGAAGCGGTGCCGTTGCCATCATCCCAAGCTAATTCACCAACACCTGGGGTAGCAGCTGCCGCAGTATCAAGACTTAACTTATCCGTTAGCGTGTCTACGAAGTCAGGGCTAGCCCCAGCTTGGTATTTATCGCTGTTCAGATTTGAAAAGTTAGCATCCACCTCATTATTAGTGAGGGGACTGCCTTTGACACTACGGAGTGTTATTGTGCTCATTAGCTAACTGTAATCTGCCAAGTAATAGTCATTGCGTCGTCAGCACCTTTGTTAACAACCGCAAATACTGTACGGCATAACATTGTGCCACCGCTTGATGCGTTAAACACACCAGCTTCAACAACAGCACCAGTACCTGTGCCGGCTGGGAAAGTTGCTATATAAGTAACAACAGCACCAGTAGATGTATCAGAAGTCAAAGCAACGCGGCCTAGTTCTGAACCTAAAGCTGTGTTACCAGCTACAGCTGCGGTGTTATCAGCACCAATAGCCATATGGCTCATTTCAGTTGGAGTACCAACCATGCGGGCGGCGATAAACTCTTTACCTACAGTCACTACCAAGTTTTTAATGTCTTGGGTGGCTTTTAGCTTACCGTCTTTATCAAACAACTGAACTTTAACTTGTCCAGTAACTTTTAAATTTTCAACTAACATGTTTTACTCCTAAGTAAATGTGCGGTATTCACCGACGTAATCTTCCAAAAAATATGTGATATCACAATAATTCTGTGCATACAACCATCCGGTGTCATCGGGAGCCGCAGAATCACTTAATCCCTTAGCAGAATTCTTCACTATTTGGTCAGAAAAAGCAATAGAATCAGACGAAATTAGCTTAGAAAAGGCACTTGCAAGGGATTCGGATACAGCAATACTATCAGCTTTAGCGAGTTCAGTAACAAACGTCTGAACATCTATAAAACCAAAAGCATCTAATAATGTTCTTGAGAAAGCAATTGACCTAGCATCTGCCATAGAAACTGAGTCTGCTGCTCGTTTTTCAATATACACCTGTTTGGCGTCTGATAAAAACGCCATGTTCATAATGCCTTTTTCAAAATGATGCTTGTTACCGTCTGTAACATCTGCACCATCCTGCATCGCAACACCATCAGGGATAAACTTACTAAAGTCTTGCGACTGAATATCGTCGCTTGCGGCGATAGCATCAAAAGTATTTTTTAAGAACCTATACGTAGTAGTGTCTGACACTCCTATGGAATCTGAGAAATACCTCATAAATATCAACAATGTAGTAACTACATCAGTTACTGCTACACTATCTGTTTTTGCTAAGACACCTGTATATCTTAAAGCATCTGGTGTATTGATTACATCTGATACTCGTTTAGCTATATCAAAAACAGTAGACTCAAGAACTACAACACTGTCTGCCACAAATGGATTGCGATTTAAAGTATCGAGTTCAGGACGAACTTTTAAAAATACATAGCTAACAGCAGCAATTGGTACTACACAGGTAATTTCAGCATGAGCATCGACTACGGCTATGGAAGCCCGTAACTTTACTTCAGATGAACGTACCTTTGCACCTATCATTAAAAGTCTGCACGTACCACAAATTGAAGTTTATCGTACACAGTTTGAATTTGGCCGTCCGAAAAAACTACTTCGATTTCGCCTTCATACTGTCCATCAGCATCAGATAAAGCCGCAGGGTCAGATGCCCAATAAAATTCAACAACTCCATTAACCGCATCTGTAACTGTGCCTGTAAGCGTGGCTTTAATAGTTGTAGCCCCCACTTTTCTAAACTTTAAACGACATGTAGCACCAGTCAAACTAACTGGCAAACCTGTAGTGTCATCAGTAATTGTGCATACCAGAGCTGGTCTTGTGTCGCCCTGTACTAATTTAATTAAGCTCATACAAACCTCTGGAATTCAGCTCGGTTAGAAGTACGGGTCAAGCCCTTGTTCATTGCAATACGTGTGTCAGATACGCCAGCACGATAAACACGCTCGCAGTCTTTAGCACTTTGTCTGTCAAAATATGGCTGGCCTGGTGTTCCATAAAGAATTGAACGGGCGCCATTAGCAAGAATGTCTAAAAAGTTTTCATATAACTCGGAAGTTACTTCTTCAGAATCACGAGTTGGTGCAATAGCTGCACGAATGTTTAGTACATCTGCTCGGTCTTCGTATGGGTACGGAACCAATAGAATTTCAGGTTTAATAATCTGTGTGTAGTACTGAGGAGAACCCTGAACCTCCTGCCAATTACCCATGCGATAAATATTAGCTAAAGTGTCTGGTCCTTGTGGAATCAACAAATTAGTATCGTAGTAAGCAGAAATAATACCGACCAACTTAGTATCTGCCGGTGTCTGAACTACATAACTTGCCTGACCATTTACTACAGAAATAGATGGGACATTAATCTGCCAGTAATAAGTACGTGTGCAGAAGTCAATACATGTATTACGAATAGCATTAAAGGCAATATGTTCGGGTACGTCCGGACAAAACTGCATTACCTCTGGCAAAAATTCATCGTAGGAAACTGTTACGCCATATAAAGCTGTCATGATTCAGTACCTGGAGTTGATGGGTTACGAGGCTGTAAATGCTGATTAGGGCTATTCTTAGTTTCTGTTTCAGACTTAACACCCATTGTAGCCATAAATGTCTGCAAATAGCCTGACGCAAGAGCCAAACCAGGGGCGTACTCTGCATCTTTGCTATTAGCTCTATACAAAACGTAGTCCAAAATAGCTGTTTCAAAAATGTCACGAACAACAATAGGTTGATTTTCGTTTGTTAAATCAGCTGGTTCTGGAGAGTAATTAACTTGTACATACCCACGGCCTGTATTTGGTGGATAGACGTAAAAAATTGTTTGGTCCTGTTGGTCAAAAATGTATGACTTAGGAACTACAGTAGGGTTTTCTGCATGCCAGTTAGGGTCATACGCATCCATAAGTTGTTGGGAAACAACACGTAGAGCACGTCCTGGTGTTGTACCATTTGTGCCCATATATCTGATTACATTAAGTAATGTCCATCCGTCAGACGGAATTGACTGTCTTGTACCAGCTGCCAGCTGCATAACAGAAACTTTGTTTGTGGCATTGGGCTGTAAAACAACGATTTGGCGCTGGGCGTCATTTATCCAACCTAGTAACTCTGTTCTTGTCCAACGTACGTTCGTCGGGTCGAGTAACTGGGTTGAGGCTTTATCAATAATAGATTTTGCTGTAATTGTGCCCATAACCTATAGAATTAGTGGGGCCGAAGCCCCGATTGGTTAAAACTTAAAACGTAATAGAGGTAAATACATAACCTGGGTCAGGCATAATACCGAAGTTATTTGCCACGATATATGCGTTATCAGGGTCTATTACCTGGTAAGTACCAGCAATAGTTACTGTAAAAGTTCCTTGACCAGCAACCACTAAAGATACTGTATTACCTGGAGCTAAAGTATTCATAGCTGTAGTAAACGCACCGCTATATGGGCCGTAGAAAGCCAATCTAACTTGACCACCTGGACCATTGTTACCTAAATCTGTTCCGCTGTAGGCTGTACCTAATGAGTAGGTAGTCGTTACTGGGCCTGGGGGTGTTCCAACTGCTTCATTAACAGCAACAGCTTGTGTGCCATACAAACCTTGACGAACTAATTCGTCAATATTTCCACCAGCTACAATTGCTGCAGCTTGGGTGCTTGAAAATCCTTGAGAAACTAGCGCTGATTCTGAACCAGTACCAGCTCCAACTGCGACAACTTCTGTTGCCTGCGTACCAGATAAACCACTGGATACTAAATCATCAATAACAGCCATGTTTTACTCCTAAATATAAAAAGAAATAGGGGGTGGAGTTACCCACCCCTCTATATTAGCCTGCTGCTACCAATAAAGCAACTGCGTCAGCTTGAGTTACTTTGTAACCATAAACGTTCAAGCCACGAATTAGTGTGCCGAAATCGTTAGGGTTCTGTAAGCTCTCAACCTTAGCAATTTGTGATGCAAAGCTGATACCAGACTTATGACCAGCCATGATTGCGTGACGCTTAGCTGTACCGCCAGCTGCACTGCCATCCCAGCCTGTATCTGCAGCTGCACGTGGCAACAAGTTAGACACATAAACTGTGAAACGGTCAATCATACCAATCTTACCGTTACGCAAGATGCTTGAACCGTCGCCCATGAACTGAGCTTGAGCCAAGTTAGATTGCATAAGGATTTGACGCTCTGTTGGGCCAATAACTAACCAACGGTCTGTTTCAGGAACGTTTGCTTCGTCCAATACTGAAGACAATGCGGTGATGTTCTGAAGAATGTTAGATGCTGACAAAGTTACTGGAGCTGTATCTGTACCCAAGTTAAATGAGCCAGAAATCTTACCAGCTGTTGCGCCCTGGTTTGTAGCTGCGCCTTGATTGAATGTACCGCCCAATACGTCTTGGTCGATAGCAATCTTCATTTGCTGAGCTGCGTCGTTTGTGAAAACGTCCATTAGCTTAGGCTTAGCTTGCAATTCCAACACGTTGTTAACGTTCACGCCGAAATACTTACCCTTGTTGATTGTCAAAGAGATTGTGCTTGGAGCAGGAATCTCATAAGCCAAGTTCTGACCAATAGAGTAGTTATTGATTGTGATTGTTGGGATGGTGTTGATAATTACTGTGTCGCCCATACCAGTGATGTCGCCTTGCCAATCTGTGTTAGCAATTTCACCGAATACTGTAGCTGCATAGAACTTCTGAGCCAATTTACCAGACCAAAGAGTCGGGATAAAAGTACCAGAATAAGCTGTACCTGAGTAAGCTGTTGCGCCGTTAGGGGCGTTAAAACCACCTGCGTTAATTGGGTACACTGCACCCGGAGTTACTGTAGCCATGTTATTTCCTTTCTAAAGATGAATAGGCTTTTACTACTGTGCCACAGTAACTTCGGGATTTACTCCTTATCGGATTCGTCCTTCCGCTGCTGCGGCGTGGATTTCATTTTCAATACGAACCGCGTCTTCTGGAGATACATGTCCTCGTCTGGCGTCTTCATAAAACTGTGCGATTTCCGCTTGAGTGAAAATACGCTGGTTATTTGAGTCTGCTGGGTCTGGACTTGATGCCCTTGAACGGGTCGGTGCAACTTGACGCTGTAGCTCTTGATTCTTTTGCTTTGTAGGCTGAGCTGGTGATAACGTGCTCTTATAAGCATTAAAGATTGTTGATACACGACCAACATCTAAAACCTCATACGCATTTGTTAATGCAACTTTCTTAGGAATTCCATATACAGGGTCAACTTCTTGAAGCCAGTTTAAGAAACCTGCGTCTTCATTTAGCTGTTCCCAATCAGGAACCTTTTGTGATAAACCAGCAAAGAATCTATCTTTGTCAGAAACCACTTGCCTTTCAGTTACATCACCAACTTTGCCTTTGAGCTGATTAATTTCTTCAACTAACTGAGCTTCACGTTGGCGGAATGTTGAAATCTTCGCTTCTGTTGCACGCTCAATAAGGTCGATTAAATCAGGACCAAATGCTTCTTTGTCTTGTTCAGTGATTAAAGACGGTACGTTTACTTCCTGGGGTGCTTGCGCCTTAGCTGCTGCGGCATCTGCAATAAGTTGCTGAACCTGTTGATTCAACTCTTTAACTTGCGAATGCAAACGAGGAACTTCTGCGTCATACATGCCCTTCAGAGTATGGTATTTATTTTCCCATTTCTCTTCAGGAATACTGTTTACCGGCTCTTGCGAAACGGGTGCTGGTGCAGGTTCTACAACATTAGTTGCAGGCTCCTGTGGTTGATTTCCTTCGCCAGTCTCCGGGTCTTTTGGGGGTTCCCCATTATCACCGGTCTTATCTCCGTTAATTTCCGCCACTAGACGGTCTGCATCTTCGATTTGTTGTTGTACTGCTTTTGGCAACGCCATTTCTATCTCCTTTCGCTCCGACTCACGATTCAAGCTCCGACTTTACGGTCAGCCTTCCACGCTAAACGGTCTGCTACTTGTTGTACTACGGGTTAAAAAACCTTTTTGCTCCCAGCTCCGTCTTTACGGTCTGCTGTTCTGCTTTAACTTAGTGAGTAGTGCTTCCGCACCTTCGATGTTATCCAATAACTCAGACAACATACCAGCTTCTCCCTGAAGCCTAAAAATCATTTTTTCATCTTGAGTAATAGCCATCTTTTCAAGAGCTCCCTGCCTTTTGGCTCTGAGATACTCTCTAAAGTGGTCAAACTCAGACGCTCGTAAATGTGTCAAGCATCGAGCTACGCGCTCGTCTATTCTCACTTACTTGCAGCAACCGTCAGTTTTAGCTGAAGTTTGTGCGTATTCTTTACCGCCACGCTTGTTCAAGTCAACTGGACCTGCGCCGCCTGTATTAACTGCGCCGCCTTTAGTCATGCCATCGGTCTTTGCAGACTCTTGAGCCATTTCCTTGCCACCGCGTTTTAACATTCCAAAAATATCTGCCATTTCGGGCTCCTTTATTAATTAATTACTATTTACTGCTTTATCAACAACTTGTCAAGCACCTGGTGGTAAAAATCTATTCTGAACCGGGGCGCCATCCATAAGATTTTGTCCCTGCTGTGGATTAGGAGGTGTACCGCCAGCTTGCGCTTGGCCACTTTGCTGAGCTTGTTCCATACCTAACTGTGCTTGCTGCATCTGTTGCATTTGCATTTCTTGAAGTTTCATTTCTTCTGCAGATGGGACAATGTCGTCAACGTTTAGGTCTAATGTTCTTGCAGCTTGACGTAACAACTCGGCAATACCTTTCGGTCCTACAACTTGTTGTGCAATCGGGCTATTCAGAGCAGTAGCTAGGAATTCGTTTCTACGTTGAGCGGCAGACTCTTTCTCCATCAATGAAGCAGCACCACGTGCTTGGATGTTTACATCACCCTTCAAATCTGGGTCGTCGCTATAACGCATATTGTAGTAATACAAACGGTCGATACAAGGCTTAATAACGTGCTCGTCGATGTTTGCAATAACTTGTTTAATTGATTTGCCTGCGTTGGTCATCAACATAGACATACCAGAAGCTGTTCTACCTGCGCCACCTGATGGTGTACCGCCAGTCATATAACGTGGAATACCTGTGTACTCGTCCGCCAAAACAGCAAACTTCTCATACACGGCCATCAACTCATTAGCTTGTGAACTAGGCTGATAGAAAGTAACTGGAGCTTGTCCACCATTCATTGGGTCTGAAGTAACTTGCCAAATCTTCCATGGGAAAATCTGTGTTACGTTCTCACCTTCAGGTAAACGGTCAATGTTATACACAACCTGTGGACCAGAAGCTAAGCTCATGTTGTTCACCAAAGCTCTTGCAGCGGCGTTACAGATGTCTTGAGCATCACGGCATAGGTCAGCTACTGAATTGCCCCAGAAAGCTCCTGGAACCTCTTCATATGACGCCTTATAGTATGGCTTACGTCCTAGTGGGTCTGGATTAACGACTGCTTTAATAATCCAACGACCAATTAACCAAGCTTCAATCGGATACTCAGCTAGTGGGTCAGGTACTTCTTCTTCAGTCATACCCCAGTCCAGCAGCAGTTGGCCTTGTACAGAACCCCAAAATTGTAATGCGTCAATGAGTTCAGATGGATTTTGTCCAGCTGCTGTAGTTGATTTACCTTCAGCTGTAGCCTTAGTTAGGTCAACGTAAATCCATTCACGCAAACCGCCTTTACCGTATTCTTCTAAAACGCCTCTAATAGCACCGTCACTATAACCATCAACACCCAACATAGACACCAAATCAGAGCGACTGAGTTTATGACGCTCAATAAGGTATCCGTCGTTAATCGTTGACGCATCTGGCGCAGGGTAAATATCAAACGGGCTAACACGTTCCCACTCCAACATCAATGTGTTCTGAACATCTAGCGTGTAATCACCTTCTCCAACTTGCACCCACTTAAGTGCTGGACGATTACGAACCACTGGACCTTTTAAAATCGCTGATGGGAATGTTACTAAGTCATCAATAAACTGTGCGAACGCTGTAGTCCACTCACCCTCTAACAACTGAGAGTGCATTTTCTTTTCCATGCGGTCGGCTGTTTCACGAGCAATAGTTCCAAGCTCTCTGTATGCCGCATCTTTTAAATCCAACAACATCTGCTTAACTTCTTCTTGACCTGGGTTCATACCCATAGCCAACATAGCTTCTAAGCGTTTTTGTGCTTCTAACATCAATGCCTGAAGGATATTAGGGTCCATATCAGGAATCGGATTTGGTTTCAACGACCATGGTTTGTCATCAGAACCAGTCAACAAAACGTCACGTAGCCAGCTTGAAGCTGCTCTACATTTGTTCGATGTCAACATCATGTAAATTGTTGCTGAGCCTTGCTCACGTAACTGAGCTAACTTGTCAGGGTCGTACTCACCTCTGCGGGCACGTACTGACTTAAGCATCTTCTGCTCAATCGTATATTCTTTGGCCATACGAGCATACATCCACTTCTGTTTGATGTAAGCCGCTAAATTCTGTATCGGTGCTTCGCTGTTTGCTTGCTGTGCTGCTGCTCTTTCTTCATCCATAAGCTGTTTAACAGACTTTATGGGGACAATTCCGCCTACCGTTATACCCGGCGCGTTCTGGCTAGTTATGTTTAGAGCTTTTTGCATGCGCGATAACCATATGGTAATACCGAACTTATACTCGGTAAATTGTTGACAGTCAAGTAATTATACCCAGACATAGCCGGTTTTTTGTATTTCTTTTGCTTTTGGCGTTAAAACAGCACCAGTTAAATTACCGTCAGCATGTAAACATGCGTATTGAAACGCGTCAGCAATATGAGAATACTTGTTTTTTTCCGGTTTGTCATCAACATCACCAGAACTTTTTACTTTATATCGATAACCACCGCGGAGTGCGTTTATCAAATTTCTACATTCTGGGTCAATCAACATAGCTGGATTACCGTCAACTGACCTGGTTAGTAATTTATCAACAGCAGTTAAACGAGCAACAATACTATTTGACCTAGCTGGTACAACTCTGAAACCTTCTTGTTTCAAAATATCAAATACTGAACGTTCATCTGTTTGTGCTCTTTGCTGTCCTGCCGGGTCACCAATAACAATAACTGGCATGCCTGGGAATCTATTAGCTAGCAACGGCTTTAGCTTCTCACGGACAAATCTAAGCGTACCCATCCCCTCGGAAACCAAATCCGCATAGGTCAAAAACCTTCCCTGCATATCAATCTGACTAATCGTACATGCTGGTGTTAAACCAAAGTCCATGCCGATAACCAGAGGATTGGTTGAGGCTTTTATATAGTTTAACGGTTTTTCTGCAACATGGGTATCTCTATCGAACGCTCTAAATACAGGCTGTCCTGAAAGTGACTTACCAAACTTTGCATTGATATAAACATCAATCCAGTCTTCTGATTTACCTTCAGCCAAATTCTCATAGTAGCCTTCAGGCAAAAACTCTACCCAGTCAGCTTCTTGGCTCAAACCTGACGGTTGGAAGAAGCATTCAGCGTTAGCTGGTGGGTCAGACAAGTAATTTTCCCAGAACGTATCCATGTCTGGTGGGTTGGTCATACCCCAAATGTGGGCGTTAGAAGTACCGCTATCAGTAACACAGCCAACGCCATTATCAAGTTTAGAAGGATAACGACCGAGTCGACCCTGGAGGGCGTTAAAAATTTCGGGGTTAATTTCTCGGAACTCGTCCAAAATACCAAAACTAGCCTGCAAAGAAAGCAAACGCCGTACGTCGTTAGAATCATCAAGACCACGGAATAAGATTTCGCACTCAACATCATCAAACCTCAAAATAAATTTGTACTCAGACTTGAGGTACGCGCCCGCCTGCCCGTCAGGGAACCAACGTAATACGTCTGGTATGGAAGTATCTCGCAACTGCTCTCGTGTGTTACGAACCCAGATAGCACGACTTCTACGTATGCCATCCTTACAGGGCGCCATTTGCGACGCATGATACGCAATCTTCACGATACCCGCGGTAGTCTTAGTCGAACCTACAGGTCCAACAATTAGACTAACGAAAGCTTCACTCTGAAGAAAGGGTTCTACGCTCTTCGGGGGACTGTAGTTCAGATGACTCATCGGGTGTAATGTCTATAATTTTATTTTCTGGTTTAGGAGTGCTGAAGTTAATACTGATACTGAACCCCGGCCCGCTTGCTACTTGTGTGTTAGCTCTAGGCTCCATGTCAGCCAGCTTCGCTCCAAGCTTAATAAACTCTAACTTCTGCATGAGTGTCGCGTCATGACCTCTAGCAATTTTGTAGGCTTCTTCAAACACATCTTCTGTAAGAGCCTTAGCCTTGATTTTAAACGTAAGACCTGATGCTTCGAGTTCTGCCTTCTGACGCTCTACCGCCATCCAGAACGGTTTGTACTCTTTTAGCTTTTCCCACTCTTCACCCTCTATGCCATACCTTGCGGCAAGCACTTCAGGTTCTTCCATACCCATAGCCACATTCATAATCAGCTCTTGGGACGGACTCAACGCCGGCTTGTACACCGGAACGTTATCTAACTCATCAAGATTTATCTCTGTTGGCATTTACGTAGGCTTTTAGTAGTTCACGAATAACTTGGGACACAGTCTTTTTCTTAGACCATGCAATTTCCTTGGCTTCTTCAAGAACCTCGGAGTCTAAACAGAAGTTATACCTATGAAGTGGTTGCTTATCTTTGTCCATATGGTGTGTATAGTACTCTATTTTTTCGACTTTGCTAGTTTTTTACGCTCGTTATGGTGATGTTTCCTATGACAATTAGCGCAAAGTACTTCACATTTGTCGATTTCTGCCTGAATTCTATGCTTTGTATGCCCGTCAGACACCAATTCGTTGACTTTTCTGTCTGTTTTTCGGGGGTTTTTGTGATGAAAATCGAGTACTGCGGGGTGGTTTTCACCGCATTCTATGCAGGATAAAGCTGCTTTATAGGCCCTAAACCAAGCCCGATTGACCTTTTTTCGGGCGTTTATCTTGTCAATTACGACCTTTTTGTTCTTTTCGTAGTATGTTTTTGAGTAAATTGCTTGTTTGGCTCGGCGAACTTCCGGGTCTTTGAATGGCATATTTTATTTTTTCCACACAGTAAAGTCTTTATTATTCAACGAGTAAACTCTTACGTCACCGCCGGAGTATAAATCACTCTGTGTTGCAGCCCAACATGCTTCTTCTGCTGTGTGTCCTAAAGCCATAACTGCCAAAACTGCTAATGTGCCTGTTCCTAAAGCTTCGTACTTTTCAACTTTTTGAAATCTTAGGTCTTTACCAGAAACGAATAATCCGTCATTTGTCAAAAGCATGAAATCAGCATCATCGACATCTTTGATAATTGGGGGTTTGCCTTTTTTACCTTCCATGAAATATTGGACAACTTCTTGGATAGATATGAAGTCACCCGCTCCGGCTAGTATGCCTTGTGGTATATGAAAGACTTTTTCGTTCTGGAATGTTTTTGTGTTGGAATCGTCGTCTGACACCTGACTATCCGTAACAATTATTTTTCTGCTCCAGTCACCAATGATTGTGCTCATGTTTCACCTCAACAACGTAATTACTCCAGCTACATAGAAGATTACTGCCACGAGCTCAACTAAAAATAATGGTATATCTTTCTGAGCCCAACCCGCGAACGTCCATAATACACTACCTGCCAGGCTTAGCAAGATGTTTAGGGGGTAGATATTGAAACTTGTTAGGCCTATACCTGCTAAGCATAGAAGTGTTCCTAACCATTTGATTATTAACATGTATCCTCTACATTTTTTGGCTGCCTCGGCTGGGCTCGAACCAGCGACCCTATGATTAACAGTCATATGCTCTACCTACTGAGCTACAAGGCAATTCGGCGATTGTACACTTATTTCTGGCTTTTTATTATACACATGGTGTGTATATAGTCAATTTTACCGGGCGCGTTACGGCGAATACGTAAGCAAGGCCCCACCC
>JACCED010173000.1_pt1 | contig 13865 bp, 13 predicted proteins | sample 7455021 | NCBI WGS metagenome assembly JACCED01 (sample SAMN15323456, study PRJNA562643) | freshwater metagenome | isolation source: river surface water | place: USA:Blue River Watershed | collected 2017-08-19 | reverse complement strand
GAAGCGGTTCCGCTTTGACTTCAACGAGGACGCGATGGCGACGGAGAAGACGGCGGAGGGGATTCGGAAGTTTTCGGCGGACATCGTGAAGTTGGAGCAGGTGATTGCCGCGAAGTTGTAAGGTTTTCGCGGGGGCGGCATCGGCGGGGAATCGGTGCCGCTTCGAGGTTCTGGAGGGGTTCGGCCTTGTTGGTGCGCGGGGAAGGGGCTATCTCTGGTGGGCCATGATTGTACCTACCGCAGCTTTATATCGCGTGGCCTACGGCAAGTATGCCGTTGGCGCTTACAACATCAACAATGCCGAGCAGACGATGGGTCTGTTCCGGGGCTGCGTCGAAAGTCAGGCGCCGTTTATCATTCAGATTTCGAAAGGGGCGCGTAAGTACACGGAGAAGCGGATGTTGGAGGCCATCATCCGGTCTGCGGAGGAGATTTTTCCGGAGACGATTTTTGCGGTGCACCTCGATCACGGGGACGAGGAGACGTGCATTGATTGCATCAACTCGGGTTTTTATTCGTCGGTGATGATTGATGCCTCGCACGAGACGTTTGAGAAGAACGTTGAGATTACGAAGCGAGTGGTGGATTTGGCTCATGCGAAGGGGATTAGCGTGGAAGCGGAGTTAGGGATGCTGGGTGGGGTGGAGGAAGACATTGCGGTGGATGAGGCGCATGCGTGTTTGACGGACCCTGAGGAGGCGGTGGAGTTCATCAAGCGGACGGGTTGCGACTCGTTGGCGGCCGCGATTGGAACGAGCCACGGGGCGTACAAGTTCCGTGGGCGTCAGAGTTTGCACTTTGATGTGATTGAAAAGATTCGGGAAAATGTGACGGCGGCGGGATTGCCTCCGACTCCGATTGTGATGCACGGGAGTTCGAGTGTGCCGGCGGAGGAAGTGGCGCGGATTAATGCGGCGGGTGGCACGTTGGATCCGAGTGCGTGTGGCGTTGACGAAAACGAGTATCTACCGGCGGCGCGCTTGGGCGTGGCGAAAGTGAACATTGATACGGATGGGCGTTTGGTGTGGACGCGCGTGCATCGCGAGTTTTTCCACAGCAAGCCGGGTGAGTTTGATTTCCGTCCTCCGGGTAAGACGTTTATGGACGTGTACGCGAAGTTCATTGCGCACAAGAACGTGAAGTTGGGTTCAGCGGGTCAGGTGGAAGCGATTCGTGCTTCTCTGGCGAAGTAGGTTTCAGCGGAGATTTTGGGGCGGAGGATGTTCGCATCTCCGCCCCTTTTTCATGGGGTTATGTTGGAAGTTTTAGCGCCAGCGAAAGTCAACTTGTCGCTCCGGATTTTGGGGAAGCGACCGGACGGGTTTCACGATTTACGGAGTTTGGTGTGTCCGGTGAGCGTCTTTGATCGATTGCGCTTGCGGTTAAGGGCGGGGTCGGAGGCTGGGATTTTGTTTCGGTGTTCGGATTCAACGATTCCTTCGGATGGGACGAATCTGGTGGTGCGTGCGGCGCGCTTGTTTTGCGATCGGGTTGGGATTGAGCCGGCGTTGGAAGTTGATTTGGAGAAGGGGATACCGCACGGGGCGGGTTTGGGTGGAGGGAGCAGCGATGCGGCGGCGACGCTGACGGGATTGAATCGATTGTATGGCAGGGGTTTGTCGGTAGACGCTTTGTCTGTGATGGCAGAGGAGTTGGGGTCGGATGTGCCGCTTTTTTTGCGGTCGGGTGCGGTGTGGATTACGGGGCGAGGCGAGCGGGTGGAGGCGGCTACTTTGCCGAGGGAATGGGCTTTATTGATGGTGAAGCCGGGGTTTGGCGTTCCGACCCCTTGGGCGTATGGGGCGTTGGCGGGTGCGGGTGAGTTACCTGGGATCGACTTTGGCGGGAGGGATATTGGGGGGGTGATTTTGGAGAACGATTTGGAGCGACCGGTGTTTGGGAAGTACCTGTTGTTGGCTGAGGTGAAGCGCTGGCTTTCGGAGCAGGAGCGGTGTTTGGGTGCGCTGATGTCGGGCTCGGGTTCGACGGTGTTCGGAGTTTTTAATTTGGAAGCGGAGGCGGACGAGTGTGCGGGACGGTTTGGTGCGGAGTTTGGGGGCGAGTTTTGGGTGCGGGTGGCGCGGACGATGGGTCGGGTCGGGGGATAGTTCTTTGGAGGCGTGCTGGGCGCTGTTAGGGTTCGGGGATGAGTTTACAGGCCCAGATTGACAACGACATCAAGCAGGCGATGAAGGAACGCCAGATGGAGCGTTTGACGGTGTTGCGCAACTTGAAGAGTGCATTGAAAAACGCGGCGATTGAGGCGGGAGGATTGGATGTGATTTTGGAGGATGCAGCGGCGTTGCAGGTGGTGCGGAAAGAGGCGAAGAAGTTGCAGGACGCGATTGCCCAGTATGAAAGTGGAGGAAGGCCGGATTTGGCGGCAAAGGAGCAGGCGGAGTTGGCGGTGGTGCGGGGTTATTTGCCGCAACCGTTGAGCGAGGAGGAAGTGCGCGTGTTGGTGGCGGCGTGTGTGGCGGAGGTGGGGGCCACGGGGCGCGCTCAGATGGGGGCGGTGATGAAACTGGCGACGGAGCGTGCGGCGGGGCGTGTGGATGGCCGCGTGTTGAGCACTGCGGTGGGTGCGGCTCTGTCGAACTGAGTCGAACTGGGCGAGTTGGGGCATTCGCGCACCGAGAATCGTTTCTGAGCGCATGTTGACGGCAATCATTGTTGCGGGCGGGAGTTCGCGGAGGATGGGGTTCGACAAGCTGCTGGCTCCGCTGGCAGGAATGCCGCTTTTTGCGCATTCTGTGCGAGCGTTCGCGGCGTGTTCGATGGTCGACCGGATTGTGGTGGTGGCACGTCCAGGGGCGGCAGAGCTTTTCCAAGAGTATTCGAAAGTGGCGGCGTCGGGGCGCGAGGTGGAGGTGATTGAGGGGGGGGAGGAGCGGTATTTATCGGTTTGGAATGGGTTGCAGACGTTGACGGGGCGCGACGGGTTTGTGGCGATTCACGACGCGGCGAGGCCGTTGATTACGCGGGACGCGATTATGGGCTGCTATGAGTTGGCGCGTGTGGAGGGGGCTGCGTGTTGTGGGGCGCCGATTCCGGACACGGTGAAGCGGGCGGGTCCGGATCAGGTGATTACGGCGGAGGTCTCGCGGGACGGGTTGTGGGCGATGCAGACCCCGCAGATTTTCAAGGTGGATTTGATTTTGCAGGCTTATGCGGCGGTTTTAGCGAAGAACGAAATGGTAACGGATGAAGTAACGGCGGTTCAGCGACTGGGTCGGAAGGTGAGTTTGTATGCGACGGGGGACTGGAACTTTAAGGTGACCTTTCCAAGGGATGTGGAGATGGCGGAGCAGGTGTTGGAAATCCGTCGGATGCGCGGAGAGGGTGCCGTGGAGGTGGTTTCCAAATGAAGCGGCCGATGCGACGGGGGACGGCTTCGGGGGCGGGAGGCGAGGTTTACGAGTGGTCGACGCTGGCGAATGGGGTGCGGGTTGCGACGGCGCGATTGGAGCGGGTTCGCAGTGTGTGCGTGGCGCTATGGGCGGGTGTAGGCGGTCGGCACGAGCGGGGCTCAGAGTGCGGAGTGGCGCATTTTTTGGAGCACATGCTGTTTAAGGGTACGGGCCGACGTTCCGCGAAAGAAATCAGCCGCGCGGTGGAAAGTGTTGGCGGGTACCTGAATGCGTTCACGACGGAGGATCACACGTGCTTTTATGCGAAAGCGGCGGCGGTTCGGTTGGAACGGGTTCTGGAAGTTTTGTCCGACATGTATGTGGCTCCTCGGTTGGATGCGCGGGATGTGACGCGCGAGCGGGAGGTAATCCACGAGGAGATTGCGTCGTGTCGGGATAACCCCGGGCAGTATGTGGACGAGTTGCTGAATACGGGGTTGTGGGGGAGTCATCCGTTGGGGTGTCCGATCACGGGGACGGCGGAATCGATTGAGGGTTTGGATCGGGCGGTGTTGCGTCGGTTTCACTCGGCGGGGTATTGCGGAGCGAACACGGTGGTGACGGTTGCGGGGCCGGTTGAACACGGGGTGGTGGTTGGGATGGTGGAGGAGTTTTTGGGTGGTTTGGCGCGCGGGCGTGTGGCGGGGTTTCGGAAGTTTGGTGGGCGTGCGGGGGGCAGGGTTGAAACGTTTGAGCGGATGGATGTGGAGCAGAGCCATTTATCGATGGGCTTTTTGACGGGTGGGCGTGCGGATCCGAGGCGGTTTGCGTTGCGGTTGTTGAGTGTGGTGGTGGGAGAGAACATGAGCTCTCGATTGTTTCAATCGATGCGGGAGCGGCTGGGGCTTTGTTATTCAGTGAACTCGGGGGTGGAGTTTGTTGCGGAGACGGGTGCGTTTACGGTGCAAGCGGATTTGGAACCGGCGAAGGTGTCGCGCGCCTTGGAGGTGATGCGACGGGAGTTTGATCGGTTTGCGGAGCGAGCGCTGTCCGCGAGGGAGTTGCGCGATGCGAAGGAGTACACGATTGGGCAGGCAATTATTGCGGCTGAGAGCACGACCCATCATGCCATGGCGCTGGGGGAAGGATTATTGGGGGTGGGCCGTTGTGTGGTGACCGATGAGTTAGTGGATCGGATTGCGGCCGTGACGGCGGAGGAGGTGCGTGACGCGGCGGCACAACTATTTTGTGATGACGCGAGTGCGCTTGCGGTGGTGGGGCCAGAGCGGACGTGGTGAAGGAGGGACAATGGACGAGCGAGAAACGGTTCGTGTCTTGGAGGAGCGGGTGGCGTTTTTGGAACGGCACGTTGAGTTGCAGGACGCTGAGATGCTCGAGCAGATGCGGGTTCTGAGGCGGTTGGTGGAGCGGGTGGAAATGTTGGAGGGCCGAGTTCGCGACGGGGCAATGGGCGGGGAAGGTCCCGTGGATGAGCGGCCTCCACACTATTGAGCGGGCGGGGCAGGGATTTAGCTTTGGGAGGTTCAGACTTTATGAGACTCGAGCGCAAGCCTTTGAAACGGAGTGGTGTTGGGGATGCTGCCTTCACTTTGATTGAGCTGCTGGTGGTCATGACGATCGCGGGGATTTTGATCACGGTTGGTCTCACTGCGGGATCATCGTTGACGCAACGCGCCAAGGCTCAGAAGTGCGTGAAGAACCTGAAGGGACTGGGTACCGCCTTGATGGCGTATGTTCAGGACAACGGGGGGGCGCTTCCAGGCGCGGTGACTGGCCAAGGGCAGAAGAGCCATCCGCTGATTGAGTTGGTGAAGTATGCAGGTTCGCCGGATGTGATGCTGTGTCCGTCAGATCGCGATGCGCTGACGTTTTCGTGGGAGGATGATTCTGCGGTAGCGGCCAGTTCAGAGCGATATGGTTGGAATGGAAACCCCTGCAAGAAAGGGTGTTCGTACATGTACCATGCGGCGTTGACTCAGATGCCGACTGGGCCGGGCGGTGGAGATTTAGTGTTGCCGGTGAACTTTTCGGCGATTGAAGAGCCAGGGCGGGTGATGGTTCTGATGGACGGGACCAAAGCGATTTCGCCTTTGGATTGGGGGGGAGATCCCGCGACGGAGGAGGGCATCAAGAGTCGGGACTATCTCAAGGACTACGGGCACACGCGGAATCGGAGAGATGTGGCGATGTTGTTTTTGGACGGAAGCGCTCGGGTGGTGGATACGCTTTGGGATTCCACGAAGGGAAAGACGCCGCCTTTGAATCCGTTCAAAACTTCGACGGGGGCCTCCGGCGGGGCTGGTGGGAGCGGTACAACGGGCGGGACCCGTCCGTAATGGCGGGCTGTGTTGCGAATGGGGTGTGGTGAACCCGAGTTCCGCAGTTAGAGAAATCGGTTTGCTGATTCGCAGGGGTTTGCGCGCGAACTTCGCCGTTTTTCTCCACTACACTTTGTGCCGTTTGGCGCCGAGATGGGTGAGTTCGGGTGCCCCAATGGGGCGCCTCATGTCAGCCTGGGGCATCGCCCCAGGTAAGAGAGCAAAAACCATTTGAGCCCTGTAGGGGCGAGATACGTTGTGACGCCCTTACAGGGCTTGGGGATGGGGGGGGGCGTATACCTGGGGCGATTGCCTCAGGCTGTCATGAGAGGCGCCGTTGGCGCCGCAGAGGGGGGCGGCTGGCGTGCATGAGGGGTTGGTGCTGGGGAGGGGGGCAATGAGGTGCGGGCTTCGAGGGTGCGGAAGTAGGCTCACCCTGTGGGTGAGTTGAAAACGACTCCGTTTGCGCTGCATTATGCACAACAGCAAATAGTTCGCTGAATACACATAAAACCTCATTCCCGTTTTTAGGGTAAGAGGGGTCTCGCCCCTTCAGATTGCAGATTTTGTTTTACCCATCAACCTGGGGCACTGCCTCAGGCTGGTATGAATCGCCCACTGGGGCGATTTACTGCATTTGTGGAAAACCGTGAGCCCCGCGATACAGGAAGCCCTGAATAAACAAACGCCTAGACGCCATTGGTTTGTGATGCCATCGGACCTGAAGAGTTGAGCCCAAGTGAATCCAACTGCCGGATGCGGCCCCGCATGTCCGGTAGTGCGGGAGGGGCGACAGGCGCAATCCTACCGCGCCGACCCGACCCAGGGGGGAGGCGGCGGACAGGAATGTCCGCCCTCCGAGGTTGCTCCTCCGAGGTTGCTCCGACGCGGTGTGTTACGCGACGGGGCAGGGGATGGCGTGTTGTTTGGAAGTGCCTAGACCTTCGACGCCGAGTTCCACCAGGTCGCCTGCTTTGAGGTAGAATGGGGGTTTTTGTCCGAGCCCAACGCCGGGAGGGGTTCCCGTGCTGATCACGTCGCCAGGCAGCAGGGTCATGAACTGACTGATGTAGCTGACGATGGTGGGCACCTTGAAAATCATCTGTGCGGAGGTGCTGTTCTGAAGGGTCTTCCCGTTGACCGTCAGCCACATCTTAAGGTTGTGTGGGTCGGCGATTTCGTCCTTGGTTGCGAGGAAAGGCCCGAGCGGGGCGAACGTGTCGCAGCTCTTTCCCTTGACCCATTGGCCGCCCCGTTCGAGCTGCCATTCGCGCTCGCTGTAATCATTGTGGAGGGCGTATCCCGCCACGTGGCTGAGGGCTTCGGCCTCGGAGACGTAGGACGCTTTTTTCCCGATGACGATGGCGAGTTCGACCTCCCAATCCGTTTTCTGGGAGTTGCGCGGGATGACCAAGTCATCGTTCGGGCCGCAGAGGGAGGAGGTGCTTTTGAAAAACAGGACCGGCTCCTTCGGGATGTCGACGCCGGATTCTTTCGCGTGGTCGGCGTAGTTCAGGCCGACGCAAACGATTTTGCTGGGGCGGGCTACGCACGAACCCAAGCGGGTGTTGGCATCAACAACGGGCGCCGATGCGGCGTTATTCTTAGCCCACTCGGCAAGTCGCTCGAGTCCGTCGCCGGCAAAGAAGGCTTCGTTGTAGTCCGCTACCGCCGCTGATGCATCGATGCGGCGTCCGTCTTCCAGCAAAAGGCCGGGCTTTTCTTGTCCGAAGTTTCCAAAGCGAATGAGTTTCATGGGAGTTGAGGGAATGATGAGGGAAGGGAAACGGAAACCTGCCGGGAATCAACCCCGTTTGAATCGGGGGCCAACAAAAGCGTTATTTGGTCTGGAATGCAGGATGTAGCACGAGGTGGCGGATGAGTTCACGGACTGTGGCGGGTCCGTCGGTGCGCGCTTGATGGATGATGGCATCGGCGAGTGCTTCGTCGGAAAAGCCGAAGGGCCTTCCAAGAGCGTAGGCGATGAGTTGTTCGGTGAGACCTCGCACGAAGGCGGACTCGTGTTTGAGGAGGACGTCTTGGAGGCCGAAGAATCCTTCGAAGGCCGTTCCGTCGGGCAGTGTTCCGCGCGTATCGATGGGGTGATCCATGCTTTTGCGCACCGTGTTACCTGCCGCGATCTCGGTGTATTCCTTGGTTCGCCAGAGGCCTACCGCGTTGAAGTTCTCGAGTCCGAATCCGATGGGATCAATCTTCCGGTGGCATTGCGAGCACTGGGGCTCTTCCATGTGTGCGGAGAGGAGTTCACGCGCGGGCAGAAGTTTTCCAGCGTGTCGGCTGAGTTGCGGAATGTTGGGAGGAGCGGGAGGTGGAGGTTGGTGGAGGAGTTTTCGAAGCACCCATGCGCCGCGTTCGACGGGTGAGGTGCGCTCGCCGTCGGAGCCCATGGCGAGGATTGCGGCCATTCCGGGGAGGCCTCCGCGCGGCATGCCGTCGGGAACGGGCACCCGCTGGAATCGATGTCCTTTCACGCCACTGATTCCGTAGAAGTCTGCGAGCAGGTCATTGATGACGATGAAGTCTGACTTGATCAACTGCGCGGCGGGCAGGTTGTTGTGTAGGACGTGGGCGACGGTTTCGAACACTTCTTCGCGCGCTGCATTCTTCACGCTGTCGTCGAATGTGGGGTGGAGGCGGTGGTTGAACTGGAAGAAATCGAGGCGGTCGAGGTGAAGCCATTGATGCGTGAATCCATGGATAAAGCCTTGGTGACGCGTGTCGTCCAGCATTCGCGCGAGATGTGTTTCGAGGGTTTTGCGATCTCGGAGGCGCCCTTTTGCGGCGTCGTGGAGCAATGCGGTGTCGGGGGGTGCGCTCCAAAGAAAATAGGAGAGACGGGAAGCGAGTTCATGGCCCTCGAGGGAGCGCTTGGTTCCGGCGGGGTCTGCGCTTTCGGCGAGGTAGAGGAAGCTGGGGGAGGCGAGGATGATGGCGAGGGGCGTTTTGAGGGCTTCTTCAAATCCTGCGCCGGCGTCCTGTTGTTCTAGAAAGTGAGCGACGAGCCGGTCGAGGTAGGAAGGTTTAACAGGTTTTCCGCGAAAGGCTTTGCTTGCGAAACGCTCAAGGATTCGGCGTGCGTAGGCCTCGTTTTTTTCTGCGGGTTCCCCCTCGAAAAAGATGTCGTTGTGGGCTGCGGTGGGCCATTGAGGCAGGAGGGGGCCTTCCCATTCGACCCAGTCAATCCAGAGGTTCGGTTCGGCGCCGAAACCTGTTTCTTCAAGTGCTTTCCGGTGTTTTTGGGAGGCGTATTCTCCGTTGTTGGGTTGGCGTTCCCGAAAGGCGATGACGCGATCACCGAGCCAGATGCGCTTCTTTGTTTCGGGACCAATTTCTTCTTTGAGCGGATTGGAGACGGCAGAGAGATGAATCTCGGTTTCAACGATTTCTGGCTGGTCGTAGGATCCGTTCACTCGGAGGCAATCCATGAGGTTCATGGCATCGTTGAGTGATTTGCCGCGTTGCCCGATTTCGAGAAAGCAGCGTGAGGGGTCGGCGCCCGGCAGAGAGCCAGCACGCGCGCGGATCCGGTATTTGCCGGAGGGCATGTCATCTGGAATGGTGAGCGCGACTTGGCCGTTGGGTTCGCTGAGGGTGAGGAGCGCGCCTGTCTTCGTTTCGGGACGGGTCAGATAGTCAATCATCGGGGCGGTGTTCCGTTCCCAGACGGTCATCCTGAACTTGAGTTCGCCTTCGTCGATGATTCCGAAGTCCGAGGTGGGACGATCTTTTGCGGCCTTCCACATCTTGTGCGCACGGTAGCCACCCATTTGGTAGCCACGGAGAATGTCGGTGATGCGATGGTTGGCTTCGAGTTCGACCTCGGTGCGAACGGTGCGGGTTTGAGGGCGCGGACCTGATGCGATGGCGAGGTCGAGTGCGCGGCGGGCGAGGCTGAGGTATTGCTCGAACTGGTCGCTGGAGAAGAAGAGGGATTTGCCGTGTGTATCGAGTGCGCTGCCGCCGCCATCGTTGGGGAGTTCGTTGGCAGAGAGTTTGACGCCGAGGAGTGACTCGATGGTGCGCTCGTATTCGCGCTTGTTGAGGCGACGCATGGTGATGGAGCCGCCGGTGTCGCTCAGGGTTTTGCGTGCGGCGACCATCGTTTCGGAGAGGGCTTCGAGAAAAGCCGCCTTTGAGGGGGCGTCCGGACGTTCCTTTTCTTCGGGGGGCATTTCTCCGGAGTTGAGTGCGTTGAGCACTTTTTGCCAGCGTTCCGCTGTCTGGACATCGTTGAAGGTGAAAGGGATGTCATCGAGGCGGACCTTGCCCTTTTGTTTTTCTGCATCGTGACACTCGGTGCAGTGCTTCTTCAGAAACGCTTGTTGGTCTGCGCGGAGGGAGACGGAGCGGACGGCCGGTTTTTCGGCGAAGGTGGGCCGAGTTCCAGCGAGCAGAGAGGTTGCGAGGGCAACGAGCAGCAGCGAGCGCATGGGGTATTTAGGCGAGGATCTCGGGGAGGGTGCCGGTGCTGTCTCCGTGGTTTTCGACGGGAACTCCGGAGCCTTTGAGCAGCGTGAGCCACAGGTTGCACAGCGGTGTTTTGGGATCTTGGACGACCAAGTGTTCTCCGAGCCGAATGCCGGAACCGCCTCCGGCAATGAGGGTTGGACAGTTGGTGAGGTAATGGATGCTTTGGATGTTGCTGCCGTAGACCACCGTGGTGCGGTCGAGGAGCGTGGCCCCGTCTGATTCTTTCGCCGCTTGGAGAAGGTCGAGCAAGTGGGCCAAGAGTTCGGATTGTTTGCGGTCGCGCAGTTGGCTCGAGTCCATGCGCGGGCCTGGGGAGTAGTGGCTGAGGTTGTGTCCGCTGAAGCTGATTTTGAGGCTTTTGAGCAGGGTGTCGACGGGTTGACGGTACGAGGCGACTCGGGTGGAGTCTGTTCGGAGTGCGGCGGCGAGCAGGCTGTACATCAGTTTGATTTCTTCGAAACCGGCGAGGCTTTCGGCGGGATCGTCGACGAGGCCGAGGGGGTTGGGTTTTGGGCGCTCGAGCCATTGCTCTTCCTTGGACAAGCGAACTTCGATGTCGCGGATGCTTTGGAGGTATTCGGAGAGTTTGTCGGTGTCTTCTTTGTTTAAGCTGCGCGCGACTTGGCCGGCATCCTCGAGCACGGTGTCGAGGATACTGCGGCGTTGGCGGAGGAGGGATTGTCGCTGAGCGAGCGGCACATTGCCGTCGGAGAACAGGGCGTTGAACGCTTTGACGGGGTTGTTAAACGCGGCGACGGGTTTTCCGCGGCGGTTCCAGGCGAGGGAGAGGCCTGGGCCGTGGCCGGATTCGTCTCCACGCTCGCAACTGAGCTGGAGCGAGGAGAATCGGGTTTCTTTGCCGAGGTGTTCTGCGGCGACCTGATCTGCGGAAATGCTGTTGGAGAAGCTTTGTCCGGGTTCGGCGTAACGATTGGCGCCGGTGAGCCAGAAGGTGCTTCCCCAGTGAGCTTCGTTGGTGAACTTGTTGCTGAGGTTCTGGACGATGGAGAAGTTCGATCGATGGCGTTCGAGGGGTTTGAGACCGTCGGGCAGGGTGTAATCGCGCCCGGTTTGTTTGACGTCTGGAAACCAGGTTTCTTTGGTGACACCCCAGCCGAATCCGAGGAACAGGAAGCGTTTTACGGGAGTCGGAGCCGCGTTGGCGACGAAGGGGCGGAAGCCGAGGGATTCGAAAAAGGGGAGTGCGATGAGCGCGGTTCCGCTGCGGAGGAAGGAGCGTCTGGGGAGGGGCATACTGGAGTAACTGCGCGACGCGAGGCGAACCTTAGCCGCGGGTGCTGAGACGGGGTTAGCGCTTCTGGACGGGCTCGAAATCGGAGTCGTTGACCCATCCGGCTTTGATGCGTTCGCCGCGCATGAAACGTTCGTAGAATCCGGCGTGTCCTTTGTTGGAGTGCGGGTAGGCGTCGAACTCGTGGCCACGTCCGGACTCGCGGGGATCCTCCTGTGCGACGAGAGCTTTGTGGAGGCGGCGGGAGAGTTCGGAGAGCGTGGTTTGTTGCGCGGCGTGGGCTGCGAGGTTGGTGACGTGGTCGGGGTCGGACGGGAGATGGTAGAGTTCTTGGTTGGGCCGGTGACCAAAGCAGAGTTGCCAAAAAGGGTCTTTCGAGTCTTTTCGATGTGCTTCAAGGACAAACGTTTTTGTTGGGCTCGCGTCGGAATCGAGGTAACCGGTTTCGGGGTTCCCTGCGGGCCACCGAGAGGGCTCGATGTTTTCGAGGTAGCAGTGCGTTTGGGTGACGATTCCGCGAACGGGGAAGCCGGCGTCGCCGGGGCGTCCGATGTCGTTTCGTTCGCGACCGATGAGAACGTGGTCGCGTGCGGGGTCAACTTGCCCGGAGTTTGGACTTTCGAGGAGGGGGCGGAGTGTTTTTCCGGTGAGGGCAGCCATTCCTGATCCGGCGACAGGGATTTGCGCGTAGTCGAGGAGGGTTGGTGCGAGGTCGATGAAGCTGACGAAATCGTCGATGGCGCGAGAGGGTTTGAGATTGCCTCCGGTCCACATGATGGCGAGGGGCACGTGGTTGGCGGTGGGGTTCGTGTTTCCTTTGCTCCGTGGGAATGGCATGCCGTGGTCGGAGGTCACGATGACGAGGGTGTTTTCGAGGAGGCCTCGGCGTTGGAGTGAATCGAGCATTTTGCCGAGGTGGGAGTCGAAGTGTTCGGCTTCGAGGGCGTAGTCGAGGATATCGTTGCGCACGGTTTCGTTGTCCGGCCAGAAGCTGGGGACGCGCGGGATGTCGGCGAGTTTTTTTCCACCTTTTGAGATGCCGGAGCCGTACTCGTAGCCGCGGTGGGGTTCGAGTCCGCCGTACCAGAAGCACCACGGTTTGTCGGGAGCGGCACCATCGAGGAAGCGGTCGAAGTTGGTGGCGTAATCGATGTTGGAGATGCCGCTGGTGGGGGACGGTGTTTTTGCGTCGTTCCAAGGTTTGCCGGTGAGGTTGCGTGGTTTGCCGGAGGCATCGAGGGCGATGCCGGGGCCCCAGCCTTTTGCGGTGAAGCCGACGTTCCATCCGTGTTGGGCAAGGGTTTCCGGCCAGGCCTTGAACTCGGGCGGGAAAAAGCAGATGTGGTTGGCGGCTGCTTTCAGTTGCCATGGGTTACGACCGGTGAGGATACAGGCGCGGGAGGGGGCGCATTTTGCGTTGGGGGTGAACGCGTTGTGAAAGAGGACTCCCGCTTTGGCAACCCGATCGAAGTGGGGTGTCTTCACCCATGGCGTGCCGTAGCTTCCGGCGTGGGCGCCCCAATCATCGGCGATGGCGAAGAGGATGTTCGGCGGGGCGGATTTTGCGGGTTGGAGGAGGGGGTGGAGGATCAGCAGGAGGGCGATGAAAAGCTGCTGGGGGCGGGCGAGCGGGCGTGAGTTCATGGGCGGCGTCCTGCTGGGGCAGGGGATGTGCCATCGGGTTCGGGTCTGTTGCGGATTTCGGGGCTGGGGACTGGGGAGAGGCGGATTTGCTCGGTCGAGCTATGGCGGTGTTTTCGAGATTTGAAGGGCTGGCGCTGGCGCTGAAGGGAATATGTTCGGATGTTTTTTAACGTGAGCGGGTGTTGGGGCGGAAATAGTTGTGGTCAAATGCGCAAACGGGGCGATACTCCTAGTCGTTCGGGCCGTTTTTGGACTGATGGAAGATTGCTGGCGGTGTGGTGGCTGAGGCCTCGACTCCCTGTGTGGCGTATCGCATCCGGTTGACGGATCCCTGACCGAAAGGGCTCGTACGCATCACATAACGAAAGAAAAAACAAATGGGCAGTAAACTGTATGTAGGCAACATGTCGTATGACACGACAGAGGGTGAGTTGATGGACCTTTTCTCCGGCGCGGGATCGGTAACTGACGCGGCATTGATGATTGATCGCGACACAGGTCGTTCGCGTGGATTTGCGTTCGTGACGATGTCCTCCGATGACGAGGCACAGGAAGCGATTCGTCGTTTCAACGGGTTCGAACTCGGCGGCCGTGAGCTGACCGTGAACGAGGCGCGTCCGAAAGAATCTGGTGGTGGCGGCGGCGGCGGACGTCGTTTCGGCGGTGGTGGCGGCGGCGGTGGCCGTGGTGGTGACCGCGGTGATCGTGGCGGACGTCGCTACTAAGCACGTTGTTTTCCCGTGAGTTTCGCGGGAAAAAATCAAAAAGCCCTGTGCGGAAACGCACGGG
>JACCED010605118.1_pt1 | contig 13871 bp, 5 predicted proteins | sample 7455021 | NCBI WGS metagenome assembly JACCED01 (sample SAMN15323456, study PRJNA562643) | freshwater metagenome | isolation source: river surface water | place: USA:Blue River Watershed | collected 2017-08-19 | reverse complement strand
GTTCGCAGTGACGACTTTTCCTCTTATCAGGCGATTATTACGCACCGAGTGAGCAGAGACGAGATTTTGACTTCAACGGCAGCGCTCATGGAGGCACCGGACCTGACAAACTTAAGTGTGAACGGCACCAATCAGGTCAAATCAGGATCCGCAACCATTCTGAGTGTTCCAACTGAGTATTTGAATGCTCTACAGGGAGCACGGTTCCAGTGGTTCAAAAACTTCCAGCCCATCTCAGGGGCGACTGGCAGCAATCTTTCCGTCAGTCAGGTTTCGAGCGTGGATGCAGGCTCTTATTCGGTTCAGATTGTAAGCGCTCAGGGTACTTTTATGAGTAAACCCTTCGCCTTATCGGTGAACGAACCCGATTTGCTGTTCAACGTCGACGATGTTCAGCTAACTCAGGGCGGTCAGCAATCTATCGATCTATTGAGCTTTGACCGCGCGTCCGTTGGATTTTTCTACTTTGAAATCATTCCGAACTCCAACCGGCTCGGAGCATCCATGATTGGACGGAATTTTATCAGATTAACGGCTCCAGCAGGAGCGGTCGGTTTGAAAGAAATATTTGAGGTGAAGGTATTCGCTGCGGGAGGACTCCAACTCGGAAAAGGGAGGCTGACCGTATCGGTCCCGGCAGGCTCGCCGCCGGTGATTTCATCACACCCCGTTTCCACAGGTGTGCCTCAAGGAGCAACAGCCAGCCTGACCGTTCAGGCAACTGGCGGTACGCTGCGTTACCAGTGGAGAGTCGGCGGCACAAATATCATCGGGGCAAACTCTCCTATACTTTCCGCTAACGCCGCAACCGACCAATACGACTGCGTCGTTAGCAATGAAGCGGGCTCCGTGACCTCTGCCCCAGCGAGCGTCTTCGCGGTTGAGCCACCTCGTTTCACAATCCAACCCGCTTCCGTGAAAGGTATTACCGTGGGTTCGAGCGCTTCGCTTTGGGTCTCAGTCGATTCTTCCTATCCGGTCGTTTATCAGTGGTACAAGGATGGCGAGGCTATCCCAGGGGAAACTTCGAGAGTCTTCAACTTACAGGGATTCACCCCATCTGATGAAGGCGCGTATCACGTGACGGCAACCAACAAGTTCGGGGTGTTCGCTCAATCAGAGCCAGCTTCTCTTTCTCTCTCAGACACTAGCATTAGGATCATAGCGCAACCGTACTCACAATCGGTCTTAGAAAACTCACCCGTCACTCTTCAAGTGGTAGCGAAAGGACCGCAACTTTCCTACCGCTGGTTCAAACAGAATGATTCAGCATTCATTCCGGTCGGCGATTCTCGCATACTCACGCAACCAGTTGCTCAAGCGGGAACCTTTATTTGCGAAGTTTCATCTCCTGTCGCGGGCACGGTTCGTTCAGTGCCGGCGACTGTCAAAGTGCTCAAATCGGAATTCGGCCTGAATGATAGCAAACTCAGCAGTAAGCAAGTTTCTCTAATGGATTCCCTCGCATTGGGTGTATCCGTGATCGGGGAAGGATCGTTCAACTTCCAATGGATGAAGGATGGTGTCGCACTTGAAACTCCTGCAGCTCGAAGAGACACGCTTATAATCCAGCAAGTAGGCGAATCCGACGCAGGAAGCTACTCAGTCAAAGTCTCCCGAGGCGAGGAAACTCGAGAGTCAAAAGTCGTCCAAGTGACGATTGCGACACCCCTGTCCTTCGTGACACAACCCGTCTCCCCGAGCTCTCCTCTCTACGCTGGGCAAGCTTCAATAGATTTATTTGCTGAGGCATCAGCCGCAAACAGCATCTATCAATGGCGCAAGAATGGAGTGGCCATTCCGAAGGCGACCGCCAAACGTTTCACCCTGACGCCCCAAGGAGCGTCGGATTCAGGAACCTATGATGTCATCGCATCGACGTTGGAAGGATCGAGAGTCACAGGCAGAATCGCGAGTCAGCCAGCTTTCATTCGGGTTGTAGCCCCATTAAAAATCACGAACCATCCAAAATCCGTGGTCGCAAACCCAGGAGACGGTATCGTGTTGGAAAGCTCCACAGAGGGGGGATCTCCATCTTTCCAATGGTTCTTCAAGCGATTGGGCTCCAACACGCCAGCCCCGCTCGACGGACAAACTTTGTCCCGCCTTGAAATTCCTTCGGCATCACTGGACAGCGAAGGAACATATTTTGTAACGGTTACTTCTCCAAATCAGCCGACCCTAACGAGTAGTCAAGCATTCGTAAAAATTAACAAACCAGTAACCATTACGAGGAATATCTTGTCCACGCCGACCGTTCTCGCTCAGGGAAAATCCATGACGCTCCAGATTGCAGCGACCGGCACCGCCCCGATTCGATACCAGTGGAGGAAAGATGGAAATCCCATAAAAAACGCGACCAATCAGCGGCTTATTGTCACCAACTCAGCCTCTGCTGCATCCGCAACTTACGATTGCTTAGTTTCTAATATTGTTGGCCCTGTGACATCCAATGCATCTCCGATAGTGATGGCTGGGCGGCTAGACATTGCAGATCAACCAACGCCCGCCACGGTTCTGAATCCGGGAGAGCGTTTCACTGTCGCGGTTTCTCTCTCAAATCCAACGGGGACGGAAAAAATCCAATGGTATCGCAGCATTGGCAAAACGACGCGCGCGGTCTCCGGCGCAACATCCCCTACTCTGGCGATTCAGTCGGTGAAAGACGAAGACGAGGGAGTGTATTTTGCAGTGATAACGGGTCAGGTTAAGCTGACATCCAAACTCGCCTCTCTGAAGGTGAACAAACCAATAAAGTTTGTCTCGCAGCCTCCCGACTCGATTGCGGCTATGGAAGGGAGAGACCTTTCGCTTTCCGTCGAAGTCACAGGAACATCAACGAAGGAGGTGCCCATCTCCTTCCAATGGCTCTACAACGGATCCGTTCTGCCCGGCGCTCGATCATCGACTCTGTCGATTAAAAACGCCTCAGTGAACTCGTCAGGCATCTATTCAGTGATCGCAGAAAATGTCGCTGGAAAGGTTTCGTCCAGAGAGTTCAACGTCAAGGTCAGCCCGAGCGTAACGTTCAGCAAAATTTACGCGATGGTGAATGGGAGTCGGCGTGCACCGCAGCCAGTGATTACCGAAAACCCGTCCAGCATGCTCAATCCGGTTAAGTTTAAGCTGGCAACGGATGTCACATCGAGCGATTTCGCGCTGGAGTATCGCTGGCGAGTCAATGGACGCAGGATCCTGTCACCTTCGGCCGAAACTTCGGTGTTAGACTTCGACTCTCTTGGCCAAGCGGAAGCGGGCGAGTACGATCTTACAATCACCATTAAGAATCGCCAAACAGGAGCCATCGTTGATGAAACAACACTCGACGCAGTGACGGTTATTGTGAATGAACCCGTAACGGTCACCACTGTTCCGATGTCGCAAGGGACCAATACTGGGGCACAGATTGAGCTCCGGACTGGGGCGAGAGGAACGGGGTTGGCATACCAGTGGATGAAGTTTAATCCGCTATCAATGGTTTATGAGCCACTGCTGGGAGCTAACTCACCAACTCTGCCAATCACCGTCAACGCTGACACCCAAGGGAAATACAAAGTGGCTTTTTCTGGGGCAGTGAATCAAGTTGAGCTCAGCGAAATCAACGTTTGGAACCTCGATTCCGTTCGGATCGAAAAACAACCTGAGAACCTCATCGTTATTGCGGGGGATACGGCAACATTTACGGTTGATGCCAGACAAATGGAAGGATCGAGCGGGAGTCTGAGCTACCGCTGGAGAAAAAACCGAGCGACGACAGGAATGGTCGCAGGAACAATAACATCCATTGATGTGGTGCAGACCGGCTCGGGTTACCTGCAACGGCCCACTGTAGAAATCGTTCCTACAGGACAGGGATCTGGCGCGACAGCAGAAGCTCAAATGGAACTTGATCCATCGGGCGAAACACTTCGTGTCGCTCGGATTGTTGTTACCAACGGCGGGAGCGGGTACGACTCAGCGCCTGAGGTGAGGATTTTAGGTGAAATCAAACCGAATCTCGAGGGCACTATTGGACGTCGTGCCACGGCAGGTATTTTTGCGGCACCATCCCAGCAATCGGCTCCTGAACTTGTGCTTTCAAACGTTTCGGAAGCAGATCAGGGCGATTACTACGTTGAGGTGTTCGATGGAGCGGTTGATGACAACGCTCCTCGTCTGACCTCCTCAATCGTGAATCTTACCGTTCAAGGACGGGCAAAAATTGAAATGCAGCCGACTAAACTCACCGCAGTGGAAGGTCTCCCCTTCCGTCTCGACGTGGTGGCATCCGGAAACAATGCTGTTGATCAGTGGACGAAATCACTGACTGCCGGGGCCAACGTCATCACTGAGTTCAGTACCGATGTTCCCTCAATCCATTTCCCCGCGCTGCGCGAGAGTGACTCCGGTGTCTACAGACTGAACGTCTTCACCGAAAATCCTCAGGGAACGGCGACCAGCCAGGAAATCCAGTTGAATGTCATCGCTCTTCCAAAAGAACTGTCCCAGCCAGAACCGCTGATTGAGAGAAATCCATTGGAGTCTTTCTACATCGAGCCCCAAATCAGTTCGGCACCTCAAGGCCAGACTTTCTTCTACCAATGGTTCAAAAACGACCGCGAGATTATGGGGGCCGTCGGGCGAACCTTATTTATTAATCAGGCTGCCGAGTCCGACGAAGGACGCTATCGACTGGAAGTCTACAGCGAGGCAGGAGTCCTGAGAGCTTCCCCGGTTGATTTGAGCATCAACGATATCCCGCGCATTATTGCTTCCCCGGAAAGCATCACGGTTGACCCCGAATCCCCATTTTCACTCACCGTGTCAGCGCTTGGAAGGGACTTAACTTATCAATGGTTTTTGAACGGTGTAGCTATCCCTGATGCACTGTCATCTACTTACGCCTGCGAACGCGCCGTCAATGGTGAAACAGAGGGAGTTTACTCGGTGGTAGTTTCATCATCAACAAGGTACGGAGGCGTTGGCGAACCCCTCAAGACATCAGCGAAGGCGACGGTCGCGGTGAAAGACCCAACTCTCATCGTGAAGAATCCTTCTTCGGACGACGTCTCTGGGATCAATCTGAATGCATCACGTACCTGGGCAGTTGAGGCGCAGGGCACTAACCTGAGATACCAGTGGCAGAAAAATGGAACAGACATTCCCGGCGCAGTTCAAAAAACCTACCGTCTCGGCAATGCACAACTCTCCGATGAAGGTGTGTATCGCGTCGTGGTGACGGGAGATTTGGGGGTTTCAGCAAGTAACGACTTTGTTCTCGAAATCAACAAGGCGCCAATGTTTATATCCCAACCCCGATCTATCTCGGCGGTTGCAGGAGGAACGCTTGATGTTCCAGCCGAAGTATCAGGAAGCTCGCCAATCAGATTCCAGTGGCGCAAGGACGGGCGCCCGCTGGCGTCTCAGACGAGCTCAGTACTCAGGCTTTCCGGTGTCAGCAACAATGATTCCGGCAGTTACGACGTTATTGTCACGAATCCTGTCGGAACGATTCGCTCAGCTCCCTTCAGCGTGACGGTGATGACCCCACCAATAATCGTGACAGAGCCTACATCTGTTGTCGTGATTCCTGGGGAAAGCCCATCGCTGCTCGTAGCAGCATCGAGCGTGGGGCCACTATCGTATCAGTGGTTTAAGGACGGAGAACTAATCGAGGGTGCGACTGAATCCGAACTCCGGCTACAGAATGTCTCGCTCCAATCCGATGGACGCTACTCGGTCAGCGTCTCAAACGAGGCGGGATCTGTGTTCAGCCAAACAGCCAAACTGACGGTCTTGTCTCCGGTTATCATCACAGCACAGCCTTACAACACCCGAGTTCTGCTCAGAGGAAAAGCATCTTTCTCGGTTGAGGTGTCCGAAGGGTCACTTCCTGTCTCTTACCAATGGCGCCGCAATGGCTCACCTCTTCCGAACGGCACGAATAAAACACTCAGTTTAGCGAGTGTTCAAACGTCCGATGCTGGAGATTATGACGTAGTCATTACAAACGATGCAGGATCTGTGACGAGCACATCGGCATCCCTGACCATCGATTCTGCGATGGTGGCGCCGACGCTTCCGGCGAAGCTGTCCGTGAACCAAGGCTCCGGAGCATCGATTAGCGTGACCCCGACGGGGGAGGGGCCGTTCACTTACCAATGGCGCAAAAACGGACAAAACATCCTCGGCGCCACAGAAGATGTTCTCGTATTTGAGTTTGCCAGCGTTACAGATTCCGGCGTGTATGACGTTGTCATCTCAAATCCATCGAGTTCAGTGACGAGTTCTAAAACGGAGCTCCAGGTAGCAGCGCGAATCAACATCATCAAGCAACCGGCTTCCGTTTTGGCGGCTAACAATGATTCAGTGTCTCTGAGCGTTCAGGCGTCGGCTAGCGGTCCCCTCTCGTACCAATGGCGAAAGAACGGTGTGAACCTCTCAGGCGCAACATTGCCGAGCTTACCGCTCGTTGTTTCTGCTGACACGCTCGGGGTCTACGATGTGATCATCTCCGAAACCTCTGAACAGTCGACCTACTCAATCATCAGTGGCGCGGCTGCGGTTGAAGTGTCGATTCCTGTAAACATCGTTTCGAAGCCGAAATCGCTCGACGTGTTTCAGGGAGACGGAGCGGCGTTTGATGTAATCGCGACGGGAACTGGGCCCCTCACCTATTTATGGTCACTCGCGGGTAAAGCCATCCCAAATGAAACCACCCACCGCCTCGTCATTTCCCAAGTCAACGCTAAGCCTCCGGCTACGCTGAGTTATACAGTCACTGTTAGCGATGGAAAAACCAGCGTGACAGCCACGGCCTCGCTGACGGTTCGGGCGCGTCCATCGGCTCAGTCACTCGCTGTTGCTCAGGCCAGTGATCAGGACACAAATGTGAACCTCGTGCAAAGTGCGCCAGTCCGCTCATACCTTGTCGAGGCCAAACCGATAGCTGGGGCCGCTCCGTACGAGGGCAGAATCTATCTTGATGCAGAAACGGAATCAGCCGTGATTTCGGACCTGACTGGCGCGTTATCGTCATCCTTCCGAGCGCCCGAAACGGGAGTCACACTGGCGCCTGCACTTGGGGCTGGGGAGATCGAAGTACTGAAGCTCGAGTTCCGGTCAGATTCAGGAGTGGAGTCTTGGAGCCTACAAGGTCCGGCTAATCTTGTCGCCACGCAGGGTAATGGAGCGTGGATGGCAAACACCCTTGTTGGTCTGAGGAAGGTTTACGATACAACCGGAAAACTCCTTGGAACTTGGATGGTGAGCGTTCAGTTCGAAGAGTCTGTCTTGACGTTGCCGCCTGCCATCTCCGGTTCCTCAGTTGGTCAGTAAGTTTAAACGAAAATGATTAAGCAATGCCTCAAACTCGCGGGTTTCTGTTCCTCTCTCTGTCTATCTTTGATCGTGAGTGCTGATGAACACCCGAACCAGTTGTCGGTGGTTGAAAAAGCCGACGGATGGAAACTTCTTTTTGACGGAAAGACCCTTGCGGGTTGGCGCGGCTACAAGTCGGAACAAATAGCGGATCAGTGGAAAATCATTGATGGAGCTTTGACCCTGACTGCGGGAAAAGCGGGCGACGTGATGACCGTTGAAGAGTTTGGCGATTTTGAAATCGCGTTTGAATGGAAAATCTCCTCCGGAGGAAATTCAGGGGTGATCTATCGTGTTGGCCTAGGAGAAGCGGCAAGTTACAAGACTGGACCTGAGTATCAAATCCTCGATAATGAGAACGCCAAGGATAATAAGTTAGAAAATCATTTGGCAGGATCATTGTACGATATCGGAGCTGGAGTTGCCCGAGATGCTGCCAAACCGGCTGGTGAATGGAACTCGTCGAGGATTGTGGTGAAGGGATGGAACGTCGAACACTGGCTAAACGGCAAGCAACTTGTCTCTCTCGACCTCATCTCTGAGAAGGGAAAATCAGCGCTCCAGAACAGTAAGTTTAAAGACTGGCCGAAGTTTGCATCACTGAAAAAGGGACATATCGCGTTTCAAGATCACGGCGACGTGGTCGCGTATCGTTCCATTCGTATTCGGGAACTCAAATAGAGCCACCCGAAGCCGAGGTCTTATCTCCTTTCATCGTCTGAAGGAGATCGACTGAGGGAGGTGTTGGCGGAAGTCTCTGAGAAAGGCCCCGAACAATCGTTCGGGGCTCTCATTTTGACCGTCCAGCGGATTACCGCGAAGGAATTTCGTTCAAGGTGTAGTAGCCCACAGGGTGCAAAAGCCCTTTCCCATCTTTCGATTTCACTCCATCTAAGTGTAACTCGTGAATGTGCCCCTTCGAGAGTCCATCCACCACCAAACGGACAGATTTGCCGTCGCCCCCGATGGTCGCAGACTTCACCGTCGGCGTTGTATGATCCACCTCCGGGCTGCCGTATGAGCTCTGATAGATGTACGTGAAGCCACGCATCGAATAACTTTTTACGTCCCCTGCGCTAACGGAATCCACCGGCTGCGTGAACGACAGCTCAAACCCATCCGGCTTCGCCCGCATTTCGTGAACCTCGAAGGGCACCTGTCCGGTCCAGTTCACCCGTTCGAAAGCGTGAGGGTGTCCCCCTCGCGCACCCCATCCGCGATCAGATCCTCCAACGAAAAAGTTACCCTCATCATCCATCCTCGCGCCAATCGGACCGGACGAGAGGCCTTTGAGAAATGGGAACACCGCTCCCTGCTTCACCCCATTCACGTTCTCCAAATAGATACGGGAGATGCTAGAATGGCTCTGGTCGGTCACGAAAAGCTGTTTTTGAAACGGACCAAACTTACCTTTGGAAAGATCGCAGACGATTGCGGATGAGCTATTCCCGATCTTGCCCGGGCCATGAACCATGTAGATCGCTGGCGGGACCAGCTCCTTGATTCGCCCCCTTTCCGTCACCATGCGACTCGGAGAGTTCGGCTCAACCGGAACCGGCCCCATATTTGGCGCTTTTTCGTACCACTTGAACCCTCCTGGATGCCCTTGAAACGAGCCAGGAACCAAATGCTGAAGCGTACACGAGCCATGCCACGGTCCCTGATTGTCGGTGTAGTAGGCCTCGCCATCCGCGTCGAACCCAATCCCCCCAGGAGAACGAACCCCGCTGCAGGTTGGCACCATCGTACCGTCCGACTTCACCCGAACGGCCCAACCGCGGAAAGGAACTTGACTCGAAAACGAACCCGTCAAGCAGAGCGTCACCCAAAGGTCCCCATTTTTATCAAACCGTGATCCGAATGCGTACTCATGGTAGTCGCCACCAACCCCCCACTTGTCACAAACCGTTTCGAACAGGTCCGCTTTACCGTCGCCATCCGAATCTTTCATCCGCAGCACCTCGTACCGGTTCGTCGCATAAATCCAGCCGTCCTTTTGGGCCAACCCAAGAACCTCATGCTGCCCCGCCGCAAAGCGAGTGAACTTCGCTGCGGAAACATCTTTCGAAGCCGCTCCATCAACGATCCAAACTTCTCCCCGTCTGGTCCCTAGCGCAACCTTGCCGCCCGGAAGCAGCTCAGCCGATCCAACCTCCATCGCCGTTGTATCTGGCGTAACGAAGGTGGAAATCTCGTAATACTCAGCCTCTGCTGGGTCCACATTCCTGTTTCGCTCCGCCGCAATGACCGATGCAACAGGTCCTGCCAAAATCAAAATCGCAAAAGGTAAATAGTTGCTCATAAAATCAAATAGTGAGTACGTTCAACTTTTAATTAGCTCAACGTTAGAGTTTAGGAACGCTTCCCCCGGGCACACCAACCGGAATCCAGCCATACTCGATCTCGATAGAACCCGCCACGGGAACATAAACGTTCGCCCCATCCGTCTGCGCTCCTGCGGATTTGACGCGGAACGTGTTGTCCGACTTTCTGCCGCTCCCCAGATCCACCGCGCCATTCTTCACGATGAAGCCATCGCCGTCTGGGGTTACGGCACCGTTCGCAATCCTCAAAAATGCGCGATCCGGAGTCTTACCAGAAACTTTCACTTTCCGAACAAGCTGAGCCTTCGGGTCCAGCGCCGCTCCTCGTGTGGAGAATGTCTCCTCCACGTCAGCACCGTTCCAAGCGTAACGGAACGTGGGGGCTCCCTTCGTATCCAGACGATAGCCCTTCCACTGATAGCCGGTTACTTCTGCGCCAAACTCGTATTTTTCCCACTGCGGCTTTCCATCGATCGCTACAGTGAAGGGCAACGAAACGTCCAACGGCTTGACCACATCGTATCCCGCAGGTGGCTGCGCCCCTCCTCCGCGATTCTTCCAATGCCTCGCCGCGTCAATGAACGCCCCTCGCCAGAGAAGCACGGGACTGAACGATTCAGCGCTCCAAGCTAAGTTCAGGCCGCCTGGGTACCCCACAGCGATCCCCCGATTTCCAACTCCCGTAATGAAGTTTCGGTAAATCACCACCTCATCCTTAACATCAATCGGCATCCCCACATTCTCGTCCGCCTTCGGGGCTTGTGGCCGCTTGTACCCCGGTGGGGTCCATTTCGACAGAGGCGTCACATCAAAGGGACCGCCCCATCCCAAGTAGAGCTCCGCCCCCCCTGCCGCTTGGAAGTACTCCACCCGCACCTTGTGTACCCCCTTCGAAAGCTTCTTTTTCTTCTCTTTGATGGAAGCAGGGTGAATCCCGTCGTGCTCAACCACCTTCTCCCCGTCGATTAAAACCCGACCGCCATCATCGCTCGCCAAATAAAATGTGTAATCCGCATTCGATGGGGCTTCGAGAATGCCCTCAAACACCATGGCGTACTGGTTTTTGTAGTCATCGAAGTTTAGGTGAATCAGGTTCCCTTCGACCTTGCCAGACCGGTGCGGAGTCAACTTCCCAAAATCAGGTAACTTTTCGAACGCTCCATTAAACACACTAAACGACAACTCCTTAAAGACCGGGCCTGAGGCCATCACCCGAAGATTTCCCACCATGCTCAGGGCATGCCCAGGAAATGTACAAGCGTAAGGGTAAGAGCCCGGCTTCTCTGGCGCCGTGAACGTAAATGTCTGCTTCTCATGTGGATTGAGTAATTTCGATGCCGCCAAAACCTTTTCTTCGGGCACAAAGCCCCTTGCCACTGCCTGCTCGGGCTTTTCCAACATCTTCGCGACCGCTTCGCCTGCGTTCACACCGGGCTGACTGAAAAACACCAGATTGTGGGGCATCTCGTCTGTGTTATCAAAAACCACCGAAACCTTGGCTCCCGGCGGGACAACCACCTCCGATTTGTCGAACTTCATCTGCGCCGCAAGCGATTTAATCTCAACGGCGACAAGATCTTGGGCCGATGCCGGTACAGCGGTTAATACGGCGGCGATCGGCAAACCGGCAAACAACGTAGAAATGAATCTGTTCATGGAAGCTTTCGATAAATGCGGAAGTCGCAAGATTCTGCAATGCCCTCCCAGAACAGGCTCACTCGCATGAGCACGAAACGACATTCGTCGCTGCCACATATGTGGTCTGGGGAAAACCTGCATCCAACGAACGACACCGTTGGAGATAACCCGCAGAACGCCGGAGTCTAACCCTTTTTTGACACCCCCTCCGCGCCACACTCATCCTCATCACCGTAAAAAATCACATCGCTTTTTCCATGATTGACTTACGAAGACAATCCACCCTGAAAAAGCGATTAAAATAATCACTTCAAACGCGCCGCGAGATTTCATGCAAACATTCCGGGCAAAAAAACCCCGCCGAAGCGGGGTCTCGAATAAAATGGGCAGAGCAGTAAAAAGCTGCCCGACAATCTGTCATCGGCCTTATCGGCAGATTACGCTGTCAACTGGGGTGCGGGTGGCGGAGGCGGAGTCGTTTCCAACGTTGCCAAAAGTTTCGGAACGCCTTTGAACTTCTTCCCGACGCGCTTGACCATCCCGATTGATACCAGATGCTGCAGCTTCTCGTATGAGCGCAGACGCAACATCTCTTCGCCACCACTCGCTGCATTCCTCGCTTTCAACTTCTCGAACACCTTTTCGAAAATATCCTTGAACTCATAGCTGCTACGCGACGAGAGCAAAGCCGCGAGCTCCTCTGTGACAAGGTCAGGAAGCCGACGAGAAAACGCTGTTTTTCGTGTGATAGGCATAGGGTCTCACTGTAGCACAAAACCAAAAAAATGCCACTCGAAACTTGACCGTTCCGACGAATCGCCTAAAGGGGCCGATAAATATCTTGTCCGAGGCGATAAAACGTCGCGCAGTTGTCCCCAAAAACAGCATTCATCGCATCTGGGAACCTATCCCGCACAAATTCGCGGGCTACTTCCCACCACGCCGAGTAACTGGCTGCGTGCAAACACACCGGCCAGTCGGATCCCCACATGACCCGCTCGGGACCAAACAACTCAAAAATCGCCTCCATGTAGGGTTGCAAGCCGCTTACCGACCACCCCTTCCAGTCGGCCTCCGTCACCAAACCCGACAACTTGCAAAAAACGCCCGGCCTCGCCGCAACCTCTGACAACAGTCTGCGCCACTCCATAAAGCCTCCCCCGCGAATGTCTGGCTTGGCTCCATGATCGACCACCATTCGCAACCCCTCGACAGCATCCATCATCCGCAACACATCCGGTAACTGCCGCGCAAACACCAACACGTCATAACAAACGTCGCGCTCTGCCAAGCGACGAAGCCCAGACAGGACCTCGTCCCGCACCAGAAAACCGTCAGCCTCATCCTGCACCACATGGCGAACCCCAACAAAACGTTGGTGAGAAAGAAACTCATCCAACTGAAGGTCCAACTGCGCCGACCGAAGATCCACCCAACCGACAGTCCCAAGAACACGAGGAAAACGGTCTGCAAGGGCCAGTAGCCAACGCGTTTCCTCCAAAGACTGGCGCGCCTGCACTGCAACAGACCCATCTAGCCCAAGCGGACTTTGTAGCCCTTCTAAATCACTGGGAAGCCAATCACGATGGAGTGCGCTGCCCGCAGGAATCCAAGGATACTCCGACTCCGAGTAGTTCCAAAAATGCTGGTGTGCGTCTATTCGCATCTCTGCAGGATACTACTCCCCAACGGCGACAACCGCCTTCAACACGCCTGAACTCGGCTCCAGCAGCGTCGGGAACTTCGTAGGAACCTCCTCAAACCCCAATCGATGGGTGATCCAAGGTTGCGTATTGATTCTACCGTCCTCAATCAACCTGATGATCCTCGTGAAATCACCGGGCAACGCGTTGCGACTCGCAAGAAACGTCATCTCTCGCCGATGCATCAGAGGGTGTCCGAACTTCACCTCGTTCTGCGTGATCCCAACAAAAACCAGTCGCCCCGCAAAACCAACATACTCATACGCACCCGACATCGAACGGTCACTCCCAGTGGCGTCAATCACAACCTGCGCCAAATCCCCGCCACTCAACTCTTCCAATGCCTTCAGCTCCGAGCCATCTCCTTTGACTAATATGGTATCCGGAACCCCCATCACATCTCGGACAAACGCAAGGCGCTGTTCGTTTACATCCATCACCACCGTACGCGCTCCCGATAACTTGGTGAACTCCACCACCGACAGACCAATCGGTCCTGCACCGATCACCAAAGCAACATCACCAGAAACGGGCATACCTCGATTGACCGCATGACAACCGATGGCAAGCGTCTCCACCAAAGCAAGTTGATCAAATCCCAACGTGGACGAAACGTGGAGCTTTCGCGCCGGGATTGTGAACAACGGCTGCAAACCGCCATCGCAATGAACACCCAGCGTCTGATTGTTCATGCAACAGTTCGTGTGTCCGCGGCGACACGAATGACAATCGCCACAGTTGATGTACGGCTCGATCGAACACCTGTCCCCAGGCCGAACATTTGTCACACCTTCGCCGATTGCAACCACCTCGACCCCAAGTTCATGTCCGGGGATGCGTGGGTATG
>JACCED010526970.1_pt1 | contig 13871 bp, 32 predicted proteins | sample 7455021 | NCBI WGS metagenome assembly JACCED01 (sample SAMN15323456, study PRJNA562643) | freshwater metagenome | isolation source: river surface water | place: USA:Blue River Watershed | collected 2017-08-19 | reverse complement strand
ATGCGAGGGCGAAGCCATCTTTGCCGGAATGAATGGACGCAAAGACGCATCCGCATCTAATTGTGCGACTACAATCAGAAAACATTTTGGAGTTGAAGAATGATTACAGGTCAAATTTGGTTTACTAGCTCACAGTGTGTGGGCATTGTGCAGGTTGTACAAGAGCATCAAAAGCAAGAGTATCGTCAGACAGGTAATGCTGACTACAAATACTACATTGGCGTAGGCTGGGGTGAGGATGAAAAGACTGACGCTAGCTACATTGCTGAACACGGTGCATCGTTTCCAAAAGAAGCGGGCGATAAGCTGTTTAATGTAATTCCAGGATCACCTATATGACTGTAACTAAAGACGAAATTATTGCATACCACGAAGGTATCAAAGAAGGAATGTGGCGTTATGCCTGGTACAAGGATGGCGTGCAATACCTTGGCAGTGGAATGACTACACTCAAAGAAGGTATTGCCAAAGTTGAACAAGAATGTGCAAAAGCATTGGAGAAACTAAATGACTGATTTAGAAAAACTATCTGCTCGTATCGTAGCAGTTGACGAAGCAATTAAGGCATGCCAACATGCTGTTACGGTTGAACGCAAGATGTCGCACGACAAACATGCTAACGGCCATCTTACAAAAGCACTGACCGAACTTACAGGCATGAAAACTAGCATTGAAGCATTATACAAGCGAGTGGAGACTGTAGGTAGATGAGCAAGGAAGAACCAGTACACAAAGACAAGCTAGGCAGAGTAATTTCTGTTGGCGATTTTGTGGCATATCCAAGTCACAACAGTTTACAATTTGGCAAAGTAGAAAAGCTGAATAACAAAATGGTTGGCGTTGTTCCTGCCGTGAGCAAACGCCCAGTTTATAAAAACACTAACAAGTATCCTGCTGACCTAGTTCGTTTAGAAGCAAGTGATATGACTTGGTATATTTTAAAGAATAGTTAATATGGACTTGAAAAGTTTAGTCGTTGAGCGTATAATGTTTATCCTTACAGAGGAAGAACTAGCAGAACGCTACTGTGCTACAGAACAAGACTTGCTCGAAATGGCCGATAGTGATCTACTAGAGATTTACGAAGATTGTTTTTTAATGATTGATTAATATGCACATGACTCACGCCTTTGATGGCAGTCCTACTCCGTTGTATCAATATTCGCCTTGTGGTAACAGGGCAACGTTTGATCACGGCAGTGGTATGAGTTACAGATGTGATACTTGCTTCGCTGTCATAGGCAGTATAGGTCAACCACGGGAGTGTGTGGAAGAAGCAAACAAATATAAAAATTGGAAAAAGCTCGGCGGCAAGGGCTGGGACTATAACAAAGGATGTGTTAAATGATTAATTTTAGTTTTGGGTTGCGTAACCCGTTTAGTGATCGTTGGGACAATATCTACAACCGTAGCGCCGTTCTTGGCAAGAAGGCTGTAGAGTTTGAAGTTTATCGAGATACAACGATTGTGAGTTTTGCATTTCGTTGGAATATTAGACAAGATCATGCTGGCATGAACTTGGAACTTGGCTTGTTTGGGTATACAGTGTCTGCCCAATATTACGACACACGCCATTGGAATGAAGAAGCAGGACGTTTTTACAATTACAATGACAAGGGAGAAGCAACGTGATTGACTGTTTAATTTTAGGTGATAGTATTGCTGTAGGTACACATCAGTTTAAACAAGAATGTGTAGCCTACGCAAAAGGCGGTATTAACAGTTGGCAGTTTAACAAGCAATATGTTAATGATCGCAAGAACAACTTTGGTGCAGAAGTAGTTATTATAAGCCTTGGTAGTAACGACCATAAAGGTGTCAAGACTTATAATGAATTGTACAAACTGCGTGAACGTGTTAAGGCTCAAAGAGTGTATTGGGTGTTACCTAATCCAGCATTGTTTCCTAAGCAAGCGGAAGATGTAAACCTTATTGCAGTTAGCTTTGGAGACTTTGTTATCAAGCCTACACGCTATCAACCAGACCAAGTACACCCTAGCTGGGCAGGTTATAAACAAATTGCGAAAGATGCAGAATGATTACTGAAACTAACGAAGACTTCTTTCTTGAAAAAGTAGAAGTGGGCATGTTCCGTTTGCCGGGCATTAAGTTTGAAAAAGGGCAAATTCCTCCTGAGCTACACGAGGAAATGTCTGTCTGGGCAAAAGAAAATCGATGCGGAACACCGATGAACGAATGGCTTTGGTCGTTTAAAAGCGAAGAGAAGCGTGCCTGGTTCATCCTTCGTTGGGCAGATCATATTCCTAAAGTAGAGAATGACGATTAATATTAGCGAAACTGTTGCCAACGAGGCTGCTAAAAATCTAGCAAAAGAAATCGACTTTGAAGTCCTGACTAGTGTGTTGATTGAATCTGGTTGGGTTAAAGTAGTTCTTAAGCCAATGACCTGGGAGCAGGGCTACGAGATAGACGAGTGGGTCGCTAATAATGTTAAAGGCCAATTCCAAACAATGGGACTAGTTTGGGTTTTTAAAGATCCTAAAGAAGCAACGTGGTTTACACTAAGATGGCTGTCTCAACAATAACACACGTTAAGCCGGAGCAGTGTATGCAAATAGTCAGAGAGTTGCGGGCACACGGGTTAGTCCAAGGAACTGACTTTGACTTTAAATATTGCCCTGCGGAGTATAATAATGATGGCTATGAAGCAGTTTCCCCTAGCAGGGCAGAGTTTTACTTTTACAAAGAAAAATGGGCAACTTTCTTTGGAATCAAATATGCCTGCTAAACAACAATTCATTGTAGTTAATGATGAAGTATATGAACGCAGAAATGTTCATAGAATGACTATGAGTGATGTTGAAGATCCAGAGCTGTATGCAGCTCAACCAATTTATCAATGGCAACAAACTGAAAAGGGTGCATGGGTAATGCAGCACGGAATTGATCCAACTTTCCATATTATTGCAGACCCAGTTTCTTACGGTTATGTAATAAGTATTACAGCACACATTACTCCAAAAAGATGGACGGAGTTTTGCTTGCGTTTTAGCTAACATGGTGTTATAATACACACCTTAACATAACTACATTGAAGTACCTATGAACGAAAACGAACAATTTGAATACAATAACGAAGAAGAAGCCGAAGTTGCACAGATTCGTAGCCTACAACTGCATATGAGCGCACTCAGCAAGGTTCAAGAAAAACTTGCTGAACAACGCAGGTTTGAAAGCCTTGAAGAATGTGCTGAATGCGGAGAAGAAATCCCAGAAGCACGCCGCAAGGCAATCCAAGGATGTATGCTTTGTGTACATTGCCAAGCTCTTGAGGAACGGTACCAAAAAGGTTTGTAATGAAAACTGTGTACTATAAAAAGGTTGGGCGAAAGTACGAGCCTGTATCAGAATACGATTCTGATTTGCTAGATAGTTTTAGTAAAGGCACACACCTTGTTATGGTATATCCTGGCGGAAGCAGTCGTCGTTATAATATTGATCCTGCATATGCTCCTATGATTGCTGCCGGTCGTGTAGCAGAAGATGCCATTAGCAAACACATTATGGAAGTAAGTGCATTAAGAACTCCTGAGAAGAATAAACCTCTTACTCAAGAGCAAAAAGATGCATGGGAAGCTCTAGCCAAAGCTATGGGCAGTGAACGATATGCACTCGAATGGTGTAGTTATCGAGAAGCTGCTGAAGCAGGTGTTAAAGCCATGCAGGAGGAAGCCGATAAGTTATTGTCCAATCCAAGTGTTCGTAAGGCTTACGAACGGTTTTTACTAGTTTGTGAACTTACAAAGGAACACACAAAATGAAAAAGTTCTTAGCATTTTTAAAATGGCATTGGGACAAATGGTCGTATGGTCAACGAGCATACGTTATTGGCGGATTTTTTATTGGCCTAGGGTTTGGAGGATTTCTGCGAACAGGTACACCTCCAGTAACAATGCAAATTGGTATTGCAATCTGGGTATCAATTCTGTTAAAATGGGTCTTCTGGGATACTGTTAAGGATTCTTGGAAACGATTTGAACAAGAGCGCAGGGACTTATTTAAAACTATTGATGAAGGCAAGTAATATGACTGACGAAAACAAACCACTTAAAATTGAATTTGCTCCAGGTTGCTTTGACAACTTTGACGGCACACAAGAAGAACTCGATGCTTTAGTAAAAGAGATTCAAAGCATGTTTGAAAACAAAACTCGAGAAGAAATCGAGGCGGAATCTATTCCAATGACAGATGAAGAATTTGACAATCTGCCAGAAGATGTTAAGGCACAGCTTATTCGTAGCTACAACGAAGAATATGACGATGACGACCTTCCTTCTGAGTTTCGAAGGAACTTGCAATGAACTGGATTGACCGTCTTATTCTGCAAAGGGCAGAACTAATCAATGTTAAGCGTAAGGTGACAGAAGAAATGAATACCGCAAAAAGCTATGTAGGCGGCGGCCTGAGTATTGACTTGCCTCGACAAGAAGGTGAAGACAGAATTACCTTTGAGCTCACAACTGCTGTTGGCGGCAAAATTTTAAATGTCCGACGATATGATCGACAACGTGACCGTCACGAAACGCAAACGTATGTTATTCCAAATGGGGAAGATTTGTCTGAACGCATAGTTAAAATTTTAAACCTGGAAGCGTTTAAATAAACTATTGCGAGGAGAGGTTATGATTGAACTAATCATTACAGGTGTTCTTTGTTTTTTTGTGGGCTGGAAGTTCCGCGGATCTATTATGATTTCTGCAATGAAAGAAGATCCAGAAAAGATTATCCAAATTCTTAAGGAAGTAGAGCAAATTAATCGTAAAGAGAAAGCTGACTCTACAGAAGTAGAAGTGGAGCCCGAAAAGGTTGGACAAGTATGGTATGCTTATGCAAAAGAAACTGGACAGTTTTTAGCACAAGCGCCTACACTAGAGGAAGCAATTAGATTGGCATCTATTCGTTTTCCAAATAAAACATTTTGGTGCGAAACACTCAAAAGTAATTTAACCAAAAGTGCTTGACCTAATAATATATAGGTAATACAATAACAATATGCTGATACGTAAAAGTCAGCTAATTTAATTAAACTTTAAAAAGGAAATAGGCTATGAAATTTTTCAATCCCGAAACTAAAACTTACAAACTGTTCAACGCAATGTACAAAGGCGAGAAGATCACAGCATCTGCCGCTGAAAAGCGTTTTGGCATTAAGAACATTAGTGCTGAAGCAAGTCGCATTCGTGCAAAAGGTTATGCAGTTTATGCAAACCGCCGCACTGCAAAGAACGGTGTTGAAGTTGTCGAGTATGAAATCGGTAAGCCAAGCCGCAAAGTTGTTGCAGCTGGTTACAAAGCCCTTGCAGCTGGTCTAGTTAAGTAATTAACTACCTTGCTCACAAAAGCCCGCACCTGGCGGGCTTTTTTTATAACTATACACATGATAGACACAATTTTTAAACCTACCGTTGAATGGATCAAGGAAGATTATGCTAGCCATCCTTTTCGTTTTATTATCGAGCTTCTTGCTTGGGCTATTAGTATTGGCTGTAGTATCACAATGGCCCTTACAGTCCCTACGCCACCTCTCATTATTCTTTACCCTATTTGGATCACTGGTTGCGCTATGTACGGTTGGGCTGCTTACACTCGCAAATCGTTTGGCATGTTGGCTAATTACCTCTTGCTAACAACAATTGATACTATCGGACTTATAAGGATGTTAATACAATGAGAATAACAATAGATACATCTCCTTACGTTGGAGCAAGATATAGTGGCATGGACCGAGTGTTTGAAATTACAGCATTACCTGTTGTTGAAAATGATCAATGGGTAGAGTATTTTAATGAAAACACTAAACAAACATACAGTTGCCGACTAGAAGCATTCCTGGCAAGATTCAATCCATTACCTAAGTAATAGATTACCAAAGTTATTGTAAAGATAATACAGATTCTTTATAATTACCTTGTGCGCTGAAACAGAAGTAAGCATTGCACAAAATTGTCACTTACGTGTGACGAAGGTATTTTATATGACAACAACTACAGTAACTAGTACCCCTGTGGTACAAAAAATCCAGAAGCAGGTCTGGAATCAAAAAACTGCAATTAGAACATATCAGCAACAGTTTCAAGTTAAGTTTGATATGGAAGCCGACGCAATCGACTTGCGTACAATGGCAAATAACTACAATCATGGAATCATTCCTTTAGAAGACATTCATAAAGGAATTATGGCAGTATTAGGACCGAACTTTAATCCAGCACTGCATCAGTCCTATGATCCTTCCGATGGGTACAGTGCCGTCTTAAGTGTTCCGGGATTATACGCACCTCGATTCACGTATGTTGAATGGGATCAGTTATTCTTGTATTCAATATTCCAACGAGATGTTGCACCAAAGCATTGTGCTAAATTAAAGAAAGACTGGGACCATACAGCAGTATTAATTCCATGTGCTATTAAGTTTACCCTCGGCGGCAAGATCTATTACTGCATTTGGGATGGGCATCATACATTGCAAACAGCAAAGCTAATGAACTACACTAAGTTTCCAGTTTGGTTCATTGATATTGATGCAATTCCGTCAGAAGCTATTAAGGCAGCACAGTTCGAAGATACCGAAGAAGGTCGCATTAAGTACGGTGCTTGGGTTGCTGGCCGCAACATGATTCGCATTAACGCAACAAACAAGCGTCCGTTGGAACATTACGATCGTTTTATGATTCAGTTAGAAACAGAAGATGCTCATGCAGTTGCAATGAAACGTATTGTTGATGCAACCGGCTGCTCTGTAAAACGTAAAGCAAAAACAGCTAGGTCCTGGACACAAATTAACTCTGGTGAGGAATGTTTTGATCTAACACTAGGTAACGGTCTTCCTAGTAATGGTGTATTCTGGAAACATGCACTCGAGTTCCATACAACTGTTTGGCCACTTGCTCCGTTGCAGTTGGAAATCTATCGCCCATTAAGTTACTTGTATCAAGCGTTTAATGTAGGAAATTATCCTATTGATGCACAGTTTGATAAAGAGCTAGAAACTATCTTAACTACTAAGTATGGCGATCCCGAAACTGCACAAATTTCAATTAAGGCAAGCTACAATAATGCTTTAACTAACAATCTAGGTCGTGGGCATTTGTTAAAGAATGATAGAGAGATTGTGTACAACGGATTAATTAATCTGTACAATCAAAATTGTGGACGTATTGTTGCTATCCCTCAAGCATCATACGTTTGGCAGGTGTAATATGGCTAAGAAGTGGTTCTATATTATTCAAGACCCATTTGGGTTAAATGACTTTAAAATCGGAATCACTGCTAACCCTAGAGTTCGTTTGGCTGCTTATCAAAATGCCATGAGCTCTAGGAGTTATGTAGCTAGATTTACTAAAGTTTGGGAAGGTCCTGCAAGCCATATAGACAAGTTAGAAGTTTACTTAAAGAATACTTTTAATTGGGAAATTGAGTTCGATAAAGCAGGTCACTCGGAATGGATTTCCAATAGCTCACTTGATGTTATAATGTCAGAAGTTGAGAAAACTATTGCAGGAATGCGATATCATATCAAACCTTTAGAAGCAAATATGCCAGTACTCATTAGTGACTTAGATGATATACTCGGCGATCAGTATGGGTCACTAAAATAAGGAAATATCATGGCTAGAACAAATTTAACAAAAGCAAAACGTGCATTAATTGGAATGAAACTTCCAGAGCAAGAGCACGGTAATAATGGTAAAATAATCGAAGGTGTGTTAATACAACATGGATATGATTTAAACCCTAACAAAGGGACTGACCTCAGTGATGTTGAGGTCAAGTCTCGCAGTATTGATGCAACTAGTGCTCAAACAGTAGGCTCTATGAGCAAAGATAATATTATGGCAACACCATATGACTCTTCGTCAATTAAAGAAAAGTTTCAAACGCAGTTTAGAGTCAAGTATAGAAAAGATATTGCTACTGGTGAAAACGTGATCATTAGCGCAGAAGAATATGATTTTTCAATTGACACTATCCAAGATAGAATGCGAGCAGCATATGAACACGGCCGTCAACAAATTATTCAATACATAACACAAGGTCAAGAAGTACCTGATTACATTTCTGGCGCTGGCCAATGCGGTTATTGGGAGCGAACAAAGAAAGGTAACTGTTGGGAGTTTCGTATGACTACTTCTACTATGACTGCATTTGAAAATATTGCAAAGGTAAATGAAAATCCTCTCTTTGAGTTGGAAGCAGCTTAAATAAATGCATGAAAATTCTAATTACCGGGCACGAAGGCTTTATTGGCCGTAATATGCTAGCATGGTGCAACCAGGAAGAAAATTGGCATGTAGACGGATGGGAATGGGATCCAAACGATCTACCTGACGTTGCTAATTACGACTGGGTAATTCACTTAGGTGCAATTGCTGATATGACTAGCACTGATGTTGATGCAATCATGAAACAAAACTACGAGTTTAGTCAATGGTTGTTTAACGAGTGTAATAAGCACGGTGTTAATTTACAATATGCCAGCAGCAGTAGCGTTTACGGTAACACTAAAGACTTTAGTGAGTATGCCGAGTGCCATCCACAAACACCGTATGCTTGGTCAAAGTATTTGTTTGATCGTTGGGTCTTTCAGCAAGACTTACACATAATGGTACAAGGGTTCCGTTACTTTAACGTATACGGTAAGTGGATGCACTTACGTGGACGAAGAGCCAATGCTATACACAAGTGGCGTACACAAGCTCGCAAGGAAGGTAAGATCACTGTATGGGAAAATGCCGAACATATTAAGCGTGACTGGACTTGGGTAGGCGATGTGTGTAGACTACACATTGACTTTATTAAACAAGTACACGGCTCAGGCATTTGGAACTGCGGTGCAGGAGTTCCTCATAGCTTCTTAGACATTGCAGAAGAGATTGCAGAGCAAGAAGGCGTGCCAATTGAGTTTGAATCAGTACCAGCAACTGAGCTAACTAGGTTTAGAAACAAGACTTGTGCAGACCTAAAACATCTAAAAGAAACAATCGGTAAGCGACAGTGGCTTAACGTATTTGAATGGTTAAATCAATGACAAACATTATATGGACGGGCGGCGAAGAGATTGGATCTAAGTGTGTTGTTGGATTAGATCGTGACGGCGTAATTAACGTTGATCTAGGCACATATGTTACGCATCCTGATAACTTTACGCCTATTCCTGGTAGCTTAGAAGCAATGGCTGAACTTAGGCTTAAAGGATATAAAATTGCTGTGATTACAGATCAGGGCGGCATCGAAAAGGGCGTAATGACCATAGAAGATGTAGACAAGGTACATGACCGCATGTTTGAACTGTTGGGCCAAGCAGGATGCTTATCCATTGATGCACTGTATTACTCTGCAAGTAGTCGCAAAGAAGATCCGTTTGCAAAGCCTAACACAGGTATGTTTAAGCGTTGCGAAAAAGAACACCCGCATATTAAGTTTAAAGAAGGTTACTATGTTGGTGACAAGATTAAGGACTTAAAAGCAGCAGTTAATATGGGAGCAAAGCCTGTATTAGTGCGTACTGGTTATGGGCTAGAAACAGAAAAAGAGCTTGAAAAGTTTACATATCGTGCTTTAAAGAGCAAAACAATAGTATTTGATACACTGGCGGACTTTATAAAAACACTACCATAAAATCAATAAATAACGTAATATCCACCTGGAACACTATTATGAGATTTAACGATTTTAAAGTCCTAACAGAAGCACAATTCAACAGCAAACAAGAAGTTATCGACCACTTTGTCAAGCAAGGTAAGTCAGCAGCCGCCGGCGCATCAGCTTGGGAACGTGGCTGGAGAGGCTCTGCTCCTAAAAAGAAAAAAGAGCTTAAACCAGCACCACGTAGTTATCACGACGACTTAGATGATAAGCGTTACGGTGAAACTAACGAAGCCAGCGATCCTTGCTGGAAAGGATACAAGCAAATTGGCATGAAGAAGAAGGGCGGTAAGCAAGTCCCTAACTGCGTTCCTAAAGAAGGAATGGAAGAAGATTGGCAGTCAGTTAACAAAAAAGACAAAACTGATGGTATGAGTGATAAGGCAGTTAAGGCTTATCGCAGAGAGAACCCAGGTAGCAAACTAAAGACAGCAGTTACTAAAAAGCCTAGCGAATTGAAAGCGGGCAGTAAAGATGCTAAACGCCGTAAGAGCTTCTGTGCTCGTATGTCAGGTGTTAAGGGTCCTATGAAAGACGAAAAAGGCCGTCCAACAGCTAAGGCAAAAGCATTAAGTCGTTGGAACTGTGAAAGCGTTGAAGACCTAGATCAAATGTTAGAAGAAGCAGCATTAGGCACAAGTCCAAAGCGTGCAGCTCGTCCAGGCAGCAGACCAGAGCGTGGACATAAAGCAGAACCTCGTTACAAAACAGATTACTGCGATGCATGTGATCGTCCTAAGTCGCAATGCGTATGTGACAAAGTTGAAGAATCATCCTGTCAGTTCTGTGGCGGCCATGATCACACAGGTTTAGATGAGTCGGGCAAAGCATCACGTTCATTATGTTTAAGTTCTAAACCAGATAGTGAATTAGGTGCAAGTCAGTTGTCAAGTTGCAAAGCACAAGGCCTACGTGCTAGGGATGGCGAGAAGTCACACAAGGTTGGCAAGACTCGCGTTAAGGTAGGCGGACACAAAATTAAAGGTAAGAAGTACGGCGGACCTTTACCAGATTGGAGTTAAGATGCGTTTCGTAGAATTCAAAACAACAATCAGCGAATCAATTAATGTACCATCTGGTAGAGTTGGTACAGAAATTGCTGACATACAAAAAGTATTGCTATTGCTAGGATATAAACTTCCACAGCACGGAGTGGATGGTATTCGAGGACCTGAGACTTCAGCCGCAGTAAAACAATTTCAAACTGATCACGGTCTGCAAGTTGACGGCGATCCAGGCCCAGAGACTGTAGGCAAGTTAAATCAAATTATTGTTGACAAGAAAATAAAGTTTGATAAAAGCACACCTGCAGATGTTAAGCGTAGTTCGGGCCAAGCAAGAGAAATTGATACTTCAGTAATTCAGGATCCCGACTTTAATGCTAAACTTGAAAAGGTTGCTAAAGCATTGGGCATTGAACGCGATACGTTGTTTAGAATTATTAAGTTTGAAACAGCAGGAACCTTTAGTCCAACATCTCACGATCCTCACAATGTTTCAATTGGGTTGATTGGGTTTACTGAGCCAACTGCTCGTGCGCTAGGTACAAGCAAAGCAGAGCTAGCTAAAATGACTGCGGTGCAACAACTAGACTACGTATACAAGTTTTACAAGATGAACGGACTAAGACCAGGCAGCGACCTTGGTACTGTTTATATGCTAACATTTATGCCTGCTTATGCCTATGCTCCAGACGATACTGTACTAGGTCAGCGCAATGGAGGTAAGCTAGGTAATACTGGATTAAGTTTGCATATGATCTGGTTACAGAACCCAGCCTTCGGTAAGAGTCGAGGAAAAGATTCATTCACAGTTGGTGACGTAAAAAATACCATCAACCGTCGACGCTAATAAATATTTGCATGAATTTAATCGGTAACTTATTAATCGCTCCGCCTGCGGTCAAAGGCAACTTTTGGTACAAGACAGTAATTATGGTTACTGAGCATCACGAAGAAGGTAGTGTAGGACTAGTCCTTAACAAACGAAGCCAGATGAGTCTAGTAGAGTTTGGAGAGCAATTAGGATTTGATATCGCCCTACCAGGATATGTTTACTTAGGCGGTCCAGTGAATGTAAAAAGTCTAAGTCTGTTGCATACTAATGAATGGACTAGTAAGAACACCATGCAAATTAGCGATACCTTTAGTATTAGTTCTGCTGAAGATATTCTTCCTAGATTTGCAATGGGTGACACTCCTAAGCAATGGAGAATGTTTGTAGGAATGTGCGGATGGGCAGATGGGCAGCTACAGGGAGAACTCGAAGGAAGCTCTCCTTGGAAGAAAGAATCTAGCTGGTGCATAGCAACTCCGGATTTAGATTTGGTTTTTGGTTCCGACACTAAAGATCAATGGAATTCAGCAATAGACCGCTCAGGTTTAGAGTTTGCTCAAAAAATTCTTGCATAAATAAAATTTTGAGTGTATAATAACACTTCTTTGGTTGGGTCTGTAACGCAACGTAGAGAGGTTTAAAGTGTCGGATACCCTTGTTCTAAACGCAGATGGTTTGCCTGTTTCGGTTATGCCGTTGAGCGTAATCCCATGGGAAGAAGCTATTAAGTACATGGTCTTAGATAAGGCAGATGTACTACATTTCCATGACAATTGGATTGTTCATAGCGCAACCTGGGAAACTCCTGTTCCATCAGTTATCATGCTTCGTGAATACATGAAGGCAAAAACTACGGTTCGTTTTAGCCGTAGTAATGTCTATCTTCGCGACGATCATACATGCCAATACTGCGGTACAGGGCTTGACAAAAAGGACGCTACTCTTGACCACGTACACCCAATTTCAAAGGGCGGTAAAACTACGTGGGAGAACAGCGTTACTGCTTGCTCGCCATGCAATGCTGCCAAAGCTGACAAAGCAGGATGGAAGCCAAAGCGTGCTCCTTACAAGCCAGATTACTGGGAACTTGTAAACAAGCGCAAGAAACTACCATTCCATGTCAAGCATGATGACTGGATGCAATACATCCTATGAAGAAACTCTTTTGGAATACGCTAGGGTTTCTCAGCTTAGGTATGGCTTATATAGGGGTTGTCACACCTGGCATCCCCTATAGTCCATTCGTTGTGTTTGCCGCATACTGCTTTAGTAAGGGCAGTAAGCGTATGCATGATTGGATCATGAATCATAAGATCTTTGGTCCGTTTCTTACTAATTGGGGCGAGAAGCGTGTCTTCCCGTTGAAGCTTAAATTTTTGATGCTGGGTATGATGAGCCTTAGTTTAGTGCTTATGTACACAGGAGGAGTACCTACTCGTGGATTGGTATATACTGGTATTTTTATGGCCATTGTTGCCTGTTGGGCTTGGCGTTATCCTTCCTCTGTTGGAGAGCATGATCGCAGAGTGGCAGAAGGAAAGAAAATAGGTTGGTTTAACAACTATATCTAGGTAAATACTCTGTTATTATAACGGAGTATTTCCAATGAACAAATTATTAGCAGTTTTATTGCTGGTCCCTGTACTAGCATTTGCACAAAAAGCACCACAAGGCGTTACATACGACGCACAAATTCTTAAAGTAAACGACGGCGATACGGTGGTGATCGCAGCTCCCTTTCTCCCACAGCCGCTTAAACCTCAATTGGCAGTTAGAATCTTCGGAGTCGATACTCCAGAAAAAGGATTCAGAGCAAAGTGCGAATCAGAAAACCAACGTGGATTGGCAGCAACTGAATTTACAAAGAAGGCAGTGGCGGCTAGTACCCAACGTCAAGTGGTCCTCTATGACTGGGATAAGTTCGGTGGAAGGGTTCTTGGTGATATCATTTTAAACGGACAAAGCCTACGTGCTATGTTAATTCAAAACGGTTATGCACGTGAGTATTATGGTGAAGCAAAAGGTAGCTGGTGCCCATAATGGACAGTCAAACTCAGAAAGTTCTAAATTACTTGCTAGACGAGTCTAGTGAGCCTTTTCTTTCTGAGTATTCTGCTAACTTACGAGCTATTACTAATATACTATCAAAGTATCCAACAATAGAAGGTAATGTGTTTGGACATCATGCAACCGATCCAACTACATATCCGAGGCCTGAGTTTAAAAGCAAACGACATAACTTATCACTGTTTGCAATAACTAAAACAAACATACTCGAAATAGGGTTTAATGCAGGACATTCTGCATTATTAATGCTAACAGCAAACCCCGAACTAAAATATACAGCAATTGATCTATGCTGCAATCCATAT
>JACCED010770045.1_pt1 | contig 13873 bp, 3 predicted proteins | sample 7455021 | NCBI WGS metagenome assembly JACCED01 (sample SAMN15323456, study PRJNA562643) | freshwater metagenome | isolation source: river surface water | place: USA:Blue River Watershed | collected 2017-08-19 | reverse complement strand
GCTTTGGTAAATTTATTAAAGAAATTTAAATAAACATTTAATTTATGATTGGTTGTAAAATGTATCTTGTGAAAGTTTAAACCTGCATAACTATATGCATTCAAATTTACAGCATTTGAAATTTCTTCATATGTGAAAGGATACATTTCTTTAATTAAATCACTATTGCCTTGAAAATCTTCGATAAACAAATTATAAACCTCAGCTAATACAAATGATTCATGCATCCATTGATTGTCTTTTAAACTAAATTCTTTATTAGGCTCAAATCCATTCAATAATTTACTCATTTTCTTAAGACGTAAATTCATTTTTTGATTATGTACACAACGTTTAATAATGTCATTTCTAATAACTGTTAACTCATCAGTAGATAATTTTTCTTTAAAATCCATTGGTAATTTAGAAAAGATAAAATCTTCATTGGTGTTGATTAAAATATTTAGAATGTCATCAAATCTATTATGAAAAGTCATAGGATTTAAATATGAATTATCGCCTTTATAGGTCGTCGAACCAATATTATTCAAATCTAAACCTGATGTTTCAACTCTATTCTTTCTAATTAAGGAATCTTTTAATGTTAAACTATTATTAGCAGCCAAACTTGATTCATTCATTACATAACTAGAGTAAAAAGAATTAATTTGGATTGGTGGATTTTGATTTGTAATGTCATCAATATTATTACTTTTTAATTCATTTCTATGTTGAAAGAAAACATTATGAATATCATCAAACCCGGCATAATATTCAAAGATTTTAGGTTCCCAGACTATTTCTGGAAAATCATGGTCTGTCATTTCTACTTTAATCACAATAATATCATCTTTATCTAACTTATGCTCATTATTAATACCAACTGTTAATAAATGAGAACCTAACAATTTTTCTGATTGTGTAGGTACTATCCAGTTTTGATTATTAATAATTTCATAATTTTTATTGATTTTGTTTTTAAATTGTGTTAAAGGTTGGGTATTATATGAATGCCATAAATCTTTAAGATAAAAATCATCGAAATAATTCATAAACAAATTGCCATTTTCATTTTGATTATTTATAGTTACAATATTTTCAATAAAACTATTAATATCTGATAAACCAAACAACAATTTTGCTAGAGCAGTAGCATTTGCGATATTTGATAATGATTTAAATTTGATAAGACTATTTAAATAATTTTCTTGTATTTTAATATTATCTGTTGACAACATCAACAATTTTTCATCTAAATTTGTATAAGTTGCTAAATTGTTTTTAACATCGTTTAAATTTAAATTTGTTTGACTAATTTGTACTTTTTGATTTCTAAACGTTTGTATTTTTTGATAATTTTTATCAATATCTTTAATGAAATTTTTATAATAATATAACAATAAATCAAATGACATTGATAATCCTAGATCATTAGTAATTAAACCATGCATTACATGATTATACCAATTTAAATTAACGTCGACATATTTTTTATTTAAAATCTGGGCATCAACATTTAATAGGAAATTGATACTTGGAATATCTATTACGTTTTTAATATTTAAAAAATTATTGTTATATGAATAACTTTCATTTAAACCTGACAAACGATATAAGACAACATCTGAATTAATTCTAGCGTTTTGTGCTGCGATTGAATTAACATTTAAATTAATATTATTTGTTGAAACATTCTGATCTAATAAATTGCTTCTAACTTCGCTGGTTGTTGTTACTGTTTGATTAGAGACTGTTCCTTCAATTTGATTATTATTATAATTTAATGACAAATTAAAAGAATTATTAACAAATGAATTAAACAAATCTGCTCCATTTAAAACAGGATTGATTACGTAATTCTTTTTGTCATTGATTAAAGTATTATTACTGTCTCTATCTCTAAAATTAATAAAAAATGAAACTTGTGCAATATTATTACTAATGCCTTCGACATTATTTCCTGATAATAATATTTCAGTTGGAATGGTATGTTCAAAAGGACCTGAATCAGTTATTAACGTTCTTTCCACCACTTCAGGTGTATATTCAATAGGAATTAATTCTGATCGAATGTTTCTTGTTTTATTATTTAATGTAAATGTTGAAATATTATCAATCACGCCAGTTACACTTGGAATATAATCGACATTAAATAATTCAATTGCAGTTAAGATGTTTTGTAAATTTGCAATTTCATTATTAGACATACTTTGATTATAGCTGTTTAGATTATAAGCAGTATCAGATAAAGTCAAATCATTTCCTACTCTAAAAAAATTCATGATGCTTAAATTATTGCTTACATCAATTGCATAATCAGCTTCACCATCATTATTATTATAAAGTCCAGGTATTGTATTAAATAATTTAGTTTCATATAAATTAAAAATTTCAAATGGATTTGTAAAAGCTTCAAAAATATTTTTATCTTTAAATTGTGTAGCTATCTCATTATTAGATAAATTTGAAATTAAATTATTAATTCTAGGATATCTAGTTTGCAATGAATTCATTTCATTTGAATTAAATTTTATCTTTTTTGATAATAATTTTTCCATAATAATTTCAATTTCATTTTTCTCAATACCTAAAACTTCGTTTAAAAAATATACAAATTTCTTACTTGCAAAACTACGATATTTTTGATATTCTTGTAATGTAAAATTAGAATTTAATTCGCATTGATTTAAAAATTTATTTGCATTTAAAATAATATTCTTTTTATAGTAAGCTTCACGTTCATTATTCAGAATAGAATTGTTTAAATAAGAACTACCTAAATCAGCTTGATTAAAAATATGATTTTCATTAAAGAAATTACTTTCAGAAATTCTATCAGCTAAATTAGTATATGATTGTAAATTATTAAACATTTTACAATAGATTGATGAAGCGACCTTTAAACTATTCTTTAACATAAATTTTAAATCAGAAATAATTTGTACATTATTTTCTGTTAATTGATTAAATAAACCATTAAAATTGTTAACTGAAATGTTTAATTTGCCTATAATCTCTTCAAAAATATTAGAAATCTGATAAAAGATATTATGTTGTAATGCGTCTGTTTCAACGGTTGTATTATATGGATTGCCAAAGTTCATAACATTTAAAAATGAATTCTTGGTTTCAAAATTATATGACAATTGATTTAAAAAAAGTGGATCTGTTGATAAATTATCCATTAAAATTTGAATTAAATCATATGAATTAGCATTAATGTTACTTGAATATTGTTCGGCAAATGCTGTATTATAAAGAAAATATTCAAATTTATATTGATTTTGACCATAAAAAATCTTTTTAAAAGTCAATTGAGGTACAAAATAATACCACTTGTCTTCATTAACTGTACGAAAGTTTTCATTGACATAATGTTTGGTATATTTATTATATCCTGTTAATAGAATATTTCTTTTTCTTTCATTAAATGTATTTACATCTTGAATATAATCTAAATCAACTTTATCAACTAATTTATGTCCTGTATGTGTAGTTAGATTTAGATTATCATCAAATAAACGAGCCGGGACAGATAAAAAATGTGTACTTTTACCATTTGTTTCAAAGATTTGTGATGTAATATTATAATTTTCATTATAATTTTCATTATTACTTACTCTTAAAGCTTTATTTTTTGAACGTGTTAATGCATTTGTAGCTGTTTGTTCTTCATTTGTAAAAAATGTAAAGAAAGGAGCAATTTCCATGATAGTTCCTGGTGTTGGTCCTTGATTCATTAAAATATTTTCTGCTTTTTGAGAATAAGCAATTTTTAAATTTTCTAAACGTTTTTTGGAAATAAACATATAACTGATTAAAAGATTTACAAAATCATTTTGAAAAGTTTCTCTTTTATCTTGCGTCATTTCTTTACACGCGTCATTAAAAAGCCATAAAATAGAGGCATTATTTAAAAGATCAGCTCTATCTGATGACATTTTCGTGTTTGTCTTTTTTGTTAAATGCCATTGAAAATTGTCTGAACAGATTTTCTTTAATTCTTGAAAAAACATTGATGAATTTTTAAAAATTTTAGGCATATCGTAATAATCATCAACATACTTTTTGACATTATCATAATTTTGATTCATTTGTTGTTGCACATTTGCAAAATTAAAAGTATTATCATCAATTTTATGATTTAAATTAACAGCGTTGATTGAATTATTTGCGATAAAATCGTCAGCATTCATTTCGCCTAAGATACTATTATTCACAATAATTAATTGCTGATTAATTTTATTTTGCTTTTGTGAAAAAATCCCAGAAATATTATCTGCTATTTCAAAAGATTGCATAAAATCAGAAATATTTGAATTTCTATTTCCATTAATTTTTGCTACTGACTCAATTAAACTATTAGCTTTTATATCATTTTCAATTTTTACTCTTACATTATTAGATTGATTTAAAAATAAATTTATTCTATTCCCGGTAGCATTTATAGATGCATCATTTCCATTGTTAATCACATATTTTTTATACTTTTTAACAATATTATTACACATTAAACGATTACGTAAGATACTACCTGTAAAATCATCAGTATCTTCAAAATGATAATTTAAAATACCCTTTTTATTAGGATTAATTATTAAACGATGTTGAATATTACTATAATCAATTTGGCCATTAGTTTTTTTAACAACGCCATATGTCAATTTTAATTGATTTGAATTAATATGATTTGAGATGAGATTTAATGTTTCATAAAATTGAAAGTTTTTATAATTGCTAATTGTAACGCAATCACTACGAGATTCAGTAGTAATTGTATTAAATAAAATTTCATTAGGTAATTTAGTGTTATTGTTGTTGATTTTCTTTTCAATATCAACATTTAATAAGCTAGTAGAAAAATATAAATCTATTAATTCACTTTCACTATTTAAAAAACTTTCAAACCCAAAAATGTTATTAGGAATAATTTCTTGACTAGACCTTTTTGCATTTTTTAAATTTTTTAAAGCTTCATTGTAATTTGTTATTAAATTTAATAAATCCTTATTATTGATTTGTGAAAATTCATCAACATATTTAATAGGTAAAAACTCTTTATTGACATCTTTTTCTATAATTGCAGTTGATGTTAATTGAATAGGTTTAATTTTCGTTGTTAATTCATCTTCAGTGTAAATACCTTTAAATAAAGAATTACATGATGCGTAATCGAATGAATTGTTAATGATATTATTAATAGCAGTTGCTAAACTCATTAAAGTTAAAGGTTTATTATGATTTTGAATATAACTTTTGTCTAAGACTTTTTCTGTTTCTAAAAAATTAAAACCTGAGTATACTTTTATAAAATTTACTGGATCATTAATAATTTGACTATAAATATTAACTAATTTTGAATCGTCGCTGATATTGTTAGGTTGTATTTCCAAATATTCTAAATTATGAAAAGTACTATATAAACTAGATGTATCAGCATTTAATAATACGCTATTTGAAGTAATATTACTTGGAAAACTGTTTAATAAGAAGGAATGTAATAAATCAAAACGATTTTTTTTAGAATGTTTAATAGCGTTTGAAATAAGAGATAATTCATTATTAAATAAATCATTCTCTATTTTAATTTCATGAATAACTCTTTCTAAATTAATAAAAAAACTTTGATTTAAAAAATTGAATTTTGTAAAAACGTCAACTATTTTAGCATAACTTTGATTATCAATTCTGTTTTTTGAGATGTCTCTAAAGATTTTTTTGTTTAAATCAAATTGTTGTTTAAAATTAATGTCTAATTCAAAAATCAGATCGGAATAGTCATAATCAGATGCTTCGTTTTGATAATTAATAAATTGTAATAGTTCTGAACGAACATTGATTTTATTGTTTTTTTCATTTAAAATATTAATATTTTCCAAATCTTTTTTAAAGATTGCCATTATACTACTCACAAAACTTTATTTTATATTTATTTGTTTATAAAATTTATCAAAAAAACAGCAGTAATAAATTTTTAATTTGTAAGTAAAGAATAAAAATCCACAAGTATATATTGATTCATCACATTTTTAAAATTAATATTTTCTATAATCGTTTGATCATTAGATTGAATACTTTTCGATAAAGTTTCAAACATATTAAGCTTAAAATATAAATTTTGATTTAAAAATCCTATTTGATATGGAGAAAATTCATTCTCAGATTTATTTTTAGCTAATGAAAAAAAGCGTAATAATTCTGGTGAAACATCTAATACTAACTTTATTTCTAAAACATTTGATGTTAAAGTGCTTTGTATATTTACATTACTTAACTCGCGTCGTAATTCAGTCGTTGTAAATCTAGGAATAATCGTTGTAGTATTAATATATTCTTTATTATGTTTAAAATAAACGTTATCAAAATAATTGCTAATATCATTAATTAATAAATTCAACATGTCATTATTAGATTGACGAGTTGTAATATCAAAAGTCAAAGTGATATTTATTTTTTTATCTTGTCCGATTTGAGAAAAACTATTAATAATTTGTCTTAACGATAATTCATTAACATTGTTTTTAATATTTTCTTTTTTCGTCAAGATAATCTCATTTGAGGCTTGGGTATCTTTTAAACAATATAATTGATACAATTTATATAATAATAGCTGATTTAAATCTGAAAATTTATTGTCATTTATGTTTTTTAAAATAGTATAAAATTCATCAACTCTTCCTTGACTTGGAATAGGCTGCATACTATTATTAATTGACAATAATTCTTTAATTCGTTGTTTAGTATTATATTCAGTGTTAGTAATAAAAAAACCTAACGGGATAATCATAATTCTAGCATCAAAAACGTATTTAACATTCTTTTTTAAATCAACGTTATCATATTCAAATGATTTAAAAAAGAATGTATTAGTATTTAAATCATCTTTAAATTTTAATTCTAAATTCAAATCTACATTTAATGTTAAGTTAATATTTTGAAAAATATCTCTATTAAAAATATAATATTTGTCTTTAACATGGTCACCTTCTTGAAAAATTGATTTTTTGACAATAACAAAAATATTATTTTCAAAATTTTCAGTTAATTGACTCGTTCCATCTTGCAATTCTTGTAAAAAAATGTTTTCATAATTTAATGTTAAAAATCTATTTAAATTTGTATTTGTATTTTTAAAGTTTTTAATTTTTAAACTATATTCAATATCTAAATTAGAATATTGCTCTAAATTAAATCTAGCGTTATTTTTAATTATTAAACTTTGTTCATAATTCGTTTGTGTATAAATTGTTTCAATATTGAAAGTTTTATAATATCTTTCAAAATCTTGTTCAAAAACAAAATTAATATTTAATGGATTTGATGAATAATTTCTTAAATAAAAAGTTAAAGTATTTTCATTTTGATTTTTAGCTGTAATTACTATATCTTTTAATTTAACTCCTACTAAACTTAAATCATTTAAATTATTACTTATAGGTAATTTAGAAAAACATTCTCCACAAAAATCTTTATCATTTGAATTATTAACAAAAATATTTGATAAGTAAGGATTAAAGTTTTCATCACTAAAAGCTTCTTTTAATAAACTTAAATCAATTTTAATGACATTATAATTTGTTAAATAAGTAATCTTAGTTTGAGATAAATAAGTATTCAAAACATTTTGAATGCTTCGGCCTGAAATTGCATCAGGATTTGTAATAGTATTTACGTAACTTTTAATAATATAACTATTTCTACCTGCTATCTTCATAAAAAGTTTATAACTTATATCAACAGGTATGCTTGTTAACGTTAAATCTTCATTACACTCTAATAATATTTGATCTGTATTTTGAAATAATTGATTGATTTGAATGTTTTGATTTTGATTTTCAATTGTATTTAAATTTTCCTGAATAGAAATAGATTCAATTGGCGAAATTCCTAAATCATTACGTATCGCTTTAAAATTATTTGTAATATTTAAAAATAATTGTCTTCGAAGATTATTAAAAATGGTGCTACTAAAAGATACTGTAAATAATTTATCAAAATCAACATCGTCAATATCATATAAATAAGTAATTTTATCGACATTCCATTCAACAACGCTAGTATCAAAGTTAGAGATTCTTTTAACGTCAATAATTTGGTCATTAATATCCATTGCATAAACGATTAAATCATATTTTGTAAAACTTTTTAAAAATTCAAAATTCCCTTTAGCATTAGGAAAACCATAAGTTTGAGTATTATATGCTAATTCAAAAAACAAGTCTTGATATTCAGCAATTTCTAAATTATTTAAAGTTAAACCTGAATTATAATTGTATGATTTTCTGCTCGCAAAATTTTCTATACTAAATTTGTTACTGATATCAGATAAATTTAAATCACGTCCTAAAATATCTTTTTTAATTAAATCAAATTCACGATTTAAATTTTCATTAGAAATAAATTCATTTAAATCTAAAGTCTGATTTTCATTTAACAGATTTACATAACCGGTTTTATTTGTAACGTATTTACTATTTTCAAACTTATTAATTGTTGCAGTCTTGAAATAACTTAAATTTAATTCTTTGGCTTTGTTAACATCAATTTTGATAAAAGATCTAAAAATATTTGCATTCTTTTCATATCTAGTATAATTTGCTAAAATTAAAGGAAAATTTACACCGCCTACAATTCTATTTTGATTAATAGTAGTATTTGGAGTATTGACAGGTAAATCACTCTTAAAAATATTGCCTAGTTTTTTTAACATAAAATCCTCATTCTACTATTATCGTAAATAAAGTTGTAAATAAATAATTATCTTCAATAATATATTCACCATTTTTTAAATTATTATCAAAATTATTATCTAAATCAATTTCTGTTTTTGAAGAATATAATTTACCTGCTGAATATATTAGTACATTTTTTTGTTTTGCTTTATCAAAAATTTCGCCATGATTCACAAACAATAATTTATTAAAAATGCTACCATTATTTGAAGAATTCAATTCAACTAAATTTAAAATAAATTCAGAATCAAATTCTTGATTTTCAAATGTTAGTTCCATATTTGCAATTTGTAACTCTGGATTTTCTAATAATTTTATTGCTTCCAATATTGCATCGTCGCTAGATCCAATAAACTCTTTAAAATTTTTTAACTGGTCTGATGTAATATCTTTAGTTGATTTTAAATTTTTAAAAATAATTTTATGCTTTTTTCTTAAATCTTTGGCTAAATTATAAGAATTAGCTATTTTATTATTTTTAGTAATTACTTCTAAATTCATATTAGAAGGAGGCAAAAAAAGATAATTAAGTTTATTCTGAAATCTATCATCTTCTATCATTGAAGTTTTTGCTAAATTTAAACTATTCTCATTCACTAAAGTAAAATAATCATTAATTTCATTAATTCCATTTAAATTTATTAAAAAATTGTCATTTTTATTAAGAGAATCATTTAAAGAAACTAAAGTATCATTCATTTTCGAAACGTATAATGAGATTTCATTGTTTTTTTGTGTTTTGTAATTTAAATTAAATGCATTATCAGTTAAAATAATTTTCTGATTTAATAAATTATCAGTTAACGATGCTGCAACTTTATCAAAGATAGTAGTAATAGGTTTAGCTAAAGTATTTTGATACTCATTATTTCTTAAATCAATATATTGACCATCAATTTCAGTACGTAATTCAAAATTAGCTGTTTGACGTAAATCAATTTCAGTATTTAATTTGTCAAAAAAATTACTATTTGCTTCAAAAAAAAATGGCATTGCATTCAAATCTGCAACATTATATTCACCTTGCTTTAAATCATAAATGGCTTCATTATCTGTTAATGTAGCATAAACAAATCTTAAATCACCATTCTCAATCTGCTTATATCCATCAGAAGTTAATATGAAATCAATTAATCTTTGCTTTTTATCAAGTATTCCTGACATTATTATCTCATTATTTTATTTTTATATTTATCAAAAAATAATAATTTTCCAAGCTTTTTAAATTTTTTTATGATACACTATCATTAAATGAAACATGCACCCGATTATAAAAATCAGCCCCGTTCCATGGAGTAATCACACCATCAGTTGTAATTGATTTATATCCAGCATCAATTAAATTTAAATATTTTGATTTATTTCGAGTCATAACATTATTCAAATTTGTAATTTCAATACCAGTATCTGCATTAATAAAATTTTGTTCAATTACATAATCAATTTTTCCTGTTGCGTTTTTAACAGTTGTATATGGCCTTTGTTCAATAAAATTATTGTATTGTCCATATTTCTTAGAATTTACATAAGAATTTAAATATCTTTTGTCTCCGTCTAGAAAAGCTTTTAAAAAGTTATTAATATCATTATCATGAAAATTTTGTATTTGTTGTTTAGTTTTTTGATTTTTATAAAATCCCATTTCTTTTACAACTGTATATGCATAATAATCATCGAAAGTAACAATTAATTCATCTTGTTCGGCTTGAAGAATTGACTTTCCTAAAAATGTAGCAGTTTCTTTATCATCATAAATAAATTCATCATTTAAAACGTTATTATTTAGTAACTGTAAATAAGGAATAAAAGTATTGCCTAATAAAATCTTTGAACCTTCAGATACAATATTTTTAGAAGTAAAAAAATTCAAACTTTCAGAATTCATAATTTGTCTAGATGTTATTCTTTTAAATCTTTGACTAGCGATATCCCATTGTAATAAGAATTGTTCAAATTGCGAAATAGCTAAAACATTCTCGTCTAATCCGTTATCAGACAATGGCCAATATTCAGTCCCTGTATTAAAATCAGTTACTTTAATTTTAAAAGCAGTTTGATTACTAGATTTATTTTCAAAACAAAGATAAGTACCAGTACCATCGTCATTTATTAAATCAGATGGTTGTAATCCTTCTTCTAATTGTAAATATCTTAAATCAATATTTAAAATAACTTTACGTGCATTTTGTGTATTAGTATATTTAAAAATTAAAGTTTTATTTTTATTAAAAATACCATTATCAAAAATATAAGATAATTGTCCTAAATTTATTGTAGGTTCAAAAGTATTACTACTGCCTGTAATATCTTGTGATGTATCCCCTATAAAATCTGATAAAAACTGTCCTTTATATATTCTATCATATGAATTAAAAAGATTACTATATGAATAATATGCATTAGGATATGTATTTACTACAAAATCTTCATTTCCAATAATGATAGAACTTAAATTTTTTTGATTTAGATTTTGTAGATTCTTTTCATGCACTTTTACATTATTTTTTTGCATATAGCCGTGTAATGTAAATTTAACTTTTCCTTGTTTGATCTTTAATAATTGTTTAAAAATCTTAGGTGACAAAGTTGGAGAAATAGATAAAGCAAAATAAATATTATCATTAGGCCTTAGAATATATGGTGAAAAATTATTAATTTTATTTAATTCTATATTACCAGATTTATTAACTTTATTCCAGTTAGCAAATGGCTTTGTAATTACATTTCCATCTTTTTCATTATTGTTTTTATCAAATTCAATCGAAATTATTTCATGAATATCTTTTTTTAATTTATATTGAGAAGAATTATTAATTAAACTTCTACCTGATGAACTAATTGGTAATATATCACGCGTTAAGCCATCAGATTGTAAAATAGATAGACCTTGATTCAGAGTAGTGTATGTATAATAATCATATAATGAATCAGATAATTCAATTTGATAATTTAAAATATGAGATGAAAAACCACACGTATTATTTGATATTAATTCATTAACACCAGCTATTTTTTTAATAAAGGTATTACAATTTATATTACCACTATAATCTAATATATGTTTTGAACTATTTTGAGGGATAGTATAAAAATCGTCAGTATTAATAAAAGCGTCAGCATTCGCTTTAATTTTATTTTTAACTTTTTCATAATCAATATCTTGATTGTTATTAATTCCTTTTGAATAGAAATTAATATTTCCATACGTAATAATTTCACGTTGTTTACTAGTTATAATATCGGATGAAAAAAATTCTTCAATTTGTAAAGCTTTATCATCATCATTAAATTTTGTATTTTCATTTAAAATTAATTTTTGTTTAACATAGTTAGCGTCAATCAAATCATTATAAATTAAATTTTCATCGATTAATATTCTATTAATTATTCTAACACGTTCTTCAATATTATCATTAGTTATTTCGTCTAAATGTTCTTTATAAAACATTGAACGATGTTGAAAAGGAAAATTTTCATAAAAATTATTAGTTAAATTTGATACATTTTTAAAAGGCTTTAAACTAATATTATTAGCAATTCCTTTTGGTAAAACTGTCAAAAAGTTGTTTGCAGCTTTATTAAATAATTCATGTTGATTAACTACAAAAAAGTTTAAAGAACAATTAACACCAGATGTTAAATGGATATCTTCTTGAATGGTTCCTTGATTATCAAATTCAGACTGTAAATCTACATTTAAATTCAAACTAATCCTATCGACAATTAATTCTTTAGTTAAATATTTAGACATATTTAATAAATTTTCATCAAAAGCATAAAATTTTGGAAAATGAGGAAATCCAAATTGAGAAGTAGGTAATGATAAATTTGATACTAATTCATCTATTTGATTAATATTTCCAGGAATTGAAGTGTTAAAAGCCAAATAATTAATAGCGTTATTGGTTAATGCTAAATTACTCATTAAATATTTATCGAAATATGAAGTAAAAGGTTTAATATCATTAGAAACAATTGCTGTAGGTGGTAAATAATCTAATAATGTACGATTATCATTTAAGGTAGGTGAAGTATAAATTGATTGATAATATTGATAAGGATTAGGAATACCTCTATATTCCCAACAATTATTTGAAAAATTATAAATTACAAATGGCGTATTTAAACGTTTATTTTGTTGATTAACTTTTCTAAATGTATATGGTGAATTAGCCCAAGCATTAAATTGATAATTTTCTCTAGTCAAATTAAAATCATATGCATCAGATTGCGGATCGATTTCAGCATTTGATGCTTTTTGAAAATATGCTGTGTTTTGTAAAATAGTATCAACAGGCGTATCTAATTCAATATCAATTGCTACTTCTTCATATAAATTACTATCCAAAAATTGATATTGTCCTTCTCCTTTAATAAAATCTTGATTTAAAATGTTATTAGAAATATATTCCCTATCAATAAAAGCACTAAATTTTGTATCAATAGAATTTTTTTTAATTGAAAATTTGTTAATTATTTCAGTATTATTAGCTGACACAGTATCAATATTACTTGTAGTACTAGGTGTTGCAATATCATTTACATTCAGTATATTATCAATATCAATAAGATTTGAATTAAAAACGCGAGTATTATTGTCATTATATTTTGTATCAATTATTAAATTATCGGCATTATAACCATTAGTAATATATGGAGTTCTAATTTGCTGTGCGTCTTGTTTAATTAATCGAGTCTTTTCGTTTAATAAAGAATTACCCGACTTAGGTGTTGTTAATTCAAAAGTTGTACCATTAAATATTTTTTTAATTCTAGCCATATTTTTATTCCTTTAATCCTACGTATATTTTTGAATCTCTGCCAATTGGATTATTACTTTTATCAATATCATATCCTTTAGATGTATATTGTATTTGATCTTCTATTACTAATATACCTTTTCTATCAAAAAGATTTGAACTTAAAGTTTGTACGATATTTTCATAATCAGGTAAATCAGTAGGATAAAAATTGTTATATCGATTTAAATAAGTGTCTGTTGATTTATTACTATCATTAAATGGAATAATTGGATCATAATGTTCATCTTCATTTAAATAATGAAAATTAATACTTTCATTCCATAAAGGATAAGGATTATCTAATACTGAAACAACAATCGATTTTTGATTAGTAATATTACCGTTTAAATCAAACACACT
>JACCED012506046.1_pt1 | contig 13877 bp, 10 predicted proteins | sample 7455021 | NCBI WGS metagenome assembly JACCED01 (sample SAMN15323456, study PRJNA562643) | freshwater metagenome | isolation source: river surface water | place: USA:Blue River Watershed | collected 2017-08-19 | reverse complement strand
GGCGCGTGCCAATAAAGCGATAGCCCGCAAGCAACATGGCCCATGTCACCGGCGGCTTGCCTCCGACACGCGGCGCAGGTGCACTGATGCAAAGAGCACACAGAGCAGCGACCGCAAAACAGATCAGCGCCACGGTGAATGGCACCATGACGCCCAGCGGATAAAGCAGGCCGCCAATCGCAGGTCCTATCACATTGGCTGTCTGATTAATCGAATTGGTCCAGGCCGTCGCAGCCGGATATTCAGCTGATGGAACGGTTGAGACGACCAACGCCTGACCCGCCGGATTGGCGAAAGACCGCACCGTCCCAATGCCGATGATGACGAGATAGATGGGCCAGATCAGACCTTGCCACGCCAACACACAAAGAGCAGCAGCACATAGAGCCGTGAGGCCATAGCCGATGGAAAAGATCTTCTTGCGATCATACCGATCCGCCACCGCCCCTGTCACAAGCGACAAGGGCACGCTGGGCAGGAACATCGCCAAACCAATAAAGCCGAGGGCCAATGGATCTCGCGTGCGTTCATAGATGAACCACGCCACGGCAATGGTCTGGATCTGGAGCGCCATGCCCCACAAAAACCGCGCCGTCGAGTAATAGCGAAAATCACGATGGCGGAAGATGGCAAGGCCACGGGCATTATCACTCATCATCACCCGCCCAGATAGGCTGCAATCACATCTGGATTGTCTGCCACCTCATTTGCTGGTCCTGACAGGCTGATGCGCCCTGACTGGAGCACATAGGCATGATCTGCCACATCAAGGGCTGCGCGTGCATTTTGCTCGACGAGCAGAATGGTGCGGCCTTCCTGCTTCAGACTCGTGATGATGCGGAAGATGTCGTCCACGATAAGTGGTGCAAGCCCCATGGATGGCTCATCCAGCAACAGCAATTTGGGATCCGCCATCAGGGCACGACCGATGGCGAGCATTTGTTGTTCACCGCCCGACAACAACCCTGCAGGCTGCGATAGCCGCTCAGCCAGACGTGGAAACCGGGCAAGGACACTTTGCCGACGGCGCTCTTCTTCGCGCGCATCATTCAACAACCATGCCCCCATGCGCAAATTTTCCGCAATGGTCAGATTGGCAAAGACCTGACGGCCTTCAGGCACCTGCACAATGCCCAGATGGGCAACCCTGTGAGCGGGGAGCCGCGTGATTTCCTGCCCATCGAAGCGTACAGAGCCGCGTCTTGCTTCAAGCAGGCCGGAAAGACCCCGCAACAAAGTTGTCTTGCCCGCGCCATTGGCACCGATCAGTGAGACGACGCAGCCGCGATGCACTTCAAGCGAGATGCCTTTCACAGCTTCCGTGCTGCGGCCATAGCCCAAGGCAAGATCGCGCACTTCCAGAAGCAGCTCGCTCATCGACCCGCCTCCAGGCTTTGCGCCACTTTCGCACCCAGATAGGCTTCAACAACACGCGGATCAGCGCGTACTTCGGCGGGCGTGCCTTCGGCGATCTTGCGACCGAAATTCAAGACTGTGATACGGTCGCACAAGCGCATGACGAAATGCATGTCATGCTCGACAAGCAAGATTGTATAGCCCTGCTCTTTCAGCTTTTCGAGCAAGCTCTCCAGCTCATGTGTTTCAGAGGGGTTCATGCCTGCAGCAGGCTCGTCCAGCAGCAGCAAACGGGGCTCAAGCGCCAATGCACGCGCGACCTCCAGACGGCGCTGGTCGCCATAGGGCAGATCACCGGAGCGACGATTGGCTTCATCCGCAAGGCCGACAAATTCGAGCAGCTCCCAAGCGCGCTTCACAGCGCTGCGCTCCGCCATGTGGAAGCCGGCAACGCGCATCAATGCGCTGGCAAGACCCGTGCGCAGATGCACATGCATCCCCGTCATCACTGTCTCAAGCGCGGTCATTTCAGCGAACATGCGAATATTCTGGAAGGTGCGGGCCAAGCGCAGCTCAGCGCGCTTCCAGCTTGGCAGCGTATCAATACGCGTGCCTTCGAGCTTGATCTCGCCACTTGTCGGCGTCACAAGGCCAGACACGAGATTGAAGAGGGTCGTCTTGCCAGCCCCATTGGGGCCGATAAGCCCATGCACACGGCCCGGCTCGACTGCGAAAGACACATCATCCACTGCAGCAAGACCACCAAAACGCACGGTGAGTTGATGCACTTCAAGACGCGGGCCAGTCATGGCGACCTCCGCGTGGAAGCGCCTGTGCGCCCCATGCGCCATGTTAGCAAACCACGGGGCATGAAGATGACGACAAGCACGATGATGGAGCCGCTGACGAGGCCGCGATAATTAGCGAGCGAGCGTAACACTTCGGGCAGGAGGGTCAGGATGAAAGCGCCAAGGACCGGCGCAAAGGGCGAACCGATGCCGCCAAGCAAAGCGAAAGACAGGATCGTTACCGCAGCATCAAAGCCATAATCATTGGGCGAGATGAAAGATGAGACATGTGCGCTCAAACCGCCTGCAAGGCCTGCGAGCATGGCCGAGACCACAAGCGCACCGAGCTTATAGGCTGGCAGATTGATGCCAAGCGCTCCAGCAGCTAATTCATCTTCACGCATGGCTTCCATCGCACGCCCAATCTTCGAGCGGGTCACGAATGTGAAGATGATCAGCGCCAGTGCGAGACTGCCATAAATGGAAATGAGGCCACCCTTGTTTGGAATGCCCGACAGGCCAAGCGCGCCTCCTGTCAGTTCTGAATTGACGAAGGCCAGACGCTGCACTTCGCCCAGACCAATCGTCGCCAAGGCAAGATAAACGCCCGACAGGCGCAGAGTTGGCGAGCCGATGATGAGCGCTGCTGCGGCAGGAACAAGCATTGAGGCTAACAACACGACGGGGAAAGGCAAGCCCAGCTTCAAGGTCATCAGCGCCGACACATAGGCCCCAAGCCCCATGAAAGCCGCCTGGCCCAAGGATAGCTGACCAACGGCCAGAACCACATACATGCTCAGCCCCAACAGCCCGTGAATGCCGAGCGAATAGACAAGGTTCTGATAGGTGAAGAGGAAGTCGTCGAACCATTCCAGCATGGTCAGGCTCGCTTGATCGCCATGCGGCCGAACAGGCCGGACGGTTTGATCCACAAAGTCAGCACGAGAATGATGAAGCCGACCGCATCTTTCCAGCCTGACGCGATATAGCCTGCCGTCAATGTCTCCAACATGCCAATCAGCAAGCCGCCGATCAGCGCGCCGCGAATATCACCAAGCCCCCCCAAGATGATGACGGCAAAACCTTTGAGCATCATCACCTCGCCCATATAGGGCTGGATGGCATTGTAATTGAGGCCGAGCAAGACACCCGATGCACCCGCCACACTGCCGCAGATGAACGACACCAACATGACAAGCGCGCCTGCATTGACGCCCATCAGGCCAGCTATATCGGGTTTCTCTGCCATAGCCCGCAGGCCAAGACCCAGGCGCGTGCCATTCATCACCCATAATAACAGGCTGACCATGACCACAACCGCGCCGAGGATCAGCATTTGGGTCATGGTGATGCGGATGCCGAGAAACTCATAAGCCGATGCATCAACCACGCCGATCGGGAAACGCCTGATATCCGTGCTGAAGAGGAGATTGGCGAGCGAGTAGAGAAACAAGGTCGCGCCCAAAGTCACCATCAGCGACGCAAGTTCTGGCGCCTTGGCGCGCCGCAAGGGCGTTAGCAAGACAGCATCCATCGCAATGGCCACAAGCCCTGTCACGATGGCGGCGAAGGGCAAGGCAAGCCAGATCGACATGCCTGCCTGCGTTGAGAAGAGGGCGACAAAAGCCCCCACGGACAGGTAAAAGCCATAGGTCAGATTGACGACGCCCAAGACGCCAAACATCAGCGTAAAGCCGAGCGCAAAGAGCGCATAGGTTGCGCCAACCACAAGGCCATTGGTGAGCTGCTGGGCGAGCATCAAAGCCTCAAAAGAAAAGTGCGCCGCCTCTCAGCGGCGCGCAATGGGCTATTTGAAGATCTGGAACTTGCCGTCCCTCATCTCGATTACAACGACACCTGATGTATCGGCTGGGTCGCGATCAGGCGTGAAAGAGAAGGGACCCATCACCCCGTTATGCGTCACCTTGCCGAGCGCATCGCGGATCTTTTGCGGATTGGGCTCACCCGCAGCCGTGATCGCCTTGGCGACGATGAAGAGCGTGTCATAGGCCTGCGCCGCGAACTGGTCGGGCGCCATATTATACTTCGCCTGATAGCGCGCGACGAAAGACTTGTTTGCCTCGTCCGGCTTGTCGATAAACCAGGGCGAACCCACAAGCGTGCCATTGGCTGCCGCACCTGCAACCTGCGGCACTTGCGGCGAGTTGAGGCCGTTGCCGCCAATCACGCGTACGCTGTCAGGAATGCCGAGCTGCTTCTTGGCAAGCAGAATGCCGGCACCCGCTTCAACCAGGGCCGAGACAACAATGGCATCAGGATTGAGCGCCTTGATCTTGGTGAGCTGAGCGGAAAAATCCGTATCCTTGCTACCAAAGGTTTCGGTCGCGACCGTCTCAAGTCCAAGCTTCTCAATCGCGGCCTTCATCACGTCATAGGCGGATTTGGTGAAGGCATCATCGTGACCATACATGACGGCGACACGCTTCACGCCGAGCTTTTCTTTAGCCGTACGCAAAGTCACGGGGACGACATCAGCCTCCGGCAGCGAGGTGCGGAAGACATAAGGACCAATAGCGGTGATGCCATTGGCCGTGGTCGAAGTGCCGATGATCGGAATCTTGCGCTCAACGGCAATCGGACCCACGGCGAACATTTCATTCGACAGCGTGGGGCCAAGAATGAGCGGCACCTTGCGCGCTCCGATGAGCTGGCGCGCAGCGTTCAAGGCCTGATCCTTGTTGCCCGCAGAATCTTCATAAGCAATGGCGAGAGGACGCCCCAGCACACCACCCGCCTTGTTCACCTCTTCCAGCGCGAGGTCGAAACCATTCTTGATGGCGATGCCATATTTGTTGTTGGGGCCGGTCAGGATTTCAATGGCACCAATCGTAATGGGCGTCTGGGCAGTGGCGGCACCAGCGTAAAGAAGGGCGGCTGCGGAGGCAGCAAGAGCAAAGCGACGTGTAATCATCAAGACCTCCCCGGGTCACCCGGCGCGCAAGCGCCGGGGATTCAATGAATGTCCTTTGTAACCTAAGCCGCAGCCCTTGAGCAATCGAGGCTAAGCCCTTGCCTCTCAACGCCGCTGCTGTTGCTGCGCCTTCTTGAGTGCTTCAGCCAAAGCACCACCCAGCGCGCCCATGCCTCCTCCACCATTGCTTTGCGGGCGGTTCTGGTTGGCGAGATGGCGCTGTGTCTGCGTTGGCGTGGCGGAGCGGTCTGCCCCCTTGGGCGCGGCTTTGCCGGGCTCGTCTGACATGCGCATGGTGAGCGAGATGCGTTTGCGCGGCTTGCCCACTTCCAGCACTTTCACCTTCACGATGTCACCGGGTTTGGCAGCCTCGCGCGGGTCTTTGATGAAAGTGTTGGACATGGCGGAAATATGCACCAAACCATCTTGATGCACGCCAATGTCAACGAAGGCGCCAAAGGCTGCGACATTGGTGACAACACCTTCGAGGATCATGCCGGGGCGCAGATCATCAAGCGTCTCAACCCCGTCCTTGAACTCCGCCGTCTTGAAAGCGGGGCGCGGGTCGCGGCCGGGCTTTTCCAGCTCTTTCAAAATATCCGTTACGGTCGGCAGACCGAAGCGCTCATCGGTGAATGTCTTCGCATCGAGTTTGCGCAACTCGCCGCTATTGCCGATGAGCACTTTGATGTCACTCTTGGTGGCTTCGAGAATGCGACGCACGACCGGATAGGCTTCAGGATGCACGCCTGATGAATCGAGCGGATCTTCGCCACCGGGAATACGCAAGAAGCCTGCGCATTGTTCAAAGGCCTTCGGCCCCAGACGCGGCACTTCTTTCAGGGCGCTACGCCGCGTGAAGGGACCATTGGCATTGCGATGGGCCACAATGCTTTGTGCAAGCCCCTCGCCCACACCCGACACGCGCGCGAGCAGGGGCGCAGAGGCCGTGTTCACATCAACACCGACGGCATTCACGCAATCTTCCACCACAGCATCGAGCGAGCGCGAGAGTTTCCCCTCGGCAAGATCATGCTGATATTGGCCAACGCCGATCGACTTGGGATCAATCTTCACAAGCTCCGCCAGCGGGTCTTGCAAGCGACGCGCAATGGAGACTGCACCGCGCAGTGATACATCAAGCTCAGGCAACTCAGCCGAAGCATAAGCAGAGGCCGAATAGACCGATGCACCCGCTTCAGACACCACGATCTTGGTGAGCTTCATTTCCGGGTTCTTCTGGATCAGCTCACCCGCGAGCTTGTCCGTCTCGCGCGAGGCCGTGCCATTGCCAATCGCGATCAGCTCCACCTTATGCACACGTGCAAGGCGGGCGAGTTCGCTGATGGCATCATCCCAACGGCGCTGCGGCTCATGCGGATAGATGACGGAGGTAGCAACGACCTTACCCGTTGCATCAACAACGGCCACTTTCACACCCGTGCGGAAGCCGGGATCAAGTCCCATCGTTGCGCGTGCGCCTGCGGGTGCGGCCAGCAACAAATCACGCAAGTTGGACGCAAAGACCTTCACGGCTTCTTCTTCCGCCAGTTGCCAAAGGCGCATTCGCAAATCAACCGCCAGATGCACCATCAAGCGCGTGCGCCAGGCCCATCGCACTGTGTCCATCAGCCATTTGTCGCCGGGCCGGCCTTTGTCTGTCACGCCGACTTGCAGCGCGATCTTGCGCTCGTAAGGACCGGGCTGACCGGGCGGTGTGGCAGCATCAGCAGCTTCTGGCTCAAGCTTGAGATCCAACACCTCTTCCTTCTCGCCGCGGAACATTGCGAGGATGCGATGCGAACGCAGCTTGGTGAAAGGATCAGACGAATTGAAATAGTCGGAGAATTTCGCCCCCTCCGTCTCCTTGCCTGCACGCACGGCCGAAACGAGGCGGCCATTCTGCCAATATTGCTCACGCAAGGCGCCAACAAGCTCGGCATTTTCCGAGAACCGCTCGACCAGAATGGCGCGCGCGCCATCCAGCGCATCCTGAACCGTCTTGATGCCTTTCTCCTCGTTGAGAAAAGCGCCGGCCTGTTCTTGCGGATCCTTGTCAGGTGAACCGATCAGCCCATCTGCCAGCGGGCCAAGGCCAGCTTCAATCGCAATTTGTGCCTTGCTGCGACGCTTGGGCTTAAAGGGAAGATAGATATCTTCGAGCCGCGCCTTGGTCTCGGCTTCCATGATGGTGCGCTCAAGCGCAGCATCAAGTTTGCCCTGCTCCTTGATCGACTCGAGAATCGCTTTGCGACGGTCTTCCAATTCGCGCAGATAGCGCAGGCGCTCTTCCAATGTGCGCAATTGCGCATCATCAAGCTGGCCAGTTGCTTCCTTGCGATAGCGCGCGATGAAGGGAACGGTTGAACCACCATCCAGCAATTCTACGGCGGCCGCCACCTGTCGCTCGGCCACATTCAATTCTTCAGCAATACGCAGATTGATGGACTTCATCACAGCTCTCGAATCGGACGCGCGCCCAAGGCGCGGGAGGCGTGATTTAGACCGCTGATTGCGGCAGGGTCAAAGCGGCCTGTGGACGGCCTCAAGATGCCTTAATCATGGGGATGTTCCATTGCGGCCACTATGGTGCGCAGCTTTGGCAGAAAGATGATAATGGCCAAAATGCTCACCACCGCAGCGGCACCAAAGGTGGCACGAATGCCGATCAGATCGGCCGCCAGACCCGCTCCAAATGCACCCAAGGCAGGCAGTCCACGCCAGATCAGCGAATAAAGCCCCATCACACGGCCGCGCATCGAATCAGTCACCACGCTTTGGGTGAGGGTCTGCACACTGGTGGTGAGATTGTTGAGGAAGAAACCACAGAAAGCTGCACAGATCACGCCGATCCAGAGCTGGTCGGTCGCTACAAACGCCAGTGTGGCAACGCTGAACAAAAACATTCCGCCGACAGCGACAATAGTGAGCCCTTGCAAGCGCCCGCGCGCTGCAATCATGGCCGCGCTGATCAGCGCGCCAACGCCCGTTGCGGAGTTAAGCCAAGAGAGGCCCACCGCATCCGATCCATACACATCGCCTGCAAATGCGGGATACATGTCTTGCAAAGGGCGCAGCAAGACGCAGGCAAAAGTCAGCAGGATGAAGAGCGGAAAAATGCCGCGATGCTGGCGCACATAAGAAAAGCCATCCGCCACATCCTGCATCAAGGCGCCACGCTGCCCCTTGCGCTCAACCGGGCGCAAGCGCGGGATCATATGAAGCGCGATGAGAAAGCCAAGCGACCCGACCGCATGAGCAAAGAAGGTGCCCCCCACGCCGACTGAGGGAATCATCAACCCCGCAAGTGCAGGCCCCACAAAGCGCGAAGCGTGAAACAGCGCAGAGTCAGCCCCGATGGCAGGGGCAAAATCTTCCCGCTCGACGACACCCACGAGAACAGAATGACGCGCGGCCTGATGGAAGGGATAAACAAAACCCGCAAAGAGAGCGAGACCAACGAGAATTTCGATGGTCATAATCCCGACCGCTTGCAGCACGGCCATGGCAAGCGCCTGCACGAAGAGCATTGCCTGAGACAGGCGCATCTGATGCAGCGGATTGTGGCGATCCGTGATGGCACCGGCAAAAGGCCCCATGAAAATCATGGGCGCCAAATCGGCTGCGGCGACGATGCCGAGCCACAAGGGAGAATGCGTCATCTCCCAGGCGAGCCAGCCCATGCCAACGCGCTGCATCCAGCTCGTGATGTAGCTCGGCACACCGCCACTGATCATGGTGGTGTAATTTCGGTTCGACCAGATTCGCAGAATGGGCTTGGCGCTCATGAGACCAGAATGCGCCAAAGCTCACGCGAAAGAAAGCTCAGAGATCATATTGCGGAAATGTACGGGTCGGCTCTGATCCGGTTCGGTTGAAAGCTGCAAGGGCCTTTGGCGTCTGATAATCGGGCGGCGTATGGGCACTTTTCCGGCGGCCCTGCCGCAACCCGCTGCGATGCCGATACCGCTCGACAAAGCGGTTGGTCGTTGGTTTTGCCAATTCGCGCGCGCATAGAAGATCAAGCGCAGTGACACCCGCCACAGAGACCATGGCCCCCAAAAGACGCTGACGCTTCTGGCTGCGTTCATCATAGCTGCCAGCCAATGTCGCCAGATCGAGCACATCTCCCGCCACACGCCCCCAAATCCACGGCGTAGGATCACGCCCCGCCAATATGCCGATCCCGGTGGCGATTTCGCGCATCCCATAGCTGCGCATGGTGCCAGATTGGCCGCGCATTCCCAGCGCGCGCGGCATGGGCCTTGCGCCCAGCAATTCCGCCACGCCAAGACCAATACTGAACCAGCCCAGCATGTTGGAAAGGCCAATGGCCCTGCGCGTTTTCGGACCCTGTTTGCTGCTGCGTTTCATCGCTGCCTCACGGTGAGAGTACGACTTTCACACAACCATCCTGCTTGTCGCGGAAGGTACGATAGAGTTCTGGCCCATCTTCCAGCATTGCGCGATGCGTGATCACGAAAGATGGATCAATCTCCCCCTCCTCGATGCGATAGAGCAAATCATCGCTCCAACGATTCACATGGGTCTGGCCCATGCGAAACGTCAGGCCCTTATTCATCGCAGCGCCAAACGGTATCTTGTCGAGTAATCCGCCATAGACTCCGGGCACCGAAATCGTGCCCCCGGGGCGGCAGACGTAAATTGCTTCACGCAAGGCATGAGGGCGATCTGTCTCCAGCATCATGCTCTGCTTGGCACGATCGAGCATCGAGTCGAGATGGCCAGCTGGATTGGCTTCAAGCCCGACGCAATCAATGCATTTTTCTGGCCCCTTGCCCTTTGTGAGCTGGTTCAGACGTTCAATCACGCTTTCCGTACTGAAGTTGATGGTGATCGCGCCAGCTGCTTGCGCCATGGCAAGACGCTCTGGCACATCATCAATCGCTATGACCCGCTCCGCGCCAAGCAAAATCGCACTGCGAATGGCAAATTGTCCGACGGGACCACAGCCCCAGATGGCAACTGTATCCATGGGCTCGATGTCACATTGTACAGCAGCCTGCCAGCCTGTTGGAAATATATCCCCCAGAAACAGGACTTGCTCATCACTCAGCCCATTTGGAATTTTAATTGGCGCAACATCGGCAAAGGGCACACGCACATATTCCGCCTGCCCGCCAGCATAGCCTCCGGTCAAATGTGTATAGCCAAAGAGCCCGGCAGTTGTATGACCAAAGACTTTGGACGCCATGCCTGCATTGCGGTTGCTGCGCTCGCAGACGGAAAAGAAGCCACGCCTGCACTGTTCACACTCACCACAGCAAATGGTGAAAGGAACCACGACACGATCACCGATCTTAAGCTTGCGATTTTCCGACCCAACCTCGACCACCTCGCCCATGAATTCGTGGCCAATCACATCGCCGCTCTGCATCCCCGGCATAAAGCCATTGTAAAGATGCAAGTCGGAGCCACAAATGGCGCAGCTTGATACTTTGATGATGGCATCACGGGGATGTTCAATCTCAGGATCTTGAACCTGCTCGCAGCGAATATCGTGCTTGCCGTGCCAAACCAGAGCTTTCATCGTCGCCACTCCTGCTTCGAGAAAAAAGCAGAAGAGCTGCGACTTTGTTCCCTCTCAGCTGCGCGAGACGGGGATCACATCAACGCTTACGGTCAGACGTTGATTGCCAGATGCGAGAATGACCCCATCAATGGGCGAGACATCAGCATAGTCGCGACCGAGGCTGACGACGATATGGTCATCCCCCACTTGCAAAGCATTGGTCGGGTCAAGGTCAAGCCAGCCGAACTCACCACCGCACCAAAGGCTGACCCAGGCATGTGAGGCATCTGCTCCTTCAAGCCTGATCTGACCCGGCGCTGTGATGGTTCTAATATAGCCGCTGACATAGAGCGCCGGCAGGCCAAGGCCGCGCAGGCCCGCAATCATGATATGCGCGAAATCCTGACAGACACCTCCGCGTGACGCGAAAGCCTCATGAAGCGGTGTTGTCACCACCGTTGCCGCGGGGTCATATCTGAAATCGGTCCGAATGCGCTGCATCAGCTCAATCGCAGCTTCCAGTACAGGCCGACCCGATGGAAAGCTTTGCGCTGCATAATCCGTGACCGGCGCGTGCAATGGCACGAGGCGACTGGGATAGAGGCCCAGCACGGGAGAAGATGAACCGAGATCGGTCGAAGCAAGGGCATCACGCCTGATCTGTTCCCATGCAGGGGTCAATGCGGCAGCAGGATGGGGCGCCCGCTCCACATCCACGCGCGCCAGCGCCGCCACGCGCAATTCCTGATGGGGATTGGCAAGCCGAACAGTTGTGATGCGATTGCCGAAAAAATCGCGCCGCTCGCTCATGTCAGCGGGCGGTGGAGAAACATCAAGCCCGCTATCGAGAACGCGTTGCCCGCCCTGCTCGCGTGGTAAAAGACGCAGCGTGCAGCGCGCTGACGCCACCGGCGCATCATAATGATAGGTCGTCACGTGGCGAATATCGTAAATCACGCCAGGCCCTCATCGCTATGAGCCTGCATGGCATGAGGACCCTGCAGGAAGTAGCGTCCTGCAATCTGGTCTGCGAGCGCCATCAAACGTTGCTCAAGACTCAAGATGGTCTGGTTGCCGAGATGATCTGCCTCTTCCGTCAAGAGATCGGAACGCAGACGGGTCACCTGACGGCGCGGCGTTTCCAGCATACCATCTTCCCGCAAGAGTGGCAGACCAGCAAGATGTTCATCAATGCGCGCCACCTGAAAAGCTACCGAACGCGGATTAAACGGATCAAGCACCACCATGTCGCGCACAGGCGCCAAGGCGAGACCGGCCATATAGCGCGAGCGATAGGTGATCTGGCTGTCGATCAAGTCGAGCAACACGTCGAGATGTTCGCTCTGGGCGTCCTTGTCGGCAAATTGGCGCGCATAGCGGCAAGTATTGATGCCACGTTCGATACGCCGTCCCATGTCAAGGAAACTCCAGCCAGCGACGCGGTTCATATTTTCATTCACAAGGCCGGCAAGAGCCGCGATGGTGTGAAGAGCGGCTTCGGCGCGCTCCAGCGTTTCGGGTTCTGTCTCACCCCCAAAATCGGGGGACGTCAGGCGCGCTTCAAGTCGTCCCACAAGCTGCCACGCATCTTGCGAGAGGCGCTCACGAATGACGGAGGCTGCACGACGCGCCGCACGCGCAATGGACAAGGCGGAACCTGTCGCCTCTTCGCCGCGCAAGGCTGCGGCTGCAATGGCGCCGGGTGAGAGATCGGCTGCATCAGGCGGTGCAGCGCCCCAAGAGGTGAGCAGGCGTTGCAGACGCTCAATGGACTGGCGCGTACCGATGACAGGCGTATCAGCATCCATCACACGTCCACACAAGGCACGCACGATGCGCAAAGTGGCTTCGGCACGTTCGAGGTAACGGCCGAACCAGAAGAGATTATCTGCCGCACGACTTGGCAGGTTGCCAAGCAGGCGCACGATCTTCACATGATCCGCCGGGGGCAAAAGGGTCGAGACTTCGACGGGCCGCTCCGCAATCACCCACACATCGGCCGATTGCGCGCCCTCACCCATATTAATGGCATGGGCATCCGCCTCTTCGCCAGAGACGCGACAGAAACCACCGGGCATCACGCGCCAACCATCCGGTGTTGCGGCTGCATAGACACGCAGGGAAAAGGGACGCGGCACGAGTTTGCCCTCTTGCCAGACTGGGGTTGTCGAAAGCTTCACCGCTTCCTGACCCACATAGTCCATGCCGCGTTCGCCCAGACATTTCATCAGATCGGCGCGCGACGCAGCTGCGAGTGATGAGCCCGACACCGCATGTGTTTCGCCAAAACCGGGCAACGTATTGCTGAAAGCGCCTGCGATGGTCAGCGCATCGAATTGCTGCAGAACCTTGTCACGCTCGGCCTCCTGCCCACACCACCATGTCGCAATATTGGGCAAGCGTAACTCTTCGCCCAGCAAGCGGCGTGCAAGGGCTGGTATGAAGGCAAGCATGGCGCGTGATTCAACAAGGCCGGAGCCCGGCATATTGGCCATGGCTACATTGCCGCGCCGAATGGCCTCCAACATGCCCGGCACGCCGAGTTGTGAACCGGCATTGAGTTCCAGCGGGTCACACCAATCTGCGTCCACGCGACGCCAAATCACATCAGCCCGCTTCAGCCCTGCAATGGTGCGCACATGCAAGGAGCCATCGCTCATCACAAGGTCTTCGCCCTCAACCAGCAACAGGCCGAGATAGCGCGCCATATAGGCCTGTTCGAAATAGGTTTCGCTCCATGGGCCGGGGGTAAGCAGACAAATACGCGGTTCGCTGCGATTGGAGGCTGCCGTCAGGCCGCTGCGAAAATCGCGAAAGAAGGGCGCCAGACGCTCCACATTCATTTCGCGATAAAGTCCCGCAAAAGCACGCGACAGAACGAGACGATTCTCAAGCGCATAGCCCGTGCCTGAAGGGGCCTGAGCTCGATCTCCCAAAATCCACCAACGCCCGTCAGGTCCGCGCCCGATATCGGCTGCATAAAGCCGCAACCATTTGCCGCCGGGCGGTGTGACACCGCGCATCGCGCTGATGAAATCGGGTGAGCCTGCAATGGCTGCCGCAGGCAAGGCACCATCTGAGACAAGCTGCGCAGGGCCATAGATGTCGGCCAGAATGCGCTCCAGCAATTCGGCACGCTGTTCGATGCCCGCGCGAATGTCTTGCCACTCGCCATCGCTGATCAAGAGCGGCATGTGGCTCAAGGGCCAGCTGCGCTCGCGTGTCTCGCCATGCACGCGATAGGAGATACCCATATCGCGAATGCGCC